>Ga0247609_10004507_pt1 | contig 13835 bp, 9 predicted proteins | sample 172DNAGHGlowgp2_FD_193487 | JGI IMG/M metagenome (GOLD analysis project Ga0247609, IMG submission 193487) | Sheep rumen microbial communities from Palmerston North, Manawatu-Wanganui, New Zealand - 1728 DNA GHGlow gp2 | ecosystem: Host-associated > Mammals > Digestive system > Stomach > Rumen ...
CCGAAAATGATTAGAATGTAACGGGCAATGTTCAGCCCCTTCCATTTGAAATCCTTGAATTTGAGGGAGAGCATCCAGATAGGGGAGACCAACAGGATGGAGAACAGGACCGTTAACACCCATACTACCCAAAAATTGTTCAAAAAGACGAGCCGTTCCGCCGCCAGAGGCAAGAATCCGAGAAACATGGCGTTGGCCGGTGTGGGTAACCCATAGAATGAGGTGCTTTGATTCTCATCCAGGTTGAAACGGGCAAGGCGGACCGCCGATAAGGCCGGCACCAGCAGGGCGATAAAAGGCAGAAACTCATAGAAAACGCCCTGATGCAGTGGGGATATTCCTGCTGTGCAACGCACCAGCCATGCGTAGATAATCATGCCCGGGGCTACACCAAACGAAACCACATCCGACAAAGAGTCCAGTTCTTTCCCGATATCGGAACTGACCTTCAGCAATCGGGCGGCAAAACCGTCCAGAAAGTCGAACACGGCCGCGATGATGATGAAAATGGCTGCTGCCTCCAGATTGCCTTTCAGGGCTCCCATGATAGAGAGACACCCGCATACCAGGTTCAGGCAGGTTAATGTGTTGGGAATATGCTTTTTCAAGGGTGCAATTTTTAATTTTTAATCTTCCATTATTTCAGTACCCAGTATTTCGGGTTGACATTCTTGGCGAAGGACTCCGCCTCTTCCTCTGTGTCAAATATGCCGATGCAGACACGCAGGTTGGAAACACCGCTCTGCGTGACCAGTTTCGGTTCGTATTGGTCTAGATTGCGTTGCTTGATGTGTCGCACGGCGTCCTGCTCGCTGGGCAAACTGCCAGCAATCACATAGTAGTGGCCCTGCTCAAAGCGGATGACGGGATAGTTTCCGTTGGCTGTGTTTCGCACCACTTCAGGCGTGTAAACCTCCGGCTCGCTAACCGTGTCTTCTGCAACGGTCTCATCGTAGGCAATCGTGTCTTCAGCAACCGTTTCGGGTTCTTCCGTGACCACGGCTTCTTTCGGTGCGGTAATCTTTTCTTTCAGATTGTTGAAAACGGTTAGCAACTGCTGACGGAACAGGTAACCCAACACTCCTAAAGCGATGAGGATGAGAAGGACAAACAGCCACCACAGACTGCGATGCTTCTTCTTTTCTTCAGTCGGAATATTGCCATCACCATTATCCCCATCAGTGTCAGTATTCTCATGAACCACCTTCACATCTTGTACCTCTTGCACCACATGCGCCTCCTGTACTTCTTCTTCCGTATTCACATTCTCTTCGGCTTCCCTCAATCGTTGTTCCGCTTCCTCTTGCAGGCGCTTTTCCTCTGCCTCGCGGGCGCGTCTATCCTCTTCCTCTCTCAATCGTTGTTCAGCTTCTTCCTGCAGTCTTCTTTCTTCGGCCTCTTTGGCCAATCTCTCTTGTTCTTCAGCCTCTCTTAACCGTTGCTCCGCTTCCTCCTGCAATCGTTTTTCCTCTGCCTCGCGTGCAAGTCTTTCCTCTTCCTCTCTCAATCTCTGTTCGGCTTCCTCCTGCAATCTTCTCTCCTCTTCTCCTCTTATTCTCTCTTCCTCCTCATTTACCTCCTGCACCTCATTCATCTCTTGTACCTCTTCCATATCATCCCCTCTTGCACCTAATCTCACCACTCCCATTCCTTCAAACTCACGGTTGATTTCATCGATGTGGTCGCATACGAATTGGATCACTCCCTTGTCGCTCAGGGAGAAGGTGCCGAAATTGTCGAAACTGACACTCTTGTTGTTTTCCAGAGCTGTTTTCAGTTCTTCCACCCAATGGCTGATCTCAGCAGCGGCTTCCGTGATGCGGCATTGCTTCTCACGGCACAGCAGGTTGATGAACTCCGTTCCGTCGGGCTGGTCATCTTTAACAGTCAGATTCACAATGTATTGTGGCGGTAAGATGGTGTCGCCATCAAAACGGGCAGACTGGTATTGCTTGGTGAAGGTTCCCAAATCGTTGATGAAAATGGAGTTGTCATTCAACAGGGCTTTTATGATGTAATTGATCATGGGTGTTTGGGTGTTGGTTCTAAATTAGATTGAAATTCTGGAGGTCTTCCGGTGTGTCGATACCGATTCCTTCGTAATCGCAGGGGGCAGTGTAGATGTCGAAACCGTTTTCCAACCAGCGCAGTTGCTCTAGCTTTTCGCTGTTTTCCAACGATGAAGGTGGCAGAAGGATAAGTTGCTTCAATGTCTCATAACGGTATGCATAAATGCCGAGATGCAGGTGATAGGTTGGGGCAGGCGAGTGGCTGTCGCGCACGAATGGGATGGGCAAACGACTGAAATACAGCGCTTTTTGGTTCTTGGAAAGCACCACTTTCACCTTGTTGGGGTTGTTGGCGTTGTCGGTGTCTTTGAAAGGTTTCACCAAGGTGGCGATATGGACCTCCGGGCGGTCAAAGAGTCCGGTCAGCAGGCCTATTTCCTTGGTGCTGATGCCGGGTTCGTCGCCCTGGATGTTCACGATGACATCATCGTCGTGCAGTCCCAGCAATGCCGCCGCCTCTCCGCAGCGGTCGGTGCCCGACGGGTGCGTGGGTTTGGTCATCACCACTTGTCCGCCAAAACCGCGTACGCATTCCGCAATGCGCTCATCGTCCGTGGCCACTGCAATGCGGTCGAGTCCTGCCTCATGCACATGCTCATAGACCACCTGTATCATGGGCTTGCCGTGAACCAATGCCAACGGCTTGCCTGGGAATCGGGTGGAGGCGTATCGTGCCGGTATGATGCCGATGAATCCCATTACTTGAACAGACCGAACAGCTCGGCGTCTATCTTGTTGATAATCTCACCGAAATCCTCTGGTTTCTCGGCGAATTTGATGGTGTTCACATCCACTACGAGCAACTTGCCCTCATTGTAGTTGGACAACCATTTTTCGTATTTCTCATTCAGATTCTCCAAATAGGACAATCGGATGGAGTCTTCGTATGCCCGGCCGCGCTTGTGAATCTGTGTCACCAAGGTGGATACATCCGCCTTCAAATAGATGAGCAGGTCGGGCGCTTGGATGAACTGCTTCATCAGCTCAAACAACTGCGAATAGTTCTCAAAGTCGCGGGTGGCCATCAAGTCCATCTCATGCAGGTTCGGGGCGAAAATGTACGCATCCTCATAAATGGTGCGGTCTTGGATTACATCCTTCTTGCGCTTGCGGATGTCCAACACCTGACGGAAACGGCTGTTTAAGAAATAAATCTGAATATTGAACGACCAGCGTTGCATGTCTTGATAGAAGCTGGCCAGATACGGGTTGTTGTCCACACTTTCGTACAGGGGTTCCCATCCGTAGTGCTTGGCTAACATGCCCGTGAGGGTGGTTTTTCCGGATCCGATATTTCCGGCAACGGCAATATGCATAGGGTTAAAATTTATAATGATAGGTTTATAAAATTAATGGTCCTTTTGTGAGTGGCGGTCCTGTGTGACCGCCACATTCCTGTTTTTAGTCCTGTGTGACCGCCACAGGCACAAATCAAATCATATCATATAATCGTGCATGTCCAAATGCAGAATGTGTTCCAGTTCGGCCTTATGGGCGTCATCGGTGCGGATGAAGGCGGTGGCGGCCACGCCAACTGTGGGGTCGGCCAACGGCCGGAGTTCCAGCACATCCATCATGTCCTCGCGGAATTTCTTCTCGTTAAAACGCTCTTCGGGAGCAGCGTCGGACGGGCGTTCCAGCACGAGGAAACTGTAGGTGTCCTTTTCCTTGCCCTGCCACATCTCCTCTTTGCCAATGTGGATATTCTCCAGATAAGCCACAATCGGATGCAATCCGCTGATGTGCGTCTGCAACTCGTTGAGGCAGAATCCTGCGAAACGCAACGGGTTGATTTCGATGGGGATGGCCTTCTTCCCGTCGTAGCGGAACTCAATGTGCATAGGGAAGTCGTGCAGTTGCAGCACTTTGTTGAGTTGCACCAGGAAGTTCATAAATGATTCCTCATATTGGTCGTACAGCGCGCGGCTGGAGCAATAGAGTCGGTCGGAAGTGTCAGACTCGTTGGCGAAGCGGTGGTGGAAGATGTTGAGAATGGTGGGATTGCCGTTCTCATCAAGATAGGTGTCCACAGCATACTCCTCGCCTTTGATGTACTCCTCAATGAGGAATTTCTGAGTCCCGATGACGAATTCCGGGAATTGCGCGCTCACTTTGTGGAAGTTCGCCTGGATGTCGCGGATGGCGGCATTCCACTCGTCCGCATTGCTCACCACATGCACGCCTGCGCTCAGGAACCCGACGGAGGGTTTCAGCACCAGCGGGAAGGTGAGTTCATCAGGGTTGATGTTGTTCAGTTTTACAATCTCTTCCTCGCAGAAGAAGAAGTCCGGATACATGTCCTGGCAGATGCGGCGGAAGGTGGCCTTGTCTTTCAGTAAGGCGATCTTGTCCAGCAACTCCTTGTCAGGCAGGTTTTTAACCAACCATCCCAAAGCGTTTTCCGACATGGTGTAAAGGCGTCCGCGCTTTTGGTATTCGGCAACAAATTCCTCATCATTCAACAGGTTGAGGGCGTGTCCTTCCGCAACCATTTTCTCCGACATGGCGTTTCTAAGCACAGGGAGATTTTTCTCAATGGCGGTTCGGACGAGTGTTTCAGATACGTAAGGTTTTTCTAAGATCAGCATATTTTAGTTTGTTTTTTTAACATTCAAGGAATGGAGTACCAGATAGACGCACAGTCCGACAAACATCACAATGGCGAGGATGTTGAACATGGGCGACCCGATGTAGTTGGCCATGAAGGTGGGTTCCACGCCGCAGTATTTGAGGATGGCGCTGATGACACCCATGATGGCACCGCCGGCGAGCAGACCGGAAGCGAGCAGTGTGCCCTTCTCACCGCGCATCTTGTTGAGCGCTTCGTCTTTGCTGCGTGTCTTGATGAACCAAGCCAAGAAACCGCCCACCAGCAACGGCAGGTTGAGTTGCAGCGGGATGAACATGCCCAAGGAGAATGCCAGCGCGGGAACGCCAATCACATCGAGCAGGATGGCCAATACGGCGCCCACGATGTAGAGAATCCACGGAGTGGAGCCGTTGAACATCAGCGGTTGGATGATGGCGGCCATGGCGTTGGCTTGCGGAGCCACCAAAGCGTCTTCGCCAGTGTAACCGTATGTTTTTGACAATAACATGATTACGGCGCCAACGGTCAAAGCGGAAACCAATGTGCCCACGAACTTGAACGCCTCCTGTTTGAACGGCGAGGTGCCGATCCAGTAACCGATTTTCAGGTCGGTGATGAAACCGCCAGCCATGGCGAGTGCGGAGCAGACGATGCCGCCCACCACCAGTGCGGTGAGGATTCCGGCGCCGCCCTTCAAACCTACAGAGGCCAGCACAATAGAGGAAAGAATCAAGGTCATCATGGTCATGCCCGACACAGGGTTGGTGCCCACGGTGGCGATAGCGGTGGCGGCCACGGTGGTGAACAGGAAAGCGAAGATGAAGACCACCAGCAGACCGACCAGCACTTGCTTGATATTCATACTCATGCCTCCGAAGAGGAAGAAGATGAACATCATGACGAGCACGGCGAGGAAACCGAAGAGGATGATTTTCATGGAGATGTCGCGTTGTGTGCGCAGCACGGCGTTCTCCTCACCCTTCTGCTTGCCGGCCTTGAAAGCCACGCCGAGTGATTTCTTGATGACGCCAGCGGATTTGCACACGCCGATGAGACCGGCCATGGCGATGCCGCCGATGCCGATGTAGCGTGCGTAGTTGGCGAAGATGAAGTCAGGGTCCAGTGTGCTCATGGAGGTCAGCACGCCGTCCACATCCATGGCGCCGTATTGGCCAAGGAGGGGCACGATGACCCACCACGACAGGGCGGAGCCGGCGCAGATGACCGCTGCGTATTTCAAACCGATGAGGTACCCCGTGCCCAAAAGGATGGACTCGGCGCTCATCTTGAATACGAACTTGTGGTTCATGGCCAGGCGCTCGCCCCACCCGCACATGCGCGTGGAGATGGTGTCGGCCCAGAAATGGAAGGTCGTCATCAGGAAGTCATACAAACCGCCAATCAAACCGCTGATCAACAGAAGTTTGGCCTGGTTGCCGCCCTTGGCGCCGGAAACGATGATTTCCGTGGTGGCCGTGGCTTCCGGGAACGGATATTTGCCGTGCATGTCGGAGACGAAGTACTTGCGGAACGGGATCAGGAACAGGATGCCCAGGAAACCGCCCAGCAGTGATGACAGGAAAATCTGGAAGAAGTTGACCTGGATTTCAGCCCCTACGGCAGGGTTGGTCTCCTTGATGATGTAGATGGCCGGAAGCGTGAAAATGGCACCCGCCACAATAACGCCGGAACTGGCGCCGATGGACTGGATGAGCACATTTTCGGAGAGCGGGCTCTTGCGTTTGGCCAGGGTGGAAACGCCCACCGCAATAATGGCAATGGGGATGGCGGCCTCGAACACCTGCCCGAACCGCAGGCCTGAGTAAGCCGTGGCCGCGGAGAAGATGATGGCCATGATGATACCCCAGGTGATGGTCCATGCGTTGAGTTCGGGATATTTCTTCTGTCCGAGCAGAATGGGTTTGTATTCCTCGCCCTCTTTCAGCTCGCGGTACGCGTTGTCGGGTAGTTTGATGTCTTCCGGCATCTCAACTACTTCATTTTCTTTTTCTTCCATATTGATGATAATTTTATTGTGCAATGTACAAAAAGCCGACAAAAATACAAAAAATCGGGTGTATTTGAAAGACTGTTATGGCGTTGTCTCAAATTTTCCGGTATTTCACGGTTCAGACCATGGTATGTGCTTGAAACTCTTGATGCTAAACGGTTTTTGCGCCTCCCGGTAAGTCTTATAGTCTTTGTCATCGAAAGGGGATTGCACATTCAGCGACATGATCGGGTGCATCTTGAGTCCTGGTTGGTTCAACTGTTCCAGCAGATAAGGGTTATCGAATCGTTTGACGAGATGGTCGCCGTAAAAGATGTCCACATATTCAGGAGTCCAGACCACCTTGTAAGTCGTATATTCATCCATTTTATTGATCCATCCTCGGCGGATGTTGTATCGGGGTTCGGAACGTAGTTTCCCTTCTTCTGTCCAGTGCATTGTGGGGCGCATGTTCTTGAAAAGCAGTCCTTTGTTGTATTTCGGATTATTGTTGGACCATCCTTCCACACAATCTATTTCTGGGGGCCATGCGGTATCGGAGGCGAGCCACAGTGCCGGCCAGAGGTTGGTGCCGTAAGGCATCCGTGCCTCCCACTCGAAGGTGCCGTATTTGAATTCCTCCACGCTGCGACAGTAACCGGTCTCCCAGCGGCGGATGAGTACGGTGTTGGAATGCTTAATTTCCCGTCTGTTCTCAAGCAGATCCACCACCACGCAGTTGCTGTCGTCCACAAAAACCATCTCCGAATCATACCAGACGGGCCTTTGAGGATGGGTGATTCCCCACTGCGGCCGGCCTATCCAGGTCAGCCCTTGCCACTGAAAGGTGACGATGCCATGCCATTTTCCCATAATAGTTTCCTGTTTTGAAGAATCGGCGGCGTTTGCCGGCTCGCTCTGTCCGTAGCTCCTCCACGGCAAGACCGCCGTCCATAGCATAAACAAGATGAGCAATCCGATTCTATTCATGTGCTTGTTGAAAAAAGAAAGCGCAAAAATACGCAAAAAAAGGGAAATAATTTTTTGGATGGAATTTACCATGAAGTGTTGATAGTCTGATTTTTTTTATATCTTTGCCAATTTAATTTTATTATTGCTAAAATATGAAAAATGTTTTTATTACTGGGGCTACCAGTGGATTTGGAGAAGCCATCGCACATACCCTGGCCAAACAGAATGTCAAGATGATCATTACCGGCCGCACGGCCGACAAACTGCATCAGGTGGCGAAGGAGATTGAGGCATCCACCCGAACCAAGGTGCTGCCGCTGGTGTTTGATGTGCGCGACTATGACGCTTGTGTGCAGGCGGTGAACTCCATTCCGGAGGATTTCCGCGATGTGGATGTGCTGGTCAACAACGCCGGCCTTGCCGTGGAACTCAACCCCGTGCACGAGGGCGCGATCGAGGACTGGGAACGCATGATCGATACCAACATCAAAGGTCTGCTTTATATCACCCGCCTGATTTCCCCGTGGATGGTGGAACGCAAGCAGGGTCATATCATCAACCTCGGTTCCACAGCTTCACATGAAATTTACTATGGTGGCAATGTGTATTGTGCGACCAAACATGCGGTGAACGCGCTCACCAAGGGTATGCGTACCGATTTCCTGAAATATGGCATCAAGGTGACGCAGATTTCTCCGGGCGCCTGCGAGACCAACTTCTCCGTGGTGCGCTTCCATGGTGACAAGGCCAAGGCAGACAAGGTGTATGAGGGCTACGACCCGCTGGTGGCGCAGGATATCGCCGATGTGGTGGAGTTTGTGCTTTCCCGTCCGCCGCATGTGTGCCTGAACGAAGTCATTATGACCCCGACGGCCCAGTTCAACGGCGTGATCCATAAACGGTAATCAACGATAGAGGCGCACACCATAGTCACCATCCCATCAGAATATGAAAAGAATCCTTTGCATAGCGATGCTGCTTGTCTGGCTGATTATCGGTCAGACAGGAATCCTCTATGCGCAGGATTCTTATAATGTGCCCGCAAGTGGCAATCAGACGGTTACCACTTGCGATGCGTGGATATACGACTCCGGAGGTGCGAATGGCAATTACAGCGACAATAGCAATGGGTACTTGGTCATCTATCCAAATACAGCCAATGGTAAGGTTTCCATTATCTCCGGTAGTTATAATACGGAAAATAATTTTGATAAGATTACAATATACAATGGAGCAGGTACTACCGGCACGCAATTAGCACAATGGTCAGGTAATGGTAATGTGGCGAATGTCATATCCTCTACGGCCTCGAATGGAGCTTTGACCATAAAATTTTCTTCGGATTATAGCATTGTTAAATCCGGTTTCGCCCTGCAAGTGAGGTGTATGGAAACCGTAACCATGTCAAATACCCCGCTCTCTGGATGTGGATATGTTCTTTTAGATCCGGGCGGAACGAGCAACTATTCCAATAATCAAAATGTTACGCAGACGATTTGTTCTCCAAACGGAGAAAAACTTCAGGTGTTGTTTCGTTCATTTTCGTTATCAAACGGAGATTCGCTGTATGTGCATGACGGCGGGTCCACTTCTGGACCCCTATTAGGCGCTTTTACGGGTTCTACAGTGCCATCTCAAATGGTGTCAACAGATTCTTGTGTCACATTCCATTTTATTAGCAATGCCAGTGGGACGAGTAGTGGTTGGCAAGCGGTGGTTGGATGTGCCGTTTGCCACGAGGCAAGCACTGCACCGGGTTCCCCGTGTGCCTTTGACAATATTCATCCGTTCTGTACGGATCAAGGCCAATACACCTACTATTCCGGAACCTCAGGGGATGCGGACGGTTTTTTTGGCTCCTCCGATGTGGCGTGCCTCAGTTCCACGCCAGCTCCTGTATGGTACTATATGCGAGTGGAACAACCTGGTGATTTGACTATCCATATCCAGCAGCATCATGTGAATATATCTTCGTGGGGTTTAGATGTGGATTTCGCGTGTTGGGGACCTTTTGTGGCGAACACTGCCGCTGATTTTATTGATAATCTATGCTGTGGAATGTATGATTTGCATAAGGATGATCACCCCAATAACACCTCGTCAACTGCCCATTACCCGTATGGGAATTTAGTGGATTGCAGTTATGACTCTGCCCCGACAGAAAATTGTCATATTACCAATGCCCAAACAGGACAGTATTATTTGCTGCTCATCACCAATTATAGCGAGTTGCCGGGCGTGATTACATTCAATTCCACATCAAATTCCACGGCCACGACCGATTGCAGCATTATGGCTGAGGTTTCCAACGACGGTCCATATTGTGTGGGCGACACCATACGGCTTTATTGCAACAACCCGCAGGCCGGTGCCACTTATTCCTGGACAGGCCCCAACGGTTGGTCATCAACATCGGTAAACCCCATCATTTATCCCGCTACAATGGCGATGGATGGGGATTCTTATCAGTTGGTGAAAACTTACAATGGCGTCAGTTCGAATCCTGTAACCACAACGGTTAATGTGGTTTCGCTGGACCCATCCATTACGGCTTATCCCTCCAATGTGGTCTGTGTCGGCGATCAAGTGACCTTGACGGCAGAATGCAATGTCATTTCAAACGCTATGTTAACGGGTACTTGCTCAAATCTATGGATACCAGGCGATAGTGACGCCAGCACGCTGACATTTACTTCAACTCAACCCATAACTTATGTTTTGAAACAGTCGTATGGACATTGCGTCGGTTATGATACTGTTTCCATTGAAGTTCTGACACCTGTTACCCAAATTCGCGCATCCGACACGGTGATATGCCAAGGGGATACAGTGACCTTATCCGCTGATTGTCCGGATGAAACCGCAATATGCGCTTTTCAATGGACTCCAGGATTGATGGGAACTCCTGCTGTTCAGGTCACCCCCAATACCACCACATCGTATGTGTTGCAGCAAACGATTGACGGTTGTCAGGCATATGATACCGTACAAATACGGGTTAACCATCCATCGGTGAACAATGATACCATATTCCGTGTCATAACGATGGATTCGTTGCCTTACACCTTCTCGGAAAACACATTTGGGAATGTTGGCACTTTCGATATCCATCTTACCAATGCGCAAGACTGCGACAGTCTGGTTACGCTGGTTTTGAGTTTTCCTGATACGATACGCACGAGTGTGGACAGCGTTGTCTGTCCGGACCAGTTCCCGCTGGTATGGAACGGGGTGACCTTCCATCAGGACAGTTCGGCATTCGCATATTACACCGCCCAAAATGGTGCTGACAGCGTTGTGCAGATGACGGTGCGACATTATCCAACGCCTATTCAGACTGTGAATGTGGTGACGGATGCGTGTGCAGGCGATACCATACAGGTCTCCATAGGAGCATCCAGTAGTTCTACAGTGGTCGTTACCGCCAATGCCGCTGTACAAAGCGGCAGCCAGAAGATTTTTATCCCCGATGGGATAAACTGCGCTCCATACGGAACCTATTATCGTTCTATCGCTAATTTTAACCAGTTTATTCCCGGTGCTGTGATGACCAATGTGAATGACATCCTATATGTCCGGCTGAAAATGGAGCATTCCGCATTAGAGGATTTGAAAATGTCAGTTGTCTGCCCTAATGGGAATCGCAGCAAACTTGTGGCCGATTACAATAATTTGACTGAGAGTTGGGGTAATATACATAATAACTACTTCCGTACATGTCTCGGACTGCCAAACCGTCTGGTAGATGCAGTGACTTGCGACAGCACGCAAAATCCCATGGGTGAACCGTGGAATTACATCTGGTCTAACAATACCAACCACAATTACCAGTATGCCGCTGGAACATACGGATATTGTTATGAATCTGTGAATTTGCAGTCTTATGCGAATCCATATTGGGATTTCAACTCTCCGGAACAGATGTATTATGACAGTTATACAACGCATAAGTCTGTGAAACCCAGCAATTTGTCCAATATGTCGCAAATATACCATCCCTATCAGAATTTCAGCAGTTTGATAGGATGCCCGCTGAACGGACAGTGGTATATAGAAATCCAGGATATGTTAGAACAAGATAACGGATACCTGACAGAATGGGAATTGGCACTCGCTCCCTCGCTCTTGCAAACCGTTGCCCCGTTGGTGGTCAGCAAGCAACTTATCGGACCATGGGTGACCCGTTTGACGGATTCCACATTCACCATCACACCACCTTATGATTTAAGCGCCGACACAACCGCATCCTATCAGTTTGTCATGCAGACGGATGTGGGATGTTTGTACGATACAACCATACAAGTTACCTTCCATCGTAATTATGCCTTGTCGTTGGACACGACAGTTTGTGATAGGGAACTTCCGTTCACATGGGAAGGGCACACCTTCACCTCCGATACGAATGAGGTGCTGAATCTGCAGTCTGCGTACGGCTGCGATTCATTGATAACCCTGCAGGTGCATGTGAATCCAACCTATCAGTTTGTGGATACGGTGGACACCTGCGATATGTACACTTGGCGGGATGGCGTGACTTATACGGAAAGCACGGATGCTCCGACAATCACCTATACATCCGAATCGGGTTGCGACTCGATTGTGAAATTGCATTTGACTATTTATCATACCACCGAGACTGTGGATGTGGTTTCGGAATGTGACAGTTTCACATGGGTGAATGGTATTACCTATTACGAAAGCACCATGGACCCTGTATATGTGTTTGCCCGTGAGTCGGGTTGCGACAGCACCGTGCGGTTGCATCTGACCATAGGTCATTCGAAACAGGCGGATACAACGGTTACGGCCTGTGGCAAATATACCTGGTATGAGCATTGGGAAATCCAGAACAGTTGCGATGACCTTACGCATGTGTTCCATAAACCGGACGGTTGCGACAGTACGGTGACCCTGCATCTGACTATCTTGCCACTGCCGGAGGTGTGCTTTGATTATTATACGCTTGGCGATAATTATGAACTGGGCGCCATTTTGCATTTTGAGGAGTGTACGCCAAATATGACCAATTATCGTTGGGATATGGGCAATTCTGTAACCTTTGAAGAAACAGCATTTGATTATATGTATGAGCATTCGGGCATCTATAAAGTGACCTTGATGGTGACCGATGAGAATGGCTGTCAGAATACGCATCAGCGCACGGTGGAGATAAAAGAACCTGAAATGCAGATATTTATACCCAGCAGTTTCACACCGAATCAGGATGGGCTTAACGAAGTGTTAAAACCGATAGGACTTCATATAACCGATGACCATTATTTGTTTGTGATTTATGACCGGTGGGGTGAGGTGGTGTTCAAGACCACGAATCCCGAAGAGGGATGGGACGGTAAATACAAAGGATCCATTGTGCCCAACGGTTCTGTGATGACTTATACTTTACGCTGCGCCTCTGAAAAGGGTTTGGAACGCCGGAAAGGTATGGTGGTGGTGGTTTATTAATGAAGGATTTGTCTTAGATTTCAAGTTTCTGCTCTCATGGATATTTTCACTCCCAAAACACACAAAGACAAAGTGCCCATCGTGGAGGGCATCCGGGCGGGTTTCCCGTCTCCTGCGGAGGATTACACCGAACCGACCTTGGATTTGAACCGTTATGTTATCAAGAATCCCGCTTCCACATTCTATGCCCGCATTACCGGTGACAGCATGATTGGAGCGGATATCCATGATGGGGATATTGTGGTGATTGACAAATCTTTAGAGCCGAAAGACGGCAACATTGCCGTTTGCTTCATTGATGGTGAGTTTACATTGAAACGAATTCTCTTGGAAAAAGGACACCTTTGGCTCCAGCCCGCCAATCCCAAGTTCAAACCCATTGAAATCACCGAAGAGAACCACTTCCTCGTCTGGGGTATCGTCACACATATAGTTAAACAATTGTAATTATGGTGAAGTTTTTAGGTTCACGGGGTACAAGAGGTACATGTGGTACATGTGGAACATGTGGTAATGATACCCCATTCACCACATTAACCCCATAAACCCCTTTCACCCATTATGTTTGGTCTGGCTGATTGTAACAATTTCTTCGTCTCCTGTGAGCGAGTGTTCCGTCCGGATTTGAACGGTCGGCCAGTGATTATTTTGTCCAATAACGATGGTTGTGTGATTTCCCGTTCCAACGAGGCCAAGCGTATCGGCATCAAGATGGGGCAGCCGTTCTATCAGCTGAAACTGATGATACAGC
>Ga0247609_10004508_pt1 | contig 13834 bp, 7 predicted proteins | sample 172DNAGHGlowgp2_FD_193487 | JGI IMG/M metagenome (GOLD analysis project Ga0247609, IMG submission 193487) | Sheep rumen microbial communities from Palmerston North, Manawatu-Wanganui, New Zealand - 1728 DNA GHGlow gp2 | ecosystem: Host-associated > Mammals > Digestive system > Stomach > Rumen ...
GGCGCTCCCGGTGCCGTAGGTTCGGTCGTTGCAGACATCATCTTCAATAGCGACGATGTACCTAACTACCAGAAGTACTTCAACATCCAGGGCTCTGAGCCTACGGAGACGACCACGCTGTATGTCTCTCGTGAGTCGAATGCCAAGGATGTGACAAAGGAGAAGGTCATCAGCGTCGTCTACCAGTACACCTATTATGAGTCTGACGACGAGGGTGAGGGCGTCAGCCTGGTCAATGAGTTGCACGTGCTGAATATCCACCTGCAGCTGGAGAGCGGTGCTCCTGAGATTGGTCTCTTGAATGCACCTCCTGCCGTGCTGCCTGGTAATTCGGTGGGTCTGAAGGCTCCTACCGTTAATCCTGGTCTGTACGAAATCCTGACCAGTGGTTGGGAGCTGTTCTTCTCGGAGGAGGATGCCCAGCTCCACCGCAATGGTGTTCCGTTCGTCAACAATGGCACGCCGCTCTACTGGTATCAGAACCAGAAGGTATTCCTGGCGTTCTATTCGAAGACGTATCTGGGTAAGACCTATTCGAACTACGTGCCGTTGACCGTTGCCAACTATCACGATCTCGATGCCATCATGAAGGATAAGGAACACCACCTCTATGTAGACCATCCCGACGTGATGCGCAACTCGAAGATATACATTGACAACCGCACTTGTGAGAGCGATCCGACGAAGAGCGAGCTCGACCTGCTGAAGGACTTCTTCGACCTCTCGATGCTCAGCGGTCCTGCTCCTGCGGGCAGTGCACTGGACGGCCACGCTAATCTCGATTCGCATGTGGCTGGCGGTCAAGACCTCGAATTCATCCTCAATAGCAATGTCAGCCCGAAGGCTTATACGGACTGGACGCCTATTGGCAGTGCTGGCGGACCATGCTTCTCCGGTAACCTGCACGGTGACGGCTACACCATCAGCGACCTGAACAACTCGTTGTTCGGCAACCTCTGCGGTGCTGTCTATAACCTTGGTGTAACGGGTTCGTTCACGTCGGCAGGTATTGTCGATACCGGTGACGGCTACGTCGAGAACAGCTGGATCAACACCAGTGCGACCAGCGGCTTCTCCGCAGGCACAAAGGCCGTCTTCGGCAATCCGTCAGCGAAGGATGGTAGAAAGCAGATCGTCAACTGTTACTATCCCGAGACGAAGCCTTACAGCACCACAGACAACGGTCGCGGCATAGCCCGTCCGATGAGCGAGTCGGCATTCTATAATGGTACGGTGGCCTACGACCTGAACGGCTTCTACCTCAACAAGCGTTACTACGACCATGAGGTGCCCGGCGGTTCACCTGTCGAGTACAACTACCTCAAGCAGAATGCCGACGGTACGCTGGAGGAGGAGATGTCCACGGGCAGCTATCCGTCGTCGTATGCCTTCTATCCGCTCGACGATCATAAGAGCGGCCAGTACGGCTATGTGGAGGACCGCTATGTCGACGGTGACTTCATCTATCGCGGCGGTACGGTGCCTGAGTCGTACGACGAACGAATGCGTGTCGTCCACGACGGAACGTCGACATCTGTGGTCTACAGTCCTATCTGGCCTGACGACTACATCTACTTCGGACAGATGTTGACCTACGACTACAATACGTCGTTGCCGCACGAGGAACAGCCGTCAAGCATTGCGAAGAGTGGTGGACGTGTGGTTAACAACAGTCAGAGCAACCGTGTCTATCGTGCTCCGGCATACTATCGCAGCAACAAGCAGGATGTGGCACACTTCAACAATGTTGCCTACCTCGTGGCCTACTCGAAGCCGGAGTCGGTGACATCGACGGATGTGAAGGAGGCTTATCCGAATATGACGGCTATCGACTTTGCAGGTCATAATGACACGCAGTATAAGCAGGGTCTCAATGGCGACTTCTTCTACCAGCCGTTGCTCGACATAGATGATAATCTGATAGATGTCGTCAACGAGGGTGAGACGCAGAACCTGCTCGTCTATGCACCGTCGGCTGAGGAGAAACCGGTAACGCACACCGTCCTGTCGACCTATTTCCTCAATCCGGCATACGCTAACTACTATGTCGATGACGACACCCGTGCGGTGAAGGAGGCTCCCGCATCGTCCGTCCACGGTCACCTTGTACAGAGCGACCTGACGGCTACGTGCGACCATCTGCTCGTTGACAAGCAGGACTTCAACGCGCCGATGGCCTACACCTTCGACGAGGGTCACCGCATGTGGTACCAGCGCAAGCCCGACCTCTATGTCGACACCAGCAAGGGCTGGGAGTCTGTCTCGCTGCCGTTTACGGCCGAGTTGGTTACGACTCACCAGAAGGGTGAGATAACCCACTTCTACAGCGGTAGTAAGTCGATAGACCCGAAGTCGGAGACGAAGATAGGTCATGAATACTGGTTGCGTGAGCTGACGGGCCTGACCACTGATGCCAGTGGCGAGGCTACGGGCTTCTTCAACTATCCTGATGATACGGGCAAGGAGGCCAAGGTGGCCACCAATACCTTCCTCTGGGACTACTATTATAGTAATAGCGCTCAGAAGGATGTCAACAATGATCTGTATCAGCAGTTCTATAGTTCGGCCCGTGCTTATGCGAAGTATCCGTATGTTCAGTGTGCTACGCCGTACCTCATTGGATTCCCGGGAGTGACGTACTATGAGTTCGACCTCAGCGGTGACTTCAAGGCTAAGGGCACTGCTTCGCCGGCTCCTATCCGTCTGGATCAGCAGGTGATTACCTTCGCAGCGAAGACGGGCGAGACGGTGGCTGTCACCGACAACGAACTGGAAGAGGGTGTAGTAGGTCCGTTCAACGGCTACTACTTCAAGCCGAACTACCTGAATATCGAGGCTCCTGTGAACAGCTATATCATGGCTGCCGATGGTAGTAAATATGATAAGGTGACGGAAACGACGGAAGACCGTAAATTGTCAGCATTCCGTACCTACTTCGAAGCTAAGAAGGCCGTCACACGTGCCATCAAGTTCAGTAATATCGACTCGCAGTTTGGCGAAGAAGAGAGTCAGGACAACGTAGCAGATAATGTAAACATCTATGCTAAGAACCATAAGGTCGTTATAACGTCCGAGTTGCGCACCACTGCCGACGTCCGCATCTTCAATGCAGGAGGTCTCTGTGTGGCTACCTTCAACATCGAACCGGGCCAGACCATCGAGACCCCGCTCTACTCTGAAGGTGTCTATATGGTTCACGTCGACGGTGCCCGCTTCAGGAAAAAGTTGATGGTTAAGTGAGAGCAGTGAAAGCTATATAAAAGGAAGACCCACGCCGGGTCTTCCTTTTTTTACTCTATACCCTTCACCTCTCACCTCTTACCTCTTACATCATACATCTTACCTCTCACCTCTAACCTCTCACCTCTCACCTCTTACCTCTTACCTCTTATCTCTCACCTCTTACCTCTTACCTCTTACCTCTTACCTCTCACCTCTTAAAATGTTGTGATTATAAATTTTTAATCCAACATTTTATGATTTATCACTATTCATCTATTCATCTTTTAAAACAATTTATTAATAATCAGTTTGTTACATAATGAATAGTAACTCTTAACTATTCATCCACTATTCATCATTTATTCTTTAAACATCATCTTTCATGGCTTGATACGTCACTTTATGCCTGAAAACCATATAGTTACCATATTGCAACGAAATCCGTAACACTCTGTATCTCTTTTTGAAACATGTTGTCACAGCCTTTGTGACAATGTGTTTCCAATGTTTTTATAATACGGAAACACCTCTCCTTCTTGAACCAAAAACTTTTACAATCGCAGCAAAACACCCCAAATGATGAATAGTCACATAACTATTCACAGGCACTATTCATTCGCTAATCTTCTAAATATCAGTATGTTATAATGAATAATGAATAGTTAAGCAATTTTTTATCTTTTTTTGAAATTATTTTTTAAATTGTGCTTTCTCTAACATCCCTGGGGTTCTCTGAGCTAAAGGACAGGGTGTAGCGTTGCCGCGGGCCAATGCGAAACTCTAATGATATATTATATAAAATAACCTCCGCGCGCGAATTTTGTATTAAAATATTTGGCTGTTTCGCAAAAAATCCTTACCTTTGCACACAAAATGTATTGAAATTAGGAAGACGGAACGAGTAATAAGGGTACATATATTAGAGAAACAGAGATATGGATGTAGCATTTCTTTTAGAGAAGTATTTCAAGGGAGCGACGAAAGTCTCGATTGACGTGTTTGATGCTCAGACATTAAACAGCGTCTATAAGGATGTCATAAATGCGATGACATCCCACTTTGAGATTGAGGTTAGCGTTCTCCAGGCACTCAGCTACTGTCTTTACGAGATGATGGATAATGTGCACATCCATTCTGGCAAGCCTTTAGGAACGGCAATAACCTACTTCGATAGCACCCAGAATACAATGAGCATTCTAATTGCTGACGACGGGATGGGTATTAAGGCGTCATTGTCGGAGAATGAGAGATACAAAGACATTACCGAACCCGAAGCACTTAAGATGTGTCTTGAAGACAAGATAACAGATGGTAAGGGCTTGGGTTTTGGCCTTTTTACCACGTCAAGACTTGTCGACAGCATAGGAAAAGAGTTTATACTACATTCTGGAAAGCACAAGCTGATAAGAAAAGACGGTCAGGAATCGGTCGTAGAAAACGGATTCTGGCAGGGAACGCTCATCTTTATGGTGATTGGAACTGGTGAAGAGATTGATCCCAACCAGATTGTTGACCATCGTGCCGACGTTGTAGAGGAATATAATGAAACATTTGTGGAATCAGACGAAATAGAATCGTTATGGTAGAATTCAAGTTTTTAGACTACGGAACAGACTTTGGGACGCGTGATATGGGTCAGAAACTGCGTCAGAAACTGTTGGCTCTGATCGGCTCAGGCGAGAAGGTCGTCCTCGACTTCACAGGTGTCAATGTGGTATCAAACTCGTTTGCCGACGAGTGTATTGCCAAGTTGCTGCTTGAGATGCCCTTGGCTGACCTGAAGCGTCATACCACATTCCGTGGGCTGAACCTGCTGGCAGAGCGCAGCGTGCTCGTCGCCCTCCAGCGCAGATATAAAGTGATTCAATCTCACAAAGTGTCAGACACATTGTGAGCGCAACAAAGGTGTAAGATATGACACACGATATGACGCACGACATACAGACCACGCAGCCAGGCGGGCAGCAGGGAGAGATCATCCTCTACCAGCCCGACGAGACGGTGCGCTTAGAGGTCCGTCTGGAGGACGATACCGTCTGGCTGACGCAAGCGCAGATGGCGGAGTTGTTCGGTAAGGACAGGACAGTTATAGGTAGACATATACGCAATGTTTATAACGAGGGCGAACTTCAACAAAGTATCACATGTGCAAAATTTGCACATATGGGTTCCGAAGGAGACCAGCGGTATGAGTTTACTGCATACAATCTGGATGTCATCATCTCCGTCGGCTATCGGGTAAAGTCTCAGCGTGGCACGCAGTTCCGGATATGGGCCGACGCCTCTTCGCCTTCGAGCGGATGGGAATCGACAAGTCGGTTATTCTCAGTCAACTTTAACAACGGATGAAACGGATTCAAGATATGACACAAGATATGAGCAAAAAAAGACACTCTATAGTAACTTTTGAAAGTGTTAGCGACAAGATCATAGAAGTCCGAGGGCAGAAGGTTATACTGGATTTTGCTGTCGCGGAATTGTATGGGACGGAGACAAAAGAGGTTAATCGTGCAGTAAAAAACAACCCCGGAAAGTTTCCTGATGGCTGGATGTTTGAACTAAAAAAACAGGAACTAGAAGATTTGCGGTGGAAAAATTTCACCACAAACAGAGATAGAACTTAATTTTGCAGTATTAAAACTGAAACATACTATTAAAAGAAAAAAGAATCAGTAATATGACATACACAATGAAAAGACATACGGACAACCGATTATCCATGCTCAGCCTGGGCAGGATGAAGACACAGGTGATGATGCTCCTGATCTTGGTGGCGGGAGTGGGGGAAATGACGGCTCAAGTTATCGCCGACGGGTACTATCGCCTAAGAAACCTTAATAAAAACGACGTATATTATCTCTGCTCTGCAAAAACAACGTGGCAGGACGGCAAACAATATGTCACTACTTTCAATCCCGATTCAAAAGGCAACATCCGCGATGGTGCGAGCATCAATGAGTTGATTTGCCTTTCAAATATGGAGAACGTTTTCGATAAGCGAGTGCAGAGCCAAGCTTGCTTGAGATTTGCCGAGCGTAGAAAACGTCGAACGAAGTTCAATATAAATGCTGTGTTGATCAACGACGGCCTGCCCCAGGGAGAGCGCTTGGTAAAACTCAACAAGATCGCTATTCAGCAGATGAGAGTGCTGACTGATGATGAAGGACGGAAACTATTGAAATGAACAAAATGACACAAGATATGACACGAAAGATGATGATGATAAAGAAAACCCTGTTGCTGGTACTGATGATGACTTTCGGTACTAACGTATCGTGGGGCCAGACGGACTATTCGGGAACGTATTATATTCGCAGTGGTAGTAGCAACATGTCCCCCAGTGGTGATTATTATCTCTGTCCTACGGTGGATTGGGCATTCTTTTATACTATAGACAATGTTAATTCCACAGATAATGGTCAGCCTTTTTTAACCACTCACAAAATGGATAATGGAGATGAGGCTAGGTACAAGTGGATAATAGAGAAACACACAGAAGGTGATCACGACTATTATGCTTTCAAGTATAGTATTAACTATGAATACGAAAGTTCAAGTTATAGCAGATATTTGTCGTATAACCGTAAACTTACTGGTGCAGGCACTGACCGTTTGCGAATCCATCTTGAAAAGACAGAAAATCCTGGTGACTACGAGCTGTTCGACATAACTCCATATAGCACATACCTCGTTATTTCGCCCAAAAAGAAAGATGAAGATGAAAATAACACTAAGAAATACTTAACTGTAAATGGTGGAAATACTAACTATTTTGAAGGTTATTATACTAGCGGTGGTGGAGTACAGAATAAAGATGGCGGTCCAAACGGTTTTACAATTACTACAGGTATAATCGGTACTTATAAAACAATCTCAGACGCTAACGCACCGTTTTATCTCGAAGACTATATTAAACGTCCTGAAATATCATATAGCAGTGGTAATGACGTAACCATTACCTATCCTACATCTCAAACAATATATTATACCACAGATGGTTCAGATCCTACGGACTCTGAAAATACGAATAGGACGTCATTTACAGGAACATCACAAACGGTTTCATTTACTAATGTAGCAGTTGTCAAGGCTGCGGCATATATTGGTGGTGAGTATTCGAATGTAGCGACATACGTATATGTTCATACCGATAGTGGCAATCCATATCTGTTGCAAAGCGTGGATAACACCAATTTTTACATGGTAGCTGGGGATAATAATAATAACTCAAAGCCTACAGTGAACACATCGAGTTCGCCCCAGCCAAGTATGTCGTGGAATTTCGAGAATGCAGGCATTGTTAATGGTGTTCAGTGCTATTATGTCAAAAATACATCGGCAACAGGTTATCTGCGTCGTGATGGCAACAATTTCTATATAGAGACAACCAAGGCGGATAATAATGATTATAAGTTTGCAGTCATTCCATATCTCAATAATAGCGGCATTCTTGCTGGTTTCTATCTGTATAATATAGGAAAAGCCCAATATGTTTACAAGGGCAATAACGGCAGCGTTGTTGGAAATGGATCAAATGGAGCTGTCAATTTAAATAACTTAACAGCTATTGACAATCAAGATTTAGCACGATGGAATCTCATCTTGGTGGTCAACAAGAATTTCCCGTCAATAGTCACGTTGTCAGACAATACCTCTGCCACCTATTATACCCTTACTTCATCGAATGCAACGAGTTATCTTATCGTTCCTCCCTTTGGAACAGCTGTCAATGTGACAACATCCACTGGTGTAAGCGATAGCCAGAAGTGGTTTTTTAAGGATGCCGGTAGTGATGATTGGGCTTCGTTCTATTACATTTTGAATGCTGTGACTGGTGAAGCAATGTATTTCAACGGGACAGAGTCAACCAGTAATCAGGAAAATGCTATAAAAATGGGAGAACTCCCTGAGACTCCCACAGATGCCTATAAATTCACTCTGGCCAAGACAATAACAGACGGTGAATGCTATGTCATTCCGAAACAGTTGGCTCAATTTGCCAAGACCAACTATACGGCATTATGGCGTGAGGATGAAAACGCCCTCCAGACACGACAAGATAGGGCAAGCGATAAGATGAAGTGGCAAATCAACGAAGTGGAGAATTTTGTTCTTTCTCCCGTAATAACTTATGAAGTTGGTGAAAACAATACAGTAATAAGCATGTCCTGTGCTACACCAGGAGCAACGATTAAATACAGCACAGACGGAGCAGATCCAACAACATCTGGCTCACCATATGATAGTTCAGATAAACCCGAATATGGAAATAGTGTTCCGATGTATATCAAGGCCGTTGCTGTTTTAAATGCCGATGTTCATTCTGATGTCATCACATTCGTTAGAAATCCAAAGGTTACGTTTGATCCCACCTACAATCTTGCATGGGACAACACAGCTAAAGTCCCTCCTGTTAGTAGTGTCACAATAGGAACCAATACCACTATCGATGAATCAGAATATAGTTTGGGTTATTCCAATAATGTCAACGTCGGTACAGCGACGGTAACTATCAGTGATAATAAGGTCAACAATCTTTTTATCAGCGGTACCACAACTTTCGAGATTACCCCAAGACTTATTGGCGATGGTGCAGCAGCTGCCCCAGGTTTCTCCATTACTATTGCGAAGTCTGGCGAGAACTATCCTGTTACCGTAAAAGACGGAGATACTCCATTGACGTTAAATACTCATTACACTGTTAGTAAAGATGATGAGAAATCGAATAGCGACATGTATGTTGCTATGGTCACGGGACATGGAAACTATGGTGGTAGTGCTGAAGTAGTTTATGCCAATGTTAGCTTCCCGACAGAGACGAGTACCACAGATGGTGGCTCTGCCGCAGCCTATAAGGCAACTACCGATTTGACTACCCCCGCAGGTTTGAAAGCATACATTGTGACAGGTGTCAACTTGGCAGAGGGAATAGTTGAGACAAAAGAGGTGGATTACATACCTGAAGGTGTTCCCATCTTGCTTTTAACGGACAATGATGATCCACATGCTGCAGACTTTACTACGACTTTGATATCTGGTATAACTTCTGAGAAACGAGAAGAAGATACTGATGGTAATAAGCTGCAAAGGCAAGAAACAGATGGTACTACGAATGTCGGTTGGGGAGAATATTATTTCTTCACCAAAGGTGAGTTTGTCCTCACAATGGGAGGTAAAATCATGAAGGCAGGTAAGTTCTTCTTGGAGAATGACGAATACGTGTCAGGTGGAACACCAACTCCTGCTCCGGCTATGTTGCGTATTGTGAGGGGCAGTTCGACGAATACAACGAAGAAGGACGAGATTATTGACAATTCTCAACTATCAACATCCAGTTCTCAACTTTCAGACGAGTTCTACACCCTCGATGGACAGAAACTCAGTAAGAAACCGACCCGCAAGGGTATATATATTCAGAATGGAAAAAAACTAATTGTGAAGTAAGATAAAAATGGTTATGACACAAGATATGAATATGAGAAGATTTACACAGATCGTTTTCACGTTGTTAATACTCTTTACTAGTGGAGTAGCAAAAGTATGCGCAGCTGATATGCCCTACGAGAACTTTGCTCTCCAAGTTTTGCCTGGTGGTGATTTGATACCCTGTAATACATCTCAAACATCAGCATCTGCACCAGGTGTTGGAACCATTTCTATTTCTATTTCAGAGAGAGAGGTAAACATTCATGTTACAGGAATCAATTCTGATTATAAAATAGGAAAGAAAAACTTTACTGTACTCCCTGTCTCCGATCCGAGTCATGTTCTTCGACGAACTTCTATAGCTAATGAATTAGAAGTAACGGAAGTAATTGTAGGCAGCCAGTATAAATTCACGCTGCCAACTCAGTATGATGGCGCTCATATCATAGCTAATTTTACTAAAAAAACACCAAAGGAGATTGATGATTTAAGTGAGATTACCGAGCCCTATGGTAATTATAAGTTTTCATCAGATTTTACTCCTTCTGGTGCTCCTTCAAGTAATATAGGTACAGCGGCCAATCCTTTTAGAGGAGAATTAGAGGGATATGTAAATCCTACCACGGGTGAGTTTATGACAATTAGTCTGTCTGCTCCACTTTTTCACTATGTGAAGGATGCTGTAATCAAAAATGTGATATTGAAGGATGTAAGTATCTCACAAGAAGGACCTGTTGGCGCTATTGCTGGAACAGCCAGCGGCTATACTCGTATCTATAATTGTGGTATTCTGCCTAGCGACAATAAGTATGAATCCTCTAGCCAATCAAAGCTTGAAAGTACTGGCGGAACTAACAGTTATTGTGGAGGCATTGTGGGTTGGCTGAAAGATGATTCGCGCGTTATCAATTGTTTCAGCTATGCAAACATCGAAGGCGGTACCGACGTGGCTGGCATTGTGGGACATAATGAAGCAGTATATTCTGATGAGAATGGGTCATACGGATCAACAACTGAAGTCAGCGACGGAAAATATTATAGACTAAGGAATGCTGTAGTGAACTGTATGTTCTATGGAAACATCACAGGCGGGTCAAATCGATACCCTGTTTATGGTGGTGCCAAGATGGCAAATAATAAAGCAACAGGTATCAATAACTACGATTTTTACCGTGCCGAGGCCAGTGTAGTAGAAGATGATGAACACTACAACTGCTCTTTCCCCGCTAAAGAGGAATATCTCACAAAGTATGAATTCTATCGTTATCTGCTCAATAGCAATCGCGAGCTTTGCGGCTGGTGGGTAGGGGCAGAATATGCACCGAAAGACATGCCTACTGCTAAGGTACAAGGTGTTGCAAAGGATGCTTCGCTGATAGCTAAATGGGTTCTTGATCCTAGTATTGCGCCATATCCTATATTGAAGCTTGCAGGGAAATATCCATCGGTTATCAATCAGTCTCCAGAACCAGCAACAACGGCAGCCTCTGCTGCCTCCGCTAAGCGTATTGACTCCAGTACTAAGCAGTGGGTCGATCGTGCTTCTTCCACGAATACCGAAATGGATAACCCTAAGGCTGCTCCAGAAACTGATGGAAGTATTTTGGGTACTATCAAAGTTAATATTTCAGATGGAAGTAATACCAAAACCAGATACTGTGCCATCACAGCAATGGATATAGATAACAACGATTTCTGCTATGGTAAGATACAGCTACCTTACTATAATAGTATTTTCGGAGATCCTACAGTGGAGATAAGCCCCACTGCTAGTGCTGCAGATAAAGCGTCTCAATGGAATAGCCGCTATGGTGGTAATTACGGGGCCAATGTTGTTATCGGCTGGGAAATTAGTGTTGCATCGACCCAAGGCGTTGCAAATATTACAAACACTAAAAAAGAAGAAAATGATAAAGTGATTTTTGACCATACTTATTCAACAGACGCAGAATCGGGTTACAATTTTACAGACCGCTATTGTACGACCAAAGATCAGAACCGTACATTCGCTCAAGGTGGCTACTATTATGTGCCATACGGTGTGTCAGAAATAACAATTACGGCAAAATGGGCCACTGCTAGCTATTTGGGTAACAATGATTACTATTATGATTGCGTCTCTGTGTCAGAGTATACTCTCGATACTAGTCTGGACCCAGATGCAGATGTTGGAAAATCTACTCTTAAGCCCTTTGAACCAGCAGGCAAACGTCCAACAAAACTTGATAATGGAAAAGACGTCAAAAATGGTTCTATACGAAGTAATTTGCCCAGTGGTAGTGTTTACGAGAAAGCTATAGTACTGGTGGGCAACCATCAATTTTTCATAGGTGACGCTAATATAGGGGCAGCCACCAACGGATGTACTATTTTAAGTGCCGACTTTGATTTAGATGATGAACCAGACAATTGTCTTATTTGGGAGTTAGGTACTAAAACGAATCGATATAATATCTGTCCCATTCGTTTTGATTTCCTGCCCGTAGCGGAAATGGGTTTGGCTATGAAGGAGGATGGTTCTACTCAGTATTATGCCCTCGGCTGCTATCGCCCTCTTGGTCATTTTGAGGTGACGGAGACTTCGCTGATACATTTTGGTCAGTTTGAGTTTGGTACCACAGGTCGTAGTAAAGTTGATTATACCGCACCCCTTATACTTAACGGTGGTATTTATGATCAATATACTAAAGGAACTGCGGCAAATGATGCAACGAAAGACTATATTAACTATATCATTATTGGTGGTAATGTGAGGATTCCTTCGTTTACACCAGGAGCTCACCCCTCTACCCGCGATGCAGCAAAAAAATCAACCCGTCATTGTCCTGTTAATGTAATGGGTGGCAACATAGATTATCTATACCTCAGTGGAAACTACAATGATAATATCACGCCCAACACTGATAACCCTCATTGTTATATTGATGGCGGCAATTTCAAGCAGGTGGCTGCAGCTGGTAAGGAGGGTATCGATGGTGATGTCTATTTCAAGATTAACCATTCTATTATTCAAGAATTCTATGGTGGTAGTACGATGGACCAAGCCGACGGCGCTAATTTTAAAATAGTTAAAGGCAATATTGATGTCACTATTGACAACAGCATGGTGACCAAATACTGTGGTGGTCCCAAGTTTGGTAGTATGGTGTCGGGCAAGACGGTTACCACCAGTGCTTCTGGCACCACCTTTGGAGTTTACTACGGTGGTGGCAATGGGGGTACCAGTTATGTGCAGTATACTTCAACGGACAAAACGGTCAATGATGCCACTGCTGCATATGATTGGAATAGTTCAAGTTGGGGTAACTTACAGAGTTATAAACCTGGTGACTATTATAAAAAGAATGCAAGTGATGCTAAGGGAATTGGCTATAAGGCTGACTATGAAATGGAGATTGTCAATGCGTCGACAGGTACAGTTTGCAAGCAAGCGATCTTTCGAACGTACTTCTATGCAGCCCAGTTCTCGAAAACCGATACAGGTCCCGTTACCAGTGACCTTACCGATTGCAAGGTGCTTACCAATTTCTATGGTGGTGGTAACCTTGGTGGTGTGAAAGGTAACGTCACATCGAAATTGTCAGGATCTACAAAAGTTGAAGGTTCTGTTTTTGGTGCAGGCTATTCAGCCAGTGTTCCAGAGGTGACCATCTATAACAAAAACAAGACGGCTCCTACTGTCAATGTCTATACTGGCATCATTACTCCTACCCCTGAATCGAGCGGAACGAGTACAACCTACACTTGGACTCACGATTCATCTCTTTCAACTTCTAGTCCAATAAGTAGCGATGGAAACTACTTTTATACCGAGGAATCGCTTGACGGCCTTGGTACTGTTACAGGTAATGTGACATTGACCATAGATGGAAATACAGAAGTAAAAGGCAGTGTGTTTGGTGGTGGTGCTCAAAGTGCTGTAGATGGTAATACCATTGTCAATGTCATGGGGAAAGCCACCATTGATAATGATGTCTTTGGTGGTGGTGACCAAGGCGATGTCAGTGGCACTGCGAAGGTGAACATTATGTATACCGAAGAATGATGTAAGAGGTAAGATGTAAGAACGAAACGGATATGGGAAAAGAAGGAACTGACATATTGTACTTTGTTTCTTTCTGCTTAGAGCAGTATAAGATGCAGAAGGGACTGTCGGGTAGTGAAACGTTAAAACTGTTCGATAAGA
>Ga0247609_10004510_pt1 | contig 13827 bp, 10 predicted proteins | sample 172DNAGHGlowgp2_FD_193487 | JGI IMG/M metagenome (GOLD analysis project Ga0247609, IMG submission 193487) | Sheep rumen microbial communities from Palmerston North, Manawatu-Wanganui, New Zealand - 1728 DNA GHGlow gp2 | ecosystem: Host-associated > Mammals > Digestive system > Stomach > Rumen ...
TCCCACACATCTGCGTGGACATCTGGACACCACCAAAGACCTGCTGAAGAGCCGTATGCGGGAAAACCGCACGTACGGTTCTGTGAGGGGCGGCGGCAGTAATGCCGACCGTCTACTCGACAGCGACCTGAGCGCTGGCACAGGGGTTAGCGGAAGGGGTGATGCCATGTGCATCACTCTTTTTTTCTGAACAACGCCCCGCCGTCCCCAACATCACCCTTTTACGGAAACCCCAAAGCGAAAAACCCCGGGGGTCTGGGGGCAGTGCCCCCAGTAGTAACACTACGTTACAGCTTCTCAATATGGACAGTATAGCCGGTCGTCAGACGCCGCCGAATACCGTCCAATTTGCCGTAGCAGTTCTCTTCATCGCTCAGATACTTGCCCCACTCAGACGGCGCGTACTGGCTGGTGAACATGGTCGAGGTTTTCAGATCCGTCCTGGTTTTAATCAGGTGGTAGAGAATCTTAATCCCATCCTCCGAATACCGACTGATTGCGAAATCGTCAATGAAGAGGATCTGAATCCTGGCATAGTACTTCAGCTTTTTCCTATACTTGTCCAGATCGTCACGGCGACTCAAGACGAGCAGTTCATCCAGCAGGTCGCAGTAGTCCACAAACATGCAGCGGTAGTTACGGCGACAGGCTTCGCTGCAAAACGCAGACATGAAGTAGGACTTGCCTGCTTCGGTTATGCCATAGACCCCAACATTCAGCCGTTCTTCGGCAAAGCGGAAAGAAAGCAGTTGCTGAACCACAGCGTCGTTGTAGCGCCGCTTGTTGCTGGTGACAAGGTTCTCCGTGAGCGCACTTTTGTCAATGAGCTTGCTGAGACGCAGGTTGGTCTTGTAGCGATTGTTCATAGTCTCGATGTACTGTGGCTCCAGAACTTCACGGAACAGCTGGTACGGCGTGAAATCGGCCAATTCCGGGGCTGCTACAATTTCCTTCCAGCGCAAGGCAGCCAGCGGGAGATTGAGATCATCCAGCATGGTGGCAATGTCAACGCTCTTGCTACTCACTTCGCCTCACCTTCTTCCTGGCGCTTGAGGAGGCTCTCCAGCGAGTATTTCGAGTCGTCATCCTTGTAAATGCCCGTAACAACGGTATCCTTGGCAATGGGCTTCAGCGTGCTGCTCATCCTGTCGACCGGCGGCTCCGCAGCGGGCTTGGCATACATGGAGATGGTGTTGGCAATATAGGTGTAGTTGCACTTGCCATGAAGAATGGCATCGTGGCAGCACTCTTCCAAGGCAAGTTTACCGTACTTCTCCGCGTAGCGCAGAATCCCGAAGCAACTGCGGAAGGACTGTACGGGATACTGAAACTTCTCAATGACGCGCTCAATGAGGATTTTCGTCTCAGGCCCAATGCTCTCGGCCTTTGCCAGAAAGTACGGCTTGTTCCAGTAGCCATAATCACTGTACTCCTTAGGCATGTCGGACGGAATTACCACCCAGCTTTTCGGTGTATAGCTCCTTTCGTGGGTGCGCACGAGATCACCATTCTCGTTGTACACATAGATCTTCTTGGCTCCGGCACGAATCTCAAGCGTTTTCTTGAGATAGTTGAGGGGCATGGAATAGTGAACCTTGTCGAAGGTGAAGGAAAAGTCGGGGCCGACCTTAACGCTCTTGCGCTCCAGATATTCATACTGCGTATCCGGCAGCGGAAGCAGAGCGTCCTTCTCCTCGGACTCGAACAGATCCCGCCTGGAATAGCTGAGACCCTGGAAGTTCTCACGGTTTTCCTTCTCCATCCGCTTCCAAAGCTCTGCGTTCAGCTCGTCGAGGGAGTAGAAGGTCATCTCCTCCATCTCAACCAGGATATGCATGGTGACGATCTTCACATGGCCTTCAACAGTCGGCTTCCAGCGCGGCTTCCGTACCTTGGCGGGCATGATGACGGTGCCGTTGTGTTCTGCCCAAGCCTGGAAATCCTTGTTCAGACTGGGATTGATCCAGTCCTTATTTTCGATGACTGCAACTTTGCAGTTGTCGGGCGTGACCGTCTGGGTAATCCCACCGAAATAGGAAACGGCATTGTTGTTGACCCTGATCCAGTTGCTGATGTCGCAGCAGGTCATTCCTTCAATGTAGAAATAATCGCTAAACGACAATGCAGACACAAAGATGGTTACAGTCGTGGTCAAATCCGGATCGCGGCGGTCATGAATGCTCAGAGTCTTTCCGGCATAGTCCAGTTCGGTATTGACGCCGGGAAAACGCTGGATGTGGAAAGTAACCTTAGTGCTGTCGAGCCAAGTGGTGTAGCGCCGACAATACTGCCGGTAACTCAGCGGCTTACGGCCGTTCACCGTTCCGGCTGCGTTGTACTTCTTCCACAGGTGCTTGAGCGTCTCTCCCTTCTTTGCCAGGGCACGATGGACTTCTTCCGGGTCGAAATCCCTATAAAGATAGGAATTGATAGGGTTCCCGGCCTTCTTGTACAGGCAGCCAGCGATGAATTCGTTGCTAACCTCTTCCGGCAGAGGGTACGACAGTTCCTTACACTCCCTGAAGCGTTTCAGAAACTCGTTGACTGTGGTTTTCCCGTCCCCAGTGGTCTCGGAGATTTCCCTGCTGCTCATTCCATTGGTGAAATGGAGGATAAGCACTCTCTTGTAGTCCATATGCGGACCTCCTCAAAATGGATTCCTCTTCTGTAGAAAAGGTAACTCCATTATAGAGGTTTGACCGCTTACTGGCCGGGGATTATGACATCTTCTGGCCGGGAATTAAGTCTTTCACTGGCCGGGAATTATGGCCCTGCTGGCCCGTTACGGTGACAATCTGCAGCTTCTCTATTATCTTCTACCTTTTGTACAATTCTTGCTTCTTCGGAGGTGGGGACTGAATAGATACCATATTGGTAACAAAAATCAATCGTCAAAATTGCAAAAAACGCCAACGCGGTCAATTTTTCGACCATGTTGGCGGTTCTGCAAAAATGGCTATTGACAGCTGCTATTCTCCCAGCACCTTTCTTGCAATGGAGAAGAACTCTTCCCTGACTTCATCAGGCTCGATAATTTCAATGTCGCCGCGGAACGTAAATACCCAACCGAAAAAAGTCTGGCTCGGCTGCACCTGAACCTTTGCGGTGAAATGCCGAGTATCCATCACTTCTACTTTGATGTCTTCACCGAATTTATCTATCACGCTCCGCATATTCTCATTTTTGCAGCGTAGGGTGGCAGTCTTCTCATTGCCGGAGGGATACATCTGAACGACCTTATTTGTAAAGTCTGCAGGATTAAAAGATGTGTTCTTAACCGCAGACTCATCTGTGATCTGAGGTACAGTCATACGATCTACCCGAAACGGAGTAAGCTCATGGCGTTTGTCTGAGTAGCCGACAAGGTAATAGCGATCATCGCTCCAGATAAGAGCATAGGGACTAATTATGTAAACCTCACTGTTGTTTCTCAATACCTTCTCCTTTGTGGGGAGATAGTCGTAATACTGAAATGAAACCTTCTTCTCTTGTTCAATCGCGCGGCTGACCACATCTGTTGTCAAAAAAATCTTACCATTATCTGCCTTAATTCGATCATCTGTAAAAATCCTTGCCGTCAGATCTACTGCCTCATATTTGCTTGTCAGAGATGTCAGCTTTTGAATCAAGGCATCTGATTTTTCTGCGCTGATAAAACGAGAAGAGGACACAGCATCGACCAGCATCTTTAGCTCAGGCAACTCAAATGTCCTGGTTCCGAAATGATAGGAGTTGGACTTTCCATTTTTATGAATAAGAATATCATATCCGGCATCGCAGAGCATATCCACATCGTCTCGGACGGTCTTTCGATTGGCCGAAAAGCCGTTTTCATCCAAAACCTTAATCAGATCATTCGTGCTGATTGAATGATTATCATCGGTGTTTTCGAAGATATACTGCAAAAGAAACAGGATTCTTGATTTTGTTGCTGTCCTTTTCTTTTTTTCGTCTTCCATTGCATTTCCTCTGCTCAGAAAAAGTTTCGATTGGTAGCATCGTTTTTCTTCCATCCCTGACCTTTCGCCCACTCCAGATACTCTTTCCGTTCCTGTTTTGCGAGAGCTTTTTCTTCCTTGTCCATATTCTCCAGATCGGGGTGGATCGTTCTCAAAAAATCTGCAAATCCGTGGATGCCGCCCACATCGTCTATTAAGAAAGTACCGTCCCGTACTATCATCACCGGCCGATAGAGCTCACGGCATTTGATCTGACCTTTGTCAAGCTCCTCCTGAGAAATCAGCTCCATCAAATCCTCGCAGTTCCAGCTGGCAGTGATCTTAATAGTCCAGTCATCGCCAAAGTCATAATGATAGTACAGCACATCAGTAAACGGGATCGGACACACCTGCGCCTCCGGAGTATCCTCCTGACTGTGGATGACGTTATCAATGTATTTTTTTACCGCTTTGTACATCTCCTCGCCAGTATTGCAGATTTCACTTTCCTCATAATCCCCAAGACGATTCTTTCCAGCGACAAGTACAGAATCAATTGGGAGGCGCTCAATCAGAGCCAGAGGATCACGGTCGAATATTCTGCCGAGGCACTCCGGAGGTAGCTGCTCTAATTTCATTCGTTTCACTCTGAACGTATCCTGCGGTACATTTTGTTTCTTCCCTCGGTTATCCAGAACCGGTATGATATCCGAGATATACTCTCTGGATATTCCCTCTTTCGAATGCAGCATCTGTTCATAGCACACATAGAACTCCCGGTTCATATCCAATCCCATCATATCCTCCTGGCACGGAATCAGGCCTTCGCCGTGGTTTAGCGACAGATACGGTCCTGTATACTTCTTTCGAAGCCAATTCTTGAAGCTGCCCCCCGTGTAATCGTCTGTCCAGAACTCGTCCTCCTCGCCCATCATTGGGGAACGGAAAATAAGACCGACCAAGCAACTCCACATAGAAGCGTTATGATGGCAGAGAGCTTTTGCCCTCTCTATGGGAATATCAAACTGATGCAGGTGGGAATTCTGCCAGCCAAATGCTTTTTGTATAACATAGTGGAGCGCGTAAAGCGGCAAATCGGACGGTACGATGATATCCCGACTGATCGTCGAGTCCCGCTCGACGTCTCCGTAACGCCGGAAGATTTCAGCTGTCTCTTCATCCAATTCGGATGAATCAGGATGGTACGGATCGCAAAGCTCCAGGTGTAGCCGCATAACCGCCATCGGAGAAAACGGAAGCTTCTCACCTGAGAGTTGCTCCAGCTCAACTCTGTTTCTATCATTTAACGCGCCTGTGAACAGTCCCAGCTTGCGGGAGAGCACCGCCACTCGCTCCCGTTCACTCTCAGTCAAATCTGCTTTATCCTTTAGCTCATGCCATTCAGCTTCTCCTGCTGCCTTCTCCTCATTTAGCTGCTCCAGCCATCCCTGCAATTTCGGATCATCTTCTACTCCTAACTGTTTTCGCATTTGCTCAGCATCTTCCCAAGTTTCTCGATGTGGCCGGTGATAGGTTTCCGTATAAGACATTTTCTTGTCCTTCTCCCACTCCTTTTTCCAAGACTCATCCATGCTCTTTTCTCTCCTTCGTTCTTCAATCTCAGCTCCCGCTATCGCATCTTCAGCATTACCTCGCTCAGCGCTAGATGCCCTCTGTTTCTCTGCTTGTCTCTCCATTTGCAGTTTTTCATACGCCCGATATTCCCTGACCTTTACAGTATGGGGCGATGGATCAAGCGCACTGTCAACCTTGTCCGTGTATGGTAGGTAGGTTGACACAGTTGATGGTGAAAGACTTAGTGCTGCGGCAATCTCTTCAATCGTCAATCCTCGCTCCCTGAGTCTCATTGCGTCTTCCGTAATAGGGGAGAAAAGAATTCCCTGTGTGGTCAGGATTTTGCGAACCTTAGTCCGATTGATATTGAAGTGCTGCGCCGTCTCTCGAATCGACCCTTCCGGTTCCGACACTGTTCGGGTTTTCTCATAATATGCGGCTACATCTTGCATGAACTTCTGATCTGTTTCAGATATTGGCATACATCCACCTTATTCATTCTCAAAATCACAATTTGACATGTCATGCCAATATGATAACAGTGTGTGGAGAGAGAGTCAATATTTCATTTAAAGGCATTGAAAATAATCACAGTTCGACATAGTGGGATATAAAATCAGCCTTCTCCAACCTATTGCTGAGTTATCTTTTAGGTTTTCCACGCCACACTGTGAGAGCTATTTTGCTAGAACTACTTGTTCTTCGTCTTCTGTTTCCACTCGCAGTATCCACTGAGAAAAGTCACTGTCTTCTGATATTTGTACGGTCATCCTGCTGGTATTGCCTGCCATTAGTGCTTCGATGATTCTTGCTTTTTCTTTTCTGTCCATGACACAGCTCAAGAGACATATTCGTTGCGCAGATAAAGCCTTATGCGTGTCTATATGGGTCAGTAGTCCAATGCCTCCACGATATTTGTATGTTTTCCCTTTTCCGAAGTCTGGACAGTGAAGCGCAATGATGATCTGCTGCCGAACGTCTACCCCCGTTCCGCTCAGGATCAACGTCCTTCCCACAACTTCCAGCGTACATTCATAATTATGGTGCATATCCATCTTGCCATGAAGGATGCCTCTTTTCTTATCGTAGAAGGCGTCAAAAGCCAGTTTGCCATTTTTCATCTCCGCATTTCTTTTCTCGGAGAGATAGTAAAGGTTATATGTCTGGCCTTCAAAGAATCGAAGGTCTTGCTCCGTTCCTTGCGACTCTTCATAATCGGGTTCTGGTTCCCCTTTCGAGAAATCATGCCCCATTAATTGCTGGCTTGTATAGCAAAAGAATGTTGAAATCTTATTAATAGCGTCTGCGTTCGGCCTGTTTACCCGTCCCTCTTCAAACCGTTTAATTGTTGCCAGTGGGACGCCACACTGTTCAGCCAACTGAGCTTGTGTCAGATTTTGTCTTTTTCTCAGAAGTAGGATGTTCCCTCCGAAAGTTGTCATGTAAGCACCATCTTTCTTTATGTGCATATTATCGGTTAAGCTTTATGCTGTGAACGTTAAAGTGAGCTATTTGAAGATTCATATTGACACCAGAAACAGCTCACGTTGTTCTCTGAACATATTATGTCGCTTCTTTTTGCAAAAGCAACTGAATCTTGATAAATATCGTCAAAAATGCTATTATATAGTTGCTAAAAGTTTCATATTAGCAAATTGCATCGTAATCACAGGAAGGAAGTTGTAACGAAAATGAACCGTGTTAATCCGGCGATTCGGACGAAGTGGCTCATGTTCATCGACGGCCGCTAATAACTGAACACGAGCTACTCTCTCCAATTGCCATTTGCTCAAGTGGAAGGAGGAGAGATCATTGAACAAAATCATCAAAGCGTTCGTAAGTCTTCTCAAGAAGTTATGGGGTGGAGGCATCACCATCCAACTATTCCCCTTTGTTTTCGAAGGCGATGTTTACATCATCATTAACAATCCGTTCAAACCAAATAGTGGACAAGATCAGCAACTACGCAGAATAGGGACAAGCAACATTACCATCGTCATTGAGCGTATTATGGTCATCGGCATTATTGTTCTCTTGCTGTTTGCCTTCCTGATCATAGTCTTGTTCATTGTAAGGTGGCTGGTCACCATTATCCCGTCAGACTCCCCTTATGATCACTTGTTGGAGACCGGGATGTTTTTCACAGATCAGGATATGAGATATATCACTTGGTCTGAGGTTCAATCCTTGTGTTCCATCGACGGTGTTACGCCTCGATGGGCAATCCAAACAGCTATCAACAGCTTCTATGCTGCTGAGCATCTGGTGTTCAGCGAACAATCCGGATACCGGGATTATTTCTTCCAGTGGGAGTGGTATAATCCTGATGAATCCGTAAGTGAAAAGATGGCGTGGGATGCCATGAGTGAATATGCAAAAGCAAATGTAAAACTGTTAAGTGTTGCTAGACGGCTACTATCTTAATTCCGGACATGAGGTCACTTTTTGTGGCCTCATTTTTTGTGGCCCGCATCGGTTATTCACCGATTTGTCTGAAAAGTCCTGCGCTTTGTCAAGATATTTGTGCGAGCGCCTATGGTCAATACTCACTGGCTTAAATGCAGGTGATTAGGATAGACCATTGCTGATATGATTCCCAGAACCATATTTCAGGCTATGAGGTTCAGCGTCAATCAGTTATGCTTTGGCCTCATCCTATTATCGATATATACACCTTGACCCAGTTGGAGGTCTATAGCTTATTTGGAATAATCCGCACTGTCCCCCTGTTAGCGGAACCAGTTATCCTGCCATTTGAACCACCTTCGGTGCCGTGTACAAGTATTCAACCTGCCCGCTGGCAGCATGCACAACCTCAATGGATTTCAAGCGATATGTTTTATCCACGTCATATCTGATGCAGAAGAACGGCTTGTGCCCTTTGATCCGATCCTGCACCAGTTTTGATTTCAGCTTATTCGTCTGATGGTAGATGTGGATCAGTACATCCTCATTCACCAATTCTGGCTGAATGTAGATTCCATTGCTTATCAGTTCTGTAGTTAGGCCATCTATTGTGTTCTCTGGATAAAACATAGAGACATAAATGTCACCAGTCACATCGTGAGTCTTCCGCCCTTTTTTCAATTTGTCATAAAGATCAGCAGGAATACGATTTCTCTCAACGGCATCATTACGAGCGGCTTGCTCACATTGAATCCTTATCACCGATTTTATTTTGTCTATCTGTTCCTCGCTGAGATAATCATGTATACTCACAATTGACATTCTCCTTGAGCTATAGTTTTCGCCACCAGTCAGGGCAAGCTAGCCAGAACCATCACTTCGACCCGTCTCGGTTTTTTTCTGTATTTGACGCTTTTTTCTTTCATGTTCTCATTAACCGTTGAAGCTCTTGATAATCAACAAGTTTAATACGACCGTTGAACATCTCCGCTTCCTTAATGGCATCTCTTGTGAACCGAGATGTGGTAACTAAAACGCCTTTATCTATTCTGTCTCTTTCCATCGCTCCGTATAACGCACGAACGATAGGTGCGCCAACCGGTCTGTCTGGTCTATAATGCTTGCACTCAAAATAGGTACGATATAAAACGCCACCCATTTCAAAAGATGCAGTGATGTCTACACCCCCATCGCGGGTTTTCTGAGTGACCACAGCGTTAAAGCCGTGATTGCGAAATACCTCGGCTACAAACTCCTCAAATTCATCAGGTTCAAGTGTATATACTGCCTGAGGATCGAAGAGAATTTGCTCATACACGGAAAGGACAGGCTCGGGGATGTATTTCATCTCCATGTATGGCTCTTCTATTATTTCACAGCCCTCAGCTTCGCTTTCTTGGTATTCCTTTGCTCCAGCCGGATACTCATAGCCAAGCAAATGGAACGACATACACTGCCCACAGTTATCGCATTCTATTTCCCCGGCAAATTTATGCTCGATACGATCACCCATGTCAAATTCTCCGATGGAATATGCGTCCTCGTCAAGAGAGTCAGTATCAATTATGTATTCAGCTCCGCAGGTTGAACAGCGGATTATTAGATCTCCACCAAGAATCATGTTCAATTCCTCAGGTCAATAATCTCCCAGTCTTTATCAAACACACCTTTGCTTTTTTCATATGTTTCGCTCTGCATAGCAACACACAATAGTTTCCTAGGTCTGCTAAAGCCAACATATGCCAATTTACGGCTGTAATCAAACAGGTTGGACTTCCCTATTTTCCCGATTCCAAAATAAGGGAGAATCCGGCTTAAATCTGATGCTCCTTGCCTATCTGTTTCAAGGTATAAGGTAGCATCATGCGTTTCACCTTTGACACCATGAATCGTGTCAAACACTATTCTTCTGCCTCTTATGGGATCAATAAAGACATTCGTTTCTTTTCTGTCATTGTGGCCGCCACCATTAATTGGCTCCGCAAGGAAGTGATCAGGCAATGATGCAAAAACATCTCCTACTTGAGGATTCTTTATCTCCAGAAGATTCTTAACAGTCTGACGGAAAAAAGAGTCTACTGTTTGCCTTCCAAAACCGTCACACTGTGACAACTCATAAATCTTTTGGCGATAGACATCACTATATTCTTCATCTAATGCCTTTTTCAGCGACGCCATTGTAAACTCTTTACCCGTATCTGGATGCTTTTTATTCAGATAGTGAAAAACCCTGCATAGAAGTTTTCGCACTCCTCGTTCTGCCTGATACAGCTTCCCATTGATCAATTCTTTGCAAATTTCATCAATCGATATCCAGTAGCTGTATTCACTTTTTGCCTTAACTGAGCCGTCAAATTCAGACCAATAGCTTCCAATTTTTAGACCTGCAGAGTCTTCCTTTCTAACTGCCCCAATTGCTTTATATGTTCCCTTGCTATCATACAATTCGTGTTTTTCTAATGCGCTGATAAACTCACCAAGAACTCTGTCGATTTTCTCTATCTCAAAAAGTAAAATGATAGGTTTAATTTTTTCTGTCCCAACAGAAGACACAATTCGTGAATTGTCTTTTTTTAAGCTGGAAATTACATCCGCAATCTCTTGGCTGTACCGGCAAGAAGATTGAATTGGTAAAAAGTTGTCGTTCGGTATCCAATCCGGAGTCGCATTTTCTGCTGAGTTATATATCGCCTGATCAGAATCACCGATTCTTATTACTGCGCATTTACCAGGATTAAACAACGCAGCTATAGCCTGTCTTTGAGCTAAATCGCAATCTTGATACTCATCAACAAACACATATTTAAATCGAGTCGAGAACAAGTCAGTGTAAGACTCAGGTAATTCTCCTACAGCAGCTTCAGCATACGAATAGGCATCCTGGTAGCGCATAATTCCTTCGTCTTTCAGCAGATCAAGAATCAATGTTTTGTATTGAGCTGTTGATACTTTATCGGCACCTGCTAAAGGTTTTCTTTGCTTTCCTACATAAAGTGCGCCATTTGTTAAATGTAATGCTTGTGTATGATCAATTCGTTCTGAAAATTGCCTTCCAATCTCATAGTTTCCTTTCGTCACATATTCAAGTGCACTATATTTGCCGAATCTTTGCATCCTGTTAAGCATGTGCTGTGCGTAGGTTCTGTTATCAACAGCCTGCACATTCTGGCCAGCAATTCTTCTTAGATACGGCAGCGTCACAAACCTATCTACAAATGATTGAATCGTGCCAAAATAGTTTGGATAGCTGAGGAGTTTATCTGCATAACCTGAGAGCCGCTTCTTGATTTCATCAACTGCGACATTTGTATGGGAAAGCACGCAGATTCCAGCACCATTCTCAAAAGGCATCCGGTCTGCCAACAACTTAAGCTTGGCAAGTAGTACTGTTGTCTTTCCGCTTCCAGGGCAAGCGGCAACATCCGTTGAATGCCAGCATCGAATAACAGCTCTCGCGTCATTCGGAAAATGAGCGCCGTTAGGCAGAAGGAGTTTCTCGGTTGATTCTATGTCCTGATCGGAAATAACCCAGTCTGCCATAGGAGCCTCCTTCCCTACACATTTTCCCCTGCGGCGTATTTAATGGCGTTCACAATATATCCTATGTACGGATCGTCTTCTAATTCCGTTTTTAGCATAGCCGTCTTTGCCGCGTCTGTTTTATATCCGTATAAATCGATGTCAAACATCTTCTCTTGAGTATCACCATCTGGAATTATCGATGTCTTCCAGCGAACAATAGATGCAAGACATTGTGCCACAATCGCCTTTAAGGCACTGCTTCCATCATCATTCAGCATTAGGTCATACATCTTATAAGCCGTTTCCGCTTGGGAAAGATCACGCCATTGCTCAGCTTCTAAAGCCACATCACAATCAGCTTCTACAATCTTTTGGTCAGTAAGTGAGATATGTTCTCGGGCATTCAGAATCTTTTTTCCATAATGTACTGCCTTATGAAAATCCTCAGACAAGCAGCTCAAAGCAAGGCAGTATTCTAATGTCCAACGCGGGGAGCAGAATCCACGAACTGATCCATTCGTATATTTTTGATTCTTTTCTGCTTCTGCCTCACGTGACTCCGTTCTCTTCTCATTGAATGACTTGACTTTCGTATTTGGATCAACATCATAAGGCCTGATATCACAATCAGTAACCACAGATACTGGGATTCCAATAGTGCTTCCATCAGCCCTAACCATAATGTGACTATACCGGAGAAATGCGGTACTTCCTACATTCACAATCGATATGCCGTGCTTCTCCAATGGATATCCGAGAATCTCTGCGATAACAGGAACAAGGATGTTTTCAGCATCGCCCTCCACCATGATAATGCCCTTAGCGAAGAACAGATTTGATTTCGTCGAATCGAGAAAGCGCTGGAGGAATAAGTAATCACCCTTCTGAAGCCCCGTTTTCCCTTCCGTCAGATCATATCCATGACCGTTCTTCATCAGAATCAGATTCTTCAAATTAATCTTTGAAGCAAGAATTGGACTGTGCGTAGATATAATAATCTGCACATCATTCTCACTATATTCATTTTGAAGGTAACTGATAAGCCGGAGCTGCGCCTGTGGATGCAGGTGTGCTTCCAATTCCTCGACTAGCGCCAGTTTCATACCACCCTCGGTGTCGTCCTTCAAAAGCAACAACTCCGCAGCGATAAAGAGCAGATTTAACTCTCCAAGTCCTGGATTGATTTCAGGAGCATTTAATGATAGAGATTCCAGAATCGCCTTAAGCTGAATCTCTGATGTCTTCAGCTTCGCCTCACTTGGCTGATCCTGATCATTGAAGGACTCGAGATTTTCGCGGATAGTCTGCAAAATTTCTTTTCCTTCTTCATCTTCTGTGAAATAGCTTTCTATGCTGGTGTTGGCATCCCGGAATATCTGAAGAAGTTTATGTTCTTCTGTGTTCTTGATTGCAGGATGATTCAAAAGAATCTGAGAAATTCTGGAACTTCGGCCAGAACTCATCTCACGCTCAGCATCCCGCAATGGCTTTAGATACACAGCCCGTAATAAATCCCGTGCTTTCCCATCAATGGTGATGCCATCGTCCACATCACCGACGCGCAATTCTTGGAAGATTCTATGCCCTTCTCTCCAAGCCCGGTAATGAAGCTGGAGGTAATAACGCAGCCTTTCGCCGTCCTTTTCAAAACTAAGATACTCGATGAAGTTCTTGGCCTCGTTGGGAGTAAAATCAGTGAGAGTACAATCAATTTTGAATTCGGACACAGGCTCTCCGTCGACAGGTTTATAAAAATCTTCGTCAGCAGGGCGGATAAAATCATTGCTCTGTGTGAGCAGCACCAGTTTAAGAGCATCGACCACAGCCGTTTTGCCTGAGTCGTTTTCGCCAATCAAAGCATTAAGGCCCTTATGGAACGTGATTTGCAAGCCAGGAGCACCATCCACAGATTTGAAACGCCGGAAGTTATACAGCTTCAGTTCCGAAACAATCATGTTTTTGGCCTCTTTCCTATGTTTTATACTATAAGGCTTGTATCAATCTATCAGGTTTGTCAACTTCAACAGAGCCGTGTGACCTTCTTCCGTGACCACATAATCAAATAGTTCCCCAAAGAAGAAGGCTTTTGGCAGATGACCCTGGCAAAGTTGCCTGGAGTGGTTGTTTAGTTCAACAGTGTCTTGGGGAGTATGCTTTGGGAGTGTAGGCTGTTAGATTGTGATTTCGTTTTTTCATATATTATTATATCATTCCCAGCCCTGAAATACAATCGGGCGAGGGCATATTTCCAGGAGAATCGCTTACCAAATTCTTAACAGGAGAGTTGTGAATAAACGCTTTGCTTATACTGCAGATTGTCACCGTAACGGGCCAGCAGGGCCATAATTCCCGGCCAGTGAAAGACTTAATTCCCGGCCAGAAGATG
>Ga0247609_10004511_pt1 | contig 13827 bp, 20 predicted proteins | sample 172DNAGHGlowgp2_FD_193487 | JGI IMG/M metagenome (GOLD analysis project Ga0247609, IMG submission 193487) | Sheep rumen microbial communities from Palmerston North, Manawatu-Wanganui, New Zealand - 1728 DNA GHGlow gp2 | ecosystem: Host-associated > Mammals > Digestive system > Stomach > Rumen ...
CATGGCCTCATGGAGCAAGGCTTGGAAAGGCTACCGGGTGAGCGTCACCATCGACGGCCGCATGCAGGGACGGCGCTATAGCAGCACATACGGCTATGCCGATGCCGTCAGCCAGTGGAACCTGAACACACGCCATACCGTCGTGCTCAAGCACTGCCAGCTGGAACCGAGCTTAGGCATAGACAATATCTTCAACCAGCGGGACACCTCGCCGTGGAACTCGAACTTCTCGACCATCAGTCCGGGACGTTCGCTCGTGGCAGGCCTCCGTGTGAAATATTGACTGTCAGTAACGATTGCAACTGTTATGGCAAAGATTATCGTGGCAGGCATAGGTCCTGGTAGCAAAGATGACATCACTCCCGCAGTATTGGAGGCAATCAGCGGGGCTGATGCCATTGTTGGTTATAAGTATTACTTTCAGTTTGTCGAGCCCTACGTGAAGCCCGGCTGTGAGTGTATCGACACGGGCATGAAGCGTGAGCGTGAGCGGGCTGAGCAGGCATTCCGCCTGGCCGAAGAGGGCAAGACAGTAGTGGTCATCTCTTCTGGCGATGCCGGGCTCTATGGCATGGCGCCGCTGGTCTATGAGATGCAGCGTAACCGTGTGGCTGGCGGTTCTGCCTCCGACATCGACGTGGTCGTTCTCCCTGGCATCTCCGCTTTCCAGAAGGCGGCTTCGCTCTTAGGGGCACCTATCGGTCACGACGTGTGCCTCATCTCGCTGTCCGACCTGATGACACCTTGGGAGGTGATTGAGCGGCGCATCAAGGCTGCTGCTGTGGGCGACTTCGTCACGGCGGTCTATAATCCGAAGTCGCATGGCCGCTATTGGCAGCTCTATCGGTTGGTAGAACTGTTCCTGCAAGAAGGACGCTCGCCTGAGACACCTGTGGGCTTCGTCCGTCAGGCAGGTCGCCCTGAGCAGGAAGTGACGATCACCACGCTCGGCCAGTTCAATCCAGAACAGGTAGACATGTTCACGGTTGTCATGATCGGGAACAGTCAGTCGTATGTGGCTGATGGCAAGATGATCACGCCGAGAGGATATTATAATAGTGAAGAACGGAGAGTGGAGAGTGGAGAGTTTGCTACCGCTCCGCAGGACGGTTCTTCAGTGCATGTTGGAGCGGTAGCAAACTCTCCACTCTCCACTCTCCGCTCTCCACTGAAAAAGGGTCAGGACATCATGATTGAGTCGTTTCGCACCATTGCCAAAGAACTGAAGCGGAAGGACTACCCCCTTGACCATCAGTGGGCGCTGCTGCATGCCATCCACACCACGGCCGACTTCGAGATGGAGCAGATACTCTATACAGACCCGCAGGCGGTTGAGACTTTATATAAGAAAGTGGCCAACGGTACGCTGAAAACGATTGTCACCGATGTGACGATGGTGACCAGCGGCATCCGCAAAGGCGCGCTCCAGCGCTTAGGCATCGAAGCAAAGTGCTATCTCAGCGACCCTCGTGTCGCAGACATGACGGCGCAGGCTTCGCTCACCTCTGAAGCCATCACCCGTACGCAGGCAGGCATCCGTCTGGCGGTCGAAGAGCACCCCGATGCCCTCTTTGCCTTCGGTAATGCACCCACGGCCTTGATGGAGCTGTGCGACCTGATTCGCAAGGGGAAAGCCCGTCCTGCAGGCATCATTGCTGCTCCTGTGGGTTTTGTGCATGTACGGGAGTCGAAGCACATGGTGAAGCCTTTCAAGGAAATTCCTAAGATTATCGTGGAGGGACGCAAGGGAGGCTCGAATCTCGCGGCAACGCTCTGCAATGCCATCCTAACCTTCGACGATGCCGAACAGCTGAAGCCTGGGAGAGACCTTTGAGAATTGAAAATTGAGAATTGGGAATTGAGAATTATGATTAGATTCGTCGTCATAGGTATTACGGACAACCCGCAGCCGTGGTTTCCTCCAGAGGTGCTGCAGATCATCAAACAGGGAAGAGTGTTCTCAGGCGGCAGGCGCCACCATGAGATAGTTGCTCCGTTGTTGCCGGAAGGTGCGGAGTGGATAGACATCACCGTCCCCCTTGATGCTGTCTTTCAGCAATATCGTAGCCTCACCCCCAGCCTCTCTCTCGGAGGAGAGGGGAGTGGTCAGACTCAAAGGCAAAAAAGCCAACCCCAGAATGCTCAAGGGGATAAACTATCTACTCCCCTCTCCTCCGAGAGAGGGGCTGGGGGTGAGGCTCTCATCGTCTTTGCCTCTGGCGACCCGCTGTTCTTCGGTTTTGCCAATACCATTCGCAGGAAGATGCCTGATGCAGAGGTGACGGTCTATCCTGCCTTCAACTCTTTGCAGCTTTTGGCTCATCGTCTGGTGATGACTTATCACGACATGCGTATCGTCTCGCTGACGGGACGCCCGTGGCCAGCGTTCGACCGTGCCCTCATTGAGCGGGTTCCCAAGATAGGCATCCTTACAGACAAGGAACATACGCCTGCCGCCATTGCCCAACGGATGTTGGAGTATGGCTATACCTATTACAAGATGTATGTGGGTGAGCATTTGGGAAATCCTTCTCTCGAGAAAGTATCCATCCTTACGCTTGACGAAGCCGCTCATCGTGAGTTCTCCATGCCAAACTGCGTGATTATTAGTTTAGAGTTTATAGTGAATAGTGAAGAGTTAAGTGAGAAGAGTGTAGAGTGTAGAGTGGATAGTGTAGAGTTTGCTACCGCATCAGATGATTGCGGAGAACGGGCAGCGGTAGCAAACTCTTCACTCTTCACTCTTCACTCTACACTAAACTCTGATGCGGTAGCAAACTCTTCACTCTTCACTCTTCACTCTTCACTAAACCCTGATGCGGTAGCAAACTCTTCACTATTCACTCTTCACTCTTCACTCTCAAAGCCCTTCGGCATCCCCGATTCATCCTTTGCCCTCCTTGACGGGCGTGAGAAGATGATTACGAAGATGCCTATCCGTCTTTTGACGCTCCAGGCGCTTGATCTCCCCTCCCGGCATGTTTTCTGGGACATCGGTGCCTGCACGGGCAGCGTCTCTATTGAAGCCCGCCTGCAGTTCCCGCATCTTCAGGTTGAGGCCTTCGAGATACGCCCTGAGTGCGAGGCCATCATCCGTGAGAACGCCCGTCGTCATGGCGCTCCCGGCATCGGCATCCATATCGGCGACTTCCTCAATTCTCAATTCTCCATTCTCCATTCTCAATTCCCCCCTCCCGATGCCGTTTTCATTGGCGGTCATGGCGGTCATCTCAAGGAAATCATGGCCAAGGTGCTCACTTACCTTGCTCCTGACGGCATCATCGTCATGAACAGTGTCATTGCTCCGAAGGTCACCAGAGACAGCCAACAGCTTTGGGAGGAAGCCTGCGCCGAACTTGGGCTTACCCAAGACCCGCCAACAAGAATACAACTCAACGACCATCATCCAATAACAATACTACGATGCAGAAGATAGCCATCATATCCATCAGCGAGGCTGGCCGCGCGATCGCCAGCAACCTTCAGCGGCAGCTCCGTGCAGAAATCATCCAGCGTTCAGAGGTGGCCAGTCTGTGGCATACCTTCGATGCCTTTGTATTCATCGGTGCCATGGGCATCTGTGTGCGTACCATTGCCCCCTGTGTGGCCGACAAGCACAGCGACCCGGCCGTTGTCTGCATCGACAGTCTGGGAAAGCATGTCATTTCCGTGCTTAGCGGCCACATCGGCGGAGCCAATGACCTGACGCGTGAAATCGCGGCGCTCATCGGTGGCCAAGAGGTCGTTACTACGCAAAGCGACAACGCCGGACTGTGGGCGCTCGACACTTTCGAGCAGCGCTTCGGATGGCCTGTTGCCAGTGAGATCGAAGATATGCAAGACTGCGTCATTGCTTTCGTCAACCGTCAGCCGACGGCTCTCCTGATAGAGGCGAGCGACGAGGGTACCGACTATCTGCTTCAGACGTTGCCCGGCCATGTCACCCTCATCAGCGACATCAGCGAGGCAGACCCCCGCCGGTTCAAGCTCGTCATCATCGTCTCGCCCTACATCCGCTATGCACCCGAAGGGATGCTTGAGCTTCATTTCGTACCCATGGTAGGCACCGTGGGTTTCGGCCTTGCCCATCATCCCGAAGACTACGAGCAGATCTACGACGAGATCGACGAGGCCTTCGCCCAACGGGGCATCCTGCCTTGTGCCCGTCGCTATTGCACCATCGACGTGAAGAAAGACGAGGCGTTTTGTGCCATGCTCAAAGACGAATACGACGAGGAAGTGGTGTTCTATACGGCAGAGCAGCTGGCGGCTGTCGACGTGCCCCATCCCAGTCCTACCGTGGCGAAGCATGTGGGCACACCCAGTGTCTGTGAGGCGGCTGCCATCCTTGGCTCCGATTACGGCATGCTCATCGTTCCCAAGGTGAAAGGAAAGAACTGGACGGCCGCCCTTGCCATCGACCGTCGCCACCTTCGCCCTTCGCCCGGCACTTTCTCCACCGAGGGCCATATCGAGATTGTCGGTGCGGGGCCTGGCGACCCCGACCTCGTCTCCGTCCGTGGCCGCAGGATGCTGGAGCAGGCCGACCTCATCCTCTATGCCGGTTCGCTGGTGCCCCGGGCGCTGACCGATTGTCACAAGCCCGGTGCCGTGGTGCGTTCCTCGGCCGACATGACGCTCGAAGAGCAGTGCGCGCTGGTGAGGGAACACTACGACCGTGGCCACTTCATCGTCCGCCTGCATACGGGAGACCCCTGCATCTTCGGAGCCATTCAGGAGCAGATGGCCTTCTTCGATGCCCACGGCATGCACTACCACATCACGCCCGGCATCTCCTCCTTCCTCGCTGCTGCAGCCGAGCTCAGGAGCCAGTTCACCATCCCTGAGCGTTGTCAGACCATCATCCTCACCCGTGGCGAAGGCCGCACCCCCATGCCCGAGAAGGAGCAGCTCCGTCTGCTGGCCCGCAGTCAGTCCACGATGTGCATCTTCCTCAGTGCCTCCATCGTCGACGAGGTGCAGCGCGAGCTCCTTCAGGAATACCCTGCCGACACGCCCGTGGCCGCCTGCTATCACCTCACCTGGCCCGACCAGCGCATCTATCGTGGAGTGCTGAAAGACCTTGCCCGCCTTGTCCACGACAACCACCTCACCCTCACCACCATGCTCGTCGTGGGCGAGGCCATCGACAACCGTCAAGGCCTGTCAGCGCTATACAACAAACATTTCACCCACCTCTTCCGGCAGGCAAAAGACTGAGAAGAAGGGGCAAAATAACTGATCATTTGATCATCTTGATGGTCTTGCCATTCTTGAGCTTGACAATATTTATGCCGTGTTGGTATGTTTTGATACGATTTCCCTCGATATTATATAGAGAGGAATAATCAAAGGAAGAGATTGTTGAAACATCCATGCTATGTATGGAGGTTGCCACTTCCTCTGGATTAACACACTCATAATAGTTTTTAGTGGCTAACACTGCTGCCGTCTGGGCAATGAGGGCATTGTCGTCGGTCACACTAACAGCCGGGTAAGTGCTTTCAACATTTGATGCGTCATATCGTGCAGTATTGCCTAAGACGGTCATCCCACTCCTTGGTGCTAACAGAGACTCGTAATAGCAGCATGCGGCAGTATATCTGGCCAGGCCTAATCCACAGTGAGCACCGTCGCGTGTAAGGTCGTACTCATTGTTGAGCGAACTGCTACGGAGGTTTTCAATGGCAGTGCCGTAGGGAATGACTATGTCTATTGGATATTCCTCGCAAAGACTCTTCACGGAATTGGCTATCAATTGCCATCGTAAGAGGGATGACTTTTCTTTATTGCCGCTATAATTGTCCCAGTAGCTGTGAACAAGTAGGAAACCTATTTTGGCTTGTGGCTGATGGTCCTTGATAAGCGACAGGAGTTCGTTTAAATAGCCGCCCTTTCCATTCCCTTGCCACTGTTCGTAATAAGGAGCATAATTGCTTACTTGGTGAATAATGATGATATCCCATTTTTCGTTTGTCAATGCCTCTCTAAAAAGGGTTCCGTCGTTGGAGTCACCTCTTCCTGTTGATATATTGGCGTTGATACCACCCAACACCTTCGAAATGGTGTAAGTTTTATTATCGTTGTCATAATAGAGGTTATACCAACTCTTAAATGACCCAGATCCCCTGTTAGCACTATAGAGACATACGTTACTAACATCCATCTGGTTTGCTTGAGTGAGTAGTTTAAGCATGGCTGTGGCATCACTTGTGTAGCTGTTTCCAATATCCAACACCTTTAATTGTGGTTTCTTCAGGACATCGTCAATGGTTTCTGCACCACTTTGTATCTGGATACAGAATAGTGAAAGGAACAGGATAGCTACTTTAAGAAAGCTGTTTGTACGCATGTTTTAGATAGAACCTAAATTCCGCAGCACTTTAGTTTAATATTCTTTATAAGTACCTGAGCAACAAAAAGTTCTTGCTGTGGCAAGCGGCAGAGCCGAGCGGCTCAGGATTTGGCCATGTCAGAAATTTCACTTACCTTAGTGCTGCAAATCAAGACAAGCAAAATCATCAATGGCATGGCAAAGGTAAGCAAAAATCTGAGATAATTACCGCTTTTGGTGGAATATTTTTCGTCTTGGACAGATTTGACCGTATTCTGTCCTCTGTAATCGACTCCCACCTGGGGCTTCGCAGTAAGTTGATAGGCTATCAGTACAGCGAGATAATTCGGGCCGTTTTCTCCGTTTTCTGCTGTGGTGGCGACTGTATGGAAGACCTCAACATCTACTCAGAAAAGCCATACGACCTCATCTGGGCTTACGGATAGGAAAACACCTTCGTGGGACATTCAAGCCGCCAAAGCGATTTTGGGGAAAGGGGAATTGTGCGCCCAAGTGCGACTTTCATATCCCGGTACTTTTTGCTTGGATTGTCCCTGGCCGGCAAATCATTTTCCGTGTTATGAATAATTCAGGTTATATTTTGTTGTCAATAAGAATATTGCTCATGAGGAATTCCAAAATTAGTGAGCTGCTCATCTATCCAGTCATAAAATGTTGCTGCTTCAGCTTTTCCAAACATTATTTCTCGCTCATGCTCAAATCCCTCTAAGGAAGATGCCAGTGATTTTCGAACAAAATCTTTCCTGAAGCCTCTAATAGGGGAGCCATTATAGCCCTGCAATTCGTCAAGGAATAATAGAGAGTAACTATAAAAGTATTCGAGGAACATCAATAGAATTCTTGCATCGCCGTCAAATTGCTTGTCTGTTAGGGTCTCTTTGGTAAAGTCGCCTTCAAAACAAACGCATATTGAATCTTTGTTGTATTCCTTTGAAAAAGCACCAATAGTATCTACTGGTCGCCCTATAAACACATCGCCGTCTTTATCGACAAAATAGTGATATGCAACACCTGCCCACCCCCTTTTCTTCTGGTGCAGACGGTGGATATAATCTATCGTATGCGGTTTCAGAATCTGAGAATGAGTAATTACAATGTGCTTTGTCTCCTGCCTTGGCTTCAGACGTTCCGTAAAAGCCAGGTCGCCATACACATATTTCTTCTGCTCAGGCAGTTTCGCTCCGCATACATGGCAGAACTTTGCTCCAGCCTCATGCTTTGTTTCATTACAATTAGGACATTTCATAATAAGTAACCATTAAAAAATAACTTGGTACGATTTCCACTCTTCCAGAGCAGTTGTCAAACCACTATATATCACTTTAAATTTGTGCGCCATATTTTATATAGTAATCGTTAATGTATTGCTTTGTACTCATATCGTAATAAAGGCTCTCCAATTCTTGAAGCGTCAACTTCTGAATGGAGTGCTCTATGATGCGGATTAACTCTTCACGCCTATACTCGTCAGATTGTCCGAAATGTGCCATACGATTTCTTTTTGCTCACAAAAGTACGAAAAAACCGTCAAATTCCCATCACTAACCATCAAATCAGCCTCTCTTTTATGCTAAATTAGTTAAATCAGGCTCGATTCTGCTTATTATTAACTACTTTTGCAATCGAAACATTGACACGAGATTGATATGACACAAGAAACGATGGAGCAGCGAGAGCAGAGTCAAGCTTGCTTGCGCTCGGCGACGAAGGAGACGCTTGGCTTGTCCAAGAACTTTGCCGAGTCGCGACAGAGGAAGGCCGACGGCCAATATGCAAGGGCTACAGTAGCAATGCCCGAAAACGAAGAGAAGCAGCCCGTCCGTCAGGAACTGGCTTACGAGATAGAGAACCGTGACATCAACGATGAATTTACCGTCAAGTTCTGACCGATGGCAAAGTCAAGCGACACCTACCAGATAGCCTCCGACATCCTGTGGCAGGAAGCCGGTGAGGGCATTGTCCGCCAGATTATGGGCTACGACGAACACCTGATGATGGTGAAAGTGAAGTTCGAGCAGGGAGCCGTCGGTACCCTTCATCAGCATCCCCACACCCAGAGTACATACGTGGCCAGTGGATGCTTTGAGGTGACTATCGGCGAGGAGAAGAAGGTTCTCCATGCTGGCGATGGCTACTATGTGGCTCCCAACCTGCCGCACGGCTGCGTCTGCTTAGAGGCAGGCATCCTCATCGACACCTTCAGCCCAATGCGTGAGGACTTCCTGAAATAAGTGATATATGACCATCGACACCACCCGCTCGAGCTTTGCTCGCTTGCTACTAGAAGGACGCAAGAACCTATGCTCCCACCTGCAACGGAAGCTGTTCGATGAGGATGGCATCTATCATCCTCTTTGGATAGCCATGCAGGATGACCCAGAACTGACCGCCGTAGTCCGTTCCCGTCAGTTGCACATCTATCGCAACGGCAAGAAGATTTTGGTGCTGGCAGGCAAGTCTGCTCCCAAAATCATCAGAGAGGATCCTCTTTGCGAGTTAGTCGTTTGTTAGCAGGATAATCACTCCACTTTACTCCTTCGTTACAGGCATATTGGCTCCTTGCCACGCGATGATGCCACCTTTCAGATTCACGCACTTGTAGCCGACATCAGCCAATCGTCCAGCAGCACTGGCAGAACGGCGACCACTACGGCAATATACGGCAATGGTTTTGCCTTTAGGCAGTGTCGCCTTTGCCTTCTCCACGAAATCACTCTGGCCTTGGTCTATCAGGATAGCCCTCTGAATATGCCCTTCCGCAAACTCAGCTGCCGTCCTCACATCGAGCACCACCACATTGGTATCAGCAATCAGTTCTGCGAACCCTTGCACATCCGTATTCTCAAAAGCCTGCTGACCACAAGCCGTTGTCAGGCCAAGTGTAGCCAGCAAACAAGTCAATATCTTCTTCATATTCGTCATTTATAGATATGTCACCGTCTCTTCAATCGGCTTGCGGCTATTGTGGTTTGCCAACGGTTTCGTTCCTTCAGCAGCATAGCCGAGAGCGAGGCACGTCAGAACCTCTTCGTTCTCTGGCAACTGGAAGGCTTCGGCCATCTTGTCAGGGTCGAAGAAGTTCACCCAACAGCTGTCCACGCCCACACTCTTTGCACAGAGCATCATGTGGGTGGTCACGATAGAGGCATCCTCGATACCTGAGTCATACTTCTGACCGGGATAGGTAAACACGTTGTTCTTATCGAAGGCCACGATGAGCATTGTCGGCGCACCGTATCGGCACGGCGTGAGCGAGTCAATCTTGGCAATTCCCTCTGCCGACTGCACCACATACACGTGCTGTTCCTGCAGGTTCTTGGCCGTTGGAGCCAGTCGCCCAGCCTCCAGGATGCTGTCCAGTTGTTCCTTACTGATCTGACGCGAGTCAAACTTCTTGCAGGAGTACCTGCTCTTTGCTAATTCAATGAAATCCATAATTCTTGTCCTTTTTGATTGTATAGTTTATCGTTTCTTCCTGACCATATCGTAGGATTCGCGGACGAGAGCCATCACCTGTTCATCGTCAAGGTTATCACCCAGTCTGATGCTCATCCAGTATTTCTTGTTACCGTTGTACGGCTCACCGACGGCAGCATACCGTTCCTTCAGTTCCTCAATCCGCTCCGGGCGATTCTTCACCGTAATACTTGTGAAGTCATCCACATTGAAGTAGCAGAACATATGCCCATTGACGTAAAACACGAGGATAGTGAACCGCCCCTTGGAGAACTTCTCAAAGGGAGTCGCCTCGGTGACATCCGGCAGCGATAGGCAGTATTCACGGAAATCCTCGATGTTCATCTATTCCTCCACTTTACATTCCTCAAATCCCATTTCCTTCGCCTTCTCGCCGTTCATACAGAAGTACGTAGCCTGACTCGCTACGCAGAGTTCTCCCTTTGAGTTTTCTATGGTCACGTCAATGAAGGCAAAATTACGCTTCTGCTCCACGATACGGCCTCGGATGGTCAACTGCGGTTCCAGTGTCGATACGGTTTTCTTGTAGTGGACATCAAGATGCGTGGTCATCCCACTCGTCTGTAGCTTGCGAAACACCACCCAGCCAGCCGTCTCATCGATGAGCGTTGAGAGGATGCCACCGTGCATCGTGTTAATCCAGCCTTGATAGTGATGGCGAGGCTTCCAGAGGCTCACCACATCGTCACCATCCTCATAGAACTCCATGTGTACGCCGTATGGATTCGTAGGGCAACAGCCGAAGCAGTCATACCCCTCACGGTTCACCCAAGGATTCAATATCTTCTTCATATTGTCAGTCACTTTATTTCTTTTTGCTCACAAAAGTACGAAAAAGCCGCCAATTTCCCATCACTAACTATCAAATCAGCCTTTCTTTTATGCTAAATTAGTTAAATCAGGCTCGATTCTGCTTATTATTGACTACTTTTGCAAACGAAACATTAACACAACAGTTTGATGTCCCTCTATTTGTACCCCTTTCTCATCCAACAGCTTTGCATCCTTCTTCTCCTGAGTCACGTAGCGGACGGCTCCGCCAAAGTCATGTCCCTTAGTTATCTTTGCCATCATGTAGAATCCGGTACGCCTGGCCTGCGCCTTCACCAAAAGTAGTTCTTGGTGTCAAGATGCACAGGCGGCAATGCGTACTTTTTCTTCTCGGTTACGGCCAGTCTTGGTCGCCCACCTTTATTCTTGTTATCCTTCATAACCATACACCTTATTATATACAGAAGTTTCCCACCCTTCAGACCACTGTATATATATGTGTATAAATAAAACATTTTGAATTGTGAGCAAACGAGCACTGAATTGTGTCGCAATTCGGTATAAATTGTGTGTCAATTCATATCAAATTGCGAGATAATTAATATTGAATTACAATCGTTTGAAAATCAACACGTTATGCAACTCGTTAATTTACATGGATATGCAAAAGCGTTCTCTTTCAGGCTTCTCCACATTACTGCCGATGTCCTTCTCGTTGAGGCATCGGTTGACAGTCCGATAGATTATATCCTCGAACTGTTCTTCGTTTGTTTGCTGGAATGCCGGCGAAGTTGTACCTTTGCGGCATGAGTTTGGACAAGGAATCTACTGTAACCGATGCATTGGAGGCCATAAAGGCACTGCGTGAGGAGCTGATCAGCGTAAAAGATGAGCTGTCCAGCAGTAAGAGTGAGGTGTCCCTGAGATTTATCTTGAATGTTAATGAATTTAACTATATTTTTACCGAATTATTGCACTAAGTATTGATTCGAATATAGACGCATCAAGTTCATTCCATGCTTGACACACAATCTCTGTAATTTCTTTTCTTGTTCCCTTGTCCATATCGATACTCTTTTATGTTGCAAATTTACGAAAAAATTTCAAATTACGATTAAAAAGGCAAACTCAAATCTTCTTTTTCTTGGTCTACGATTTCTATTCCAAAAATATCCAGCATTTTGTCTAGTGCAGGATCATTGCGAATATACTCCAATTGCTTCTGTTTCGAAAGTTCTCTTTGCTGATATTTCGACAAATGGCCCAAATGCCGTTCTTTTAATTAATCTAGAAATTTTTGTTGGTCAGTTATATCAAAACTGTCCCACACATCTCTGTACTCTTGTGCGATATTCTCCAAACAATATATCTTCATAGCCTTACGAGAAAATTCAACGTCTTTATAATACAAGAAATCATACACAGGTCCACTATCTCTAATAAAGCCCTGGGTAACTGAGGTCATCCAGTTCCGCAGTTCCGTAGCAAGTTCGTACTTTTCCAGACCGCCATTAATCACTATGAAGATATTTGTTATCACTCCAGAAGTGAGCATTACGTTCAGTAAATCAGCTTCATTCAATCTGGTGTAATCTAAAACGAAATCTGAATCATGAGACAATCGGCGATAAAGAAAATAATAGTTTCTTCCCTCGCTTAAACTATCAAGATTGCTTTTTAAATAATCAATCGGAAAGTATCTTATGATGAGCCATGAAAGTTTTTTCTCATGGTATATTTCCCATAAGTCTTTTAATACAGGAATAAAGCAATCGTCCCAATCTATATATAGTTTGCCATAGGCCCATTGTCTATCAGACTTACATGATTGCAAGAATGCAAAGAGGATCTGCTTCTGATATCTCCAATCTAAAGCATCAAAGCGCCTATCGATTTCATTGCGAGAAACTTTCACTTTCCCGCCTTTTTTGTCCATATAGCCTTGTATCACCTTACTAATTGGGCTATTGTGTTTTCTTATCTCTTTTTCCTTCATAATTTCAATGCTCACATTCCTGTAATCTGCATTTCTCAACTTCAATGTCCAACGTCCTGGCTGTCCTGAAGAAGCTATCCAACGTTAGCTTCAAATAGCCTTCCAAATCCGGTATCTGCTCCACAAACAAGAAGTGTTTCTTAATGTGCACAGCCACGTCATCAGAATCCGTAATACCATAAAACACAGACAATGTCCCCCGCATATTTATGTCATTCACCACTTGGCGAACCCTTGCGAACTCGTCAATGTCAAATTTTGAGAAGCTATGACACCATGGCCATATCAGATTTACGAACATACAATCATTGGCGGTTTCCATCAAGAATATCACACCTTGATACTCAAACTGAATGCGACCTTCTTCTGTGTACTTTGGTTCACTACCTATACGTTCAATCGCATCTAATGCCAGTTGTCCCGTGCTAATTTTTTCTTCCATATTCGTTTCTGCTACTTGATTATCATTTGGTGGTGTTGCTATTGGAGGACAATACTCCTCATGATCATCCTCCTTATAATACCAGTATATGTTGTATATCACAACAAATGTCAAGATTCCTAATAGATGCCATTCCATATCTCTCCTTTTTTGCAAAATTAGCTTTTCTTTTTCACATGAAGAAGCGAAACAGACTCACAAGCCTTGCGGATTTGGCAATTTACACTTCCATACCACATTGGCCCGCACCAAATCAATCTTCTTCGCCTCCCCACGCTTGCCCGAAATTGAGTAGTACCTTGCGACACTCTTGGGCAACAGACCCGAAAACACTTTCCTGATTCTGGCACACTTCTCGTTGATTGAGTTCAGCATGGGGTTCGTAACGTCCTCAATGCTCTGCACGACCCTGTCTGTAAGACCCGCAGGACGCAACAACAGATACAACGCTGTCAACTCCTTCCGATAATCAGGCAGGCACTTCAGTACAATTCCTTCCGGATGCGAGAGGAACAGCAAATACACTGCCTTCACTATAGGTTCCATTTTCACTTCTGTATTGGTGCCATCATCCAACACGATCTTGTAGTCTTCAGTAACTATTAGTTGAGGAAATAGTTCTTCTTCGTTCATAGCAGCCACAATCTCTGCTTCATCTACTCCATACGCTTTTAGTTTGCGTACCTTTTCCTTCACCTCGTCCAAAAGAATGGAGCAATGGAACTGCTCCAATTCTTTTGAGAACATCCGCTGTACTTGCTTCTCCATGACGTCAACTATTTAGAA
>Ga0247609_10004512_pt1 | contig 13824 bp, 5 predicted proteins | sample 172DNAGHGlowgp2_FD_193487 | JGI IMG/M metagenome (GOLD analysis project Ga0247609, IMG submission 193487) | Sheep rumen microbial communities from Palmerston North, Manawatu-Wanganui, New Zealand - 1728 DNA GHGlow gp2 | ecosystem: Host-associated > Mammals > Digestive system > Stomach > Rumen ...
CCATAATTCCTACTATTGTTGTGTATGTAACTCTTTGCCCTACTCTTACATTTATCTTTGCTAAATGTGCAAGATATATTCTGTTTTCTGTTCCATCTTCTTTTATTCTAACATAATTTCCAAATCCACCAGAATCCCAGCCAGCTCTTTCTACTACACCATTGCATATAGAATATACATTATGATTAGTCATTCCTACTAAATCTATGCCATGATGTACCCCAGACTTCCATAAGCTTCCCTTTTGTCCATATATACATGTTACTTTAAATTGTCCGTTAAAAGGCAATCTTGTTATCATATTAAATCACTCTCCTTTAATAACTTCCTGCACTCCAACCAGCTGACACAAACGCATTCCAATTACTTAGCGTTTGACATATTTCTGCTTGCTCTTGTGTCAATCCTAATCCTTTCAAAGTTTTATCGTATGATTTACTATTATTACTACACATAGACAATATGTTGTTTAAACTTTCGTTGGACAAAGCTGTACATTGATTAAACATATTACTCATACTTGTTACATTACTAATGTCAAATTCATTTACATTCTGCAACTTTGTACATCCGCTAAACGCATTAAAACTACCAGTCAAAACGGCAGAGGTTACAATATTTACTGTTACTAAATTTGTACAGCCATTAAACATGTTTCCAATTTTATCGGTTTTTGGAACACTTACAGTAATATTGCTTAAAGCAGAACAACCATTAAAAGTGTTTTGGCAATCGGTTGCATTTGCTAAACTAATTGTAAAACCATTTGGACTTATAAATTTTTTACAATTATTAAACAAGCTTGATGCAGAAGTTATTTGGTCGAAATCTAAGCTGTTTAAAAAACTACCATCTGTAAATGTTGATGATTTAAACGTAACACCATTAGGCAACACCACTTTTTCTCCACCTTCGCCATTTTTTCTTTTAAAAAATTGTATCATCTTATCGCCTCCTATGTACAATATCTTATTAAATCATACACATGATTTGCTTTTATTTCATTTGCTGTTAATTTTCTATTATAAATTCTAATGCAATTTACAGATTGAGCCACTTGCCCTGCACTTTCCCAATCTGCCATATTCAAATAGAAATTTTTTGAAAGTGGTAAAGAATAATCCAATACTGGAGAACTAAACATTAATGTTCCATTCTTGTAAATATACATTCCGTTTGCATCAGATGTAATTGTTAGTGTATAAGGGACAGACATATCTCCTAATGGTTGATTGTATAAGTTTTTATTATTTCCATAGGTATATCTTACATTCCCTGTAGAAGGGTTATAATCACTAAATCCAAATCCCCATCTATATGCTCCAACAAAAATAGACCAACCGCCACTACCAGAAGTCCACTTTCCTCTATATTCTATAGTAAACTCTTCTCCAAAAGATATTGTAGAACCTGTACTTACATAAGAACCAGCAGGCAATTCAAGGCTGTTGCTATTCCATGTCTGTCCATTTGTTATTGTTAAATTGTTTCCACCTTTTATATCTGTCCAAGTTGTAGCAGAACTACTGTGGCTGCCAGAACTATTATTTATAGCATCATAATAATTAGTTAATCCAGAGCTAACATAACCTGTTGGAATCCCTTGCCCTGTTCCTGCTACCCCATAAATTGTATATCCACTCATTATTTTACTAGCTGTTATGCTTCCCCTAGTTTTTATTATAGAATAAGGGATTCCTAATTTCATTTTTCGATTCCCCTCAAACATCCAACTGTCTGGCTCGTCTTGTGCAGCAATTTGATATGTTCCCACTAAATAATCTGTTCCATCTCTTGTTGTAGTAGAACCTGCTGTAGCCGCTATAAATTGATAGTTTGTATCAGTAGGTCTTTCTGGATTAATAGGATATGTTAAACATGGCAATATTCCAGTTATTTTTTCTCCATTTACATATGCAGTTTCTCCACTTTTAATATTTAAAGGAACTGCGGTTGCATCGCTTGTATCTATTCCACCTTTTTTATTAAAAAATTGTATCATATTTCCACCTCTATTCTTGAGTTTCTGCTACAGTTCCCTTAGCTAGATAATACACTTTTGTATCTGCTGCTGTTGATACTACACTTATTGTTGTTACTGCTGCATTAATTGGTATTTCTAAAGCTATTCCTGCTGCAACTACAATATCTTCAGTTCCTATTGTTAATGTTACATCTGCCTCATCAGAGTAATTTGCAAACATTAATATTGTTACATTTCCGTTTACTGTTATTGTGCTAGCAGTTGTTCCTATTGTTGATACTCCACTTGTTAATACTTTTTCTTTATCTAAAGTAGTTTCTACCTCTCCTGTAATAACAGCAACTTTTAAATTTCCATTTTCATCTGTTTGTGCTGATCCTATTCCTCCACCTACTGATACTTTTAAAGATCCATCATCATTTGTTCTAATATTTCTTGCTTCTCCACTATCTGTTATCCCTCTTATTTGATTTTGAAATTTTATTCCTTCATCTGCCATTTTTTTATTCCTCCTTATTTTCTTCAATTTTATTTTTAGTTTTTTCGTATTGTGTGCCAAAATAAAAGCCTATCACTATAGAATAGACAGAAATAAATATTTCTATTGGCACAAAATTTCCTAAAGCTAAATAGCAAAACACAAATGTTAGTGATAAAGATATTATCGATTTAACATCTATTAGCTTTGCTATTTTCTTAAATAATTCTTTCATACTAACCTCCTTTTTATATATTTAAAAGCAAGGGATTACTCCCCTGCTTTTACTAACTGATTCTTATATTTTTTTAACATATATTGCTTTGCTTTTGTTTTTGCACTATTTACCATTTTTTCTTCTGTATAAAGTCCTTGTTTTTTTAATTTGTTATATTCCTCTTCTGCGACTTTTTCATACTCTAATTGCATATCTTGTGTTAATGTTAATTGCTGTTTATTCTGACTTATTGTTTTTTGTGTTGGAGAGAATTTAGTTTCATAAGCTAATCCTCTTGGCTCTAAAATAACATCTCCTCTTACCTCTTTTATCAAGGCATCTTTTATTCCATCTAGTTTTTTTACTTTTGCTTCATCACTTAATTTTTTGTATTCGCTAGTATTCATAACTTTTTTGTATTCTTCAGCTGTTCTTTGTCCTAATTGTTTTTGATATTCTGCCTTTTCTTTTGCTGTTAATGTGATTTTTTCGCCTTTATAAGTAAAATAATTATTTACTTGTATTGGAAGATGATCCGTTAAACCTGTTGAATTATATAAATCGTATAACTCTTGTTTTACTTCATCCATATTGGTTGTAGAAGTAAAACTTGTATTTAAGAATACATCGTATATTCTAGCTAATCCTTTTGAGTTATTAAAGTTTTTCTTTGCTTCTCCAAATGTATCATAATAGTTTTCTAATCTACTTGATAACCCAGGTATTCTTTGTAATATTGGATTTATAAAATTCTTTTCAAAGTAATTATCAGAATAATTTGACTTTGAATTAGGTTCTATATATTGTGCTATTTGCTTACTAAACGTAGGTATAAAACTAGAAGGGAATTGTGCAAGACTTCTTGTTAGTGTTCCACCTAAATCTCCATATTCAAATAAGCTTGAAAAATTACTTAAGGTAGAAAGTTCAGCTATTGTGTTTATCCATGTTGTTAATCCCTTATATACTGTTGTTGTTGGATCTTCTCCGCTTTTTGAACTTGACATCATATCTGTTGCTGCTGCGATCATAGAAGATAATGGTTCATAGTTAGAATATGTTACATATAAATCCCCATTCTGTTTAGAAGTATCTTTTCCTGTTAGCCATCTTAAAAATGCTGTTACATTTATTGCATAATTTTCTTGATTTGTTAATGCTATTACTTTATCATCCTCATCATCTCCAGAAGCAGTTAATATTCCTTTTAAGAAAGCTGCCATAGAAGCTGTCATAATTCCTGTTCCTATTAACACTCTTGATGCTGATTGTACCATTTGCCTTTGTGCTTGTCTTGTAGATTCTCCACCTAGTTTCTTTGTTTTAAAATTGTTATAAGCTTTAAACACATTATATAATCCTGCTGGAGAATAATCTATCGCTTTCTTTGTTAAGTTTCCAGGTATATTAGTATATGTTAATCCTATTACATCTGCCGCACCTATACTTCTTCCTTGATTTAATGTTCTTTTTGTTTTACTTAAAAAGTCAGATATTGCGTTCTTTTCTTTAAACGTTGTATATTTAGCCATCTCTAAAGCTTCTTGTTTCAACTCTTCTGGGGCTAAATCTTTTCCGTATTTTAAGCCTTCTAATTTCATTAGCATTTCTAAAGCAGATTCGTATTTAGCTTGCATAAAAGGTCTATCTAATCCCTCTACTCCAAAGTATGATGCTGTTTGCAATTTATTTAATAGATTACTTTTAAATACATCTCCTGGTTTTATTTCATATTTGTTGCCACCTAATGATGTACTTATTCCTTCTCGTGTATCTTCTATTGCGTAGTTTAATCCTTTTCTTAATCCTTTAGCTTGTGTTTTTAAATTAGGCATTAACATGCTTCTTTCTCCTGTTGCCAATGAAACTGCCATATCTAACCCTACTCCTAAAGTATCGCTTATATTTTCCAATGTACCAAAGAATGTATTTGAAACTAGGTTTCTCATTATTGTTTTTGGATTTAATAATAAAGATATGTTTCTCCATGCTGCAAGTTTTTCTAATCTTGTAGGTGGTATATCTTCCCCTATTTTAGCCATTATTTTTGCTAGAATAATATCTTGTTGTCTTTCAATTACTTCCATAGTTGCTGCATCTGTTACTTCTGCTTTCTTAGCTTCCCATTTCTCCATTTCTTTCATCATACCATTTATGAAAGCAACCTTTTCATCTGTTAATTGAATTTTAACTTCCTTCTTATTTAAGAACTTATCTATTTTATATTTCTTATTAAGCTCTTCATTTATCTTTTCTATTTGCCTTTGTGCGAATATTAACATGCCTTCTGGTGTCATTCTCTTAAACATACTTGCTGCTTGTATTATTTGACCTGCATCTGTTAATTTTGCTGCAAGATTAGCACTCAATAAATTAGCTTCCGCATAATCTCCTTTTGTTATTGCATTTCTAATTAACAATTCTCCTACCGCAGTATCCTCAGCTTTAGTTAGTTTTTCCATTGAGTAAAAGTTAGCTCTTGCTTTTTGATAATCTCCAGCTATGATTTTGTTTGCTTTCTCTAAAGTTGTTTGATTACTAATTGGATTATAGTTGTACATTTCTTTGTTCTTCTTCATTGTTTTACGCATTTCTGCAGGTATATCTGAACTATATATGTTTTTATAGAAGCTTCTTTGCTTAATCATCTTTGCTATTTCTAATCTTTCCTTGCGTTGCTCCTCTAATAGTTCCTTTTGCTCTTCTGTATAACCTTCTGCACTATCATCTTCTAAATCTATTCTGTCTGCAAACAATGGTTGTCCAAACTCTTTTACTGCTTGTTTCATTTCCTCTGTTATCTTAAATCCTGGTTGTTTACTTTCTGCTTTTCCATCAGCATCTTTTAATGTTATTGTTTCTACTTTACTATTCCATTTCTTTAGATATTTATTTAAGTAAGTTGGAACTTCTTGATCGTAGAATAAATACATTCCGCTATTACCATTTTCATTTATACTTTCATCTAAATTAGATATTTCTCCTTTACCTTCTTTAGAATTAAGTATTTGCATAGCTAAATCTTTTCCAATATAATCAGCCAATTCATTTGCTTTAATATATCTATCAAACACTTTATTTCCCTCTTTATATGCTTCTACTACTACTTCTCCAACATTCCCTAAATCAACATCTTTAGGATGATTATAAAGTTTTTGATACTTAATATAATCTATATATTTTGCAAGATTATATCTTTCTCTTTGTTGCCTTCCCGTTGTCCATGCCACTTCATCGTATCCATTTTGTACTGCATCATTTATCATTCTTCTTAATACAAACTCATGCCAATTCTTTTTAAATGGGAATATGTCTGCAATTCTACCAGCATTTTCTCCATATTTTAACTCGTTTAATTGATTATTTAAAGAATCAATATTTTTATTAAAATTTTCTCTTATTGTTCTTCTGTTTTTAATTACTTGTCTTTCTTTTTCTGTTGCAAACTTATTTAATTCACTTTCAGTTAATACATGTACTCCCACCTTATAATCTTCTTTTATATCATTTATTAAACTTGATTGAATAAAATCATAGGTATATTTATAAAATTCTTCCTTGCTGCTAAACCTGTTTATAATATCTTCACTAATATTAGGGAAAGTTGCTTGACTATCCATGATATTTTTAATATCTTTTTCTAATCTTTTTCTGTCTGTTAAATCAAAATCATTTTTTGAATATTGACTTTCTATTAAATAGCTAATATCTAATATATAGGTAGTATATGCTTGTTGTTCTTCCCTAGTTAAGATAGATTCAATTTCTCTAAATATAGCATCGTTTCTTAAAATCTTATTATGTATATCATCCATCTTTTTTATCATTCTATCCCTAATATCATGATATACTCCATAATATTCTTCTTCTATATCGTTATGTTTGTTTTGTAATTCCTTAATTTGTTCTTCAAGTTCTTTTATTTTATTGTTTTGTTCTTGTGTTCTATATCCTTTTTTCCTTCCCTCTTGATGCATATCAGATTGAATTTCATCTATAAACAATACTTTATTTCCATTTATATCTTGAAAATCTTGTGTTCTAGCATGAGCCACTACATTTTTTTCAGACCAATGTGGAGATTTATATTCTTCTAGCCCAACAAGCTGTTCGTTCGCTGGAATAATATAATTAGGATCTTTAAGAGATGTTGGAACTGTGTATAGTTTTTCTTGATAATTTTTTCCGCCTTCCAATGCATATTTTTCATATTTAGGGATACCATATATTGCAGCATCTTCATCATCCATGTATTCATCTTCTAACATATCTAAATTCATTTGAGCTTCGTGTAATTCCTCATATAATGCTTCAAGTTCTTGCATATCACTTTCTAATATTTCTTCTGTAATGCCTGATTGCCATTGAACTCCACCGTTTGTATATGAAGAAATGTAACTTCCATCCTCTTGTTTCTCAAATTTTTCAGTATCCTCTAAGTCTACAAGTTCTTTGATAGTATCTGCCATATAATCTCCAATCGTTGTAGCATTCAAACCATTTGATGCATAATGGTAAATATCTCTATCGCTTTCTTCATAATCAATATGATATTTTTCAAGAAGTTTCTTAATTGCCTCGATATGATATTTTATATCATCTTTTATAGGAGCTGTTTCTGCTTCAAGATTATCTGTACCATATCTTATAGTTTCAATATTTATTTGATTAGCCTTAATATAATCTAATATGTCTTGTTTATTTATTTTTTCTAATGAATGAGCTTTCAAATAATCATCTAGTCCTATCCAATTCATTTCATCTTGCTTTATTCCAGATCCATTTAGTATTCCTCTTATTTGTTGTACATTTGCTGCATTAGGCATCTTATCTTCTATTACTTTTTCTAATTGAGAATAGAAACCATAATTATTGTTTTCATCTGTATCATATCTGTTTGAGTATCTTATATCTTCATTACTTGTAGGTTTTTTGTTATCTATATTTTTAATTTGATTAGGGTATATTACCATTGCATTTTGTTCCCCACTATTAGTTCCTTTATACAATACCCCATCATAACCTTTCAAGATTAAAGCTTCGGTTATTTTTTTACTTTCTTCTTTAGTTATTCTAAGTATATTTTTTTCGTTAATATCAACATTTAAGGCTTTTTTCATGGCATCTTTCAAACCACTAGGTGTATCCCCTAGCACTAATGGATTTTTAATATCAAGATAAACCTCCATTACTTTTGGAACAAAATCGCTAATTCCTTTTTTCCAATTTGAATAATTTTCTGCTGTTTTATAAGAATTTGTAAAATAAAAACCTTGTCCTGCAAATCCAGAATCATATTTCCCTGTTACATCTTTGAAAATTGTAAAATTATCTTTCGTTCCATGATACATTACTAACAGATTTCCGTTTTCATCTCTAACCTTGCTATCTTTAAAGAACTCTTGTTGTTCTTTAGATAATTCTCTTCCCTCGTTGTCTACATCGTTTCTATCAGAGAATGGCAACACATTGCTATCTTCAAACAACCCTTCTGCCTTCATTGTTTCTATTAAGTTATCAAATGCCTTATTTATATTTTGTCTTTCTTCTCCTGCTGGGAATGGATTAAATAATGCATATACATCATTGTTTACACTATGTACAAGATATGTATTAGTTATTCCTTTTGCTTTTAGTTTATCGTTAACGTAGCTTTCAAAAGCTCTTGCCCACATTTCTTCTGTCTTAGAATAATATGGTGTTTTTCTTCCCATAAGCTGATCTAGTTCTTTAGCACTCTTTGAGTATGCACTTTCTGATTTTACCTCATTTACTTGCTTTGCTGGTCTACCATACCTATTAAGCCAATATAAAGTATCATCGTTTATCTTCCTTCCTACTATGTCTTTATACATTTCTCTTATTGATTCTATTTCTTTAGGATATATTGTTTCTACTTTATAATTATCGAAGTTGGTTTTTCTTTCTAGCTCGCCTTTTAACTTACCTTCTAGTAATGTTTTCTTTATCTTTTTGTATTTTTGCTTTTGCTCTTCTGTTACTGCCATTTTTATCTTCTCATCTTTTTTAGTTTTCCTGTTGTATTTATATCTTTCCGCTTCTCCAGCAAAAACTTCATCTAGATAATTCATATGATATTGTAGGTTTTCTTTTCTGTTCTTTTCAAAAATTTCGTTCTTCTTAGCAATTTCTTCTTCATTTTTAGAAGTGTTATAGACCATTGCATCTACAACATTGTCTACTGCTTTTTTCATGTTTTCAGATAATTTTGGATTTATTGAGTTTGTTGTTGCCATACCATCTTCTGTCCAGCCGCCTTCTCTTGATAAATAATTATCTATACTATGTCCATATTCATGTGCTAAACTTCCAGCTCCTTTTAATCTTGTCATATTTATAACTTTTTTTGCTGGTTCAAAGTGTGCAACTGCCGCACTTAATCCTTTTCCTCTTGCTCCAAATGCTATTGCCATTGCGTTCTTTTGCCCTAAACTCTCTGGTATTACTCCTAGTGCTTCTGCTAAATCTGTAAATGCATCTTGTGCATAATTTAAGAATTGTTGTCTTTCGCTTTGTTTTACCCAATTTCCAAATTCTCCACCTCTAAATCCAAAGTTCTTAATAATATTATCCCCTGTTACCTTTGTTGCGTTTTTATCATTTGGATTTATTCTTTCTACCTTTTGTATTTGTGGCCTAAATAAGTTTTGATTATGTTCTTTTAAATACATACTTAAAGCCATTGCATAACTTTCGGCTTCTTCTAGGTTTTCAAATTTCTTATTGATGTATGAACTTTTTAATGTTCTAGGATTCTTTATTTTTATTAAATATGCATCTGATATATTAGATTTCTCTACTGTTGCCATATTGCTTTTTATTGTTTCTTTAAATGCCAAGATAAAATCTTCTGCTTCCTTTTGTGTTTTAAATCCATCTTTTAACTCTCTTCTCTTAAAGTAAACTGCATAGCCATCATCCTTTTGTTGTACAGTATAATTATGTATTACTTCTTTTCCTGGTGTTCTTACACGTTTTGTAGATAAATCTTTTCTTGCTCCACCTATTTTTTCTCCAAAATCTTCTATTCTGGTATTATTTCCATCTTTTTGCATATCCTTATTATTAATAATAGTTTCATTGACAGTTTTTTTGTTTTGTGATATACTATTATTAATTAAAGAATCTTGCTCGAAAAGCATGTTACTCACTTTATTGTGGGGCATTGCCTGAGCAAGATTCTTTTTTAAGTTTGTAAATTGTCTTAAATCGTGATAATAGAATTTATTATTTTGAGTGTCGTTACTTAAATCTTCCATAATTGTAATCATAGAAATCTCTTTTCCTCTTGTGGTTAACACTGGAGCAAAAAAGTAATGATAGATAATATTTGAATCTTTATTAGAACTATTTAAGTAAATTCCTTCTTGAACTATATCTATTAAATTATTTGCCGATTGCATTTTTACATTATCTTGATTTTTATTAAAAGTTTTCTTTAATCCTTTTTGAGCCATATCAATAACTTTATTTATATCTTTAATATTAACTTCTTTGTTTTTCAACTCTGCTAAAGCATAATCATAAGCTTGTTTTCTTAAATCTTCATTATCCGTAAACATTTTAAAGTACTTATCTATGTTTACAATTTTGGGACTTATATTTTTTCCAGCCAAATCAGCCATTTCTTTATTTATATATGTGCTTCCTTTGTGATAAACTTTTAAGGCTTTTGCTATGTTTATAATATCTTGTCTAGAAATAGTTTCTGTTGCCTTTTCAAAATTTTCAATAGATTTTAACACATCCTCTTTAGAGTTGTTAATATTATTCATTATATTAGTGATTTCATTATACATTTGTTCTTGCTGTGCTGTAGAGCCAAACACATTATAACCATACTCACTATTCTTTAATGTTATGTCTGCAAGAAATTCAGCATACTCTTGGCTTAATTGTTTATTTTCTATAAAAGGCAACCAATTTTCCACATTGTTTGCCCAATTTCCCATGTAATCGCTTATTATTTCGTTAATAATATAATCCTTTTCTTTTGCTTTAGTCATGTTATCAAAAATTGTTTGATCGTTAAGAACTTGTTTGTATTGACTTATCTGATTTTGAGTAATTGAGCTATCCATAATTTTATATAAGTTATTCCATAATTCTCTTTTGTTTTCTTTTAGCCAATGTCCAAATTCATGATAAGGCTTAAAGTTGGTTGCTTTTTCATTTGACATAGAATTATGTTTTAAGAATATAAAATTATTATTAAAAAAAGCACCTTCTGAAGTGCCTTTATTTGTTTTATATATATTTAATTTTAGCCCTGTTGCCTCTTCAAATCCTTTTGAAACTATCTTTTCATTTTTAGATAATTCTTCTCCTGAAATAATTTCCGCCTTTACATTATCTCCTAATCTTCGATTCCTTTCCTCTTCATAGTTTCGTAGGCTGTTGGATAATTCTTTTTCAATGCTTTCATCACTTTTTTCAATTTTTCTTTCTCCTGTGGTGTTCTCTCTCTCGTTGATTCTATTAGCTTCTTGTCTAGCATGTGTACTTCGTTTTTCTTCTTCATTTTTGTTGCCTCCTTCTTTTTGTTTCATTTTATCATATTCTTTTGATTTTGCAAGATATTCTTTTAAAGTTCCTGTTTTATCTGCTGTTATTGGATTAATATCTACTTTTATTCCTTCTATTTCTAATGGATCTTCGTTTAATATGTTAAACATATCATCTTCTCGCATATCTCCAGAATATTCTACCACTATATCTAAATCGGAATCAGCTCTTGCATCTCCTCTATTCCTACTGCCTATTATCTCTAAATCGTTTATGCCAACATTTATGCCTTCTTCTGACAATTTTCCCTGAATATAATCCCTAGCAATGTCTTTTACTTCTTTTCTTGAATATTCTTCTAATCCTTGTATTCCTTTTTCTTTTGCTTTATTGGTTACTATATTGCCTTCTATATCTGTTTGTCCTTCTATTGCAGATATTGTGTTATCTGCAACCAACTTCTCTATTGCGTTGTTTATTTCAGTTCCAGAATATTTATTTTCATTGTTAGGCTTAACAGTAATTGTTTCGACAATATCCCCATCAGAATCTTCGCTTTCTGCTATTGCTTTTTCTATTAAAAGATTATTGTCTTTATCTACATTAAACCATATAGATCCTATTGCTTCGCTATCTTTGTTTTCTGGATTATATATGTCAAATTTATCATTGCTATCTTGTTCTATATCATAAACCTCTTCTAATGTGTATTGTTTTTCATTATCAAACTGAGATAATGTATCTTCAATATTTCGCACAGAATAATTATTATTTTTATTATAGAATGCAGATTCTCCAGGATTTTCATTCAATACTTGTTGTGCATTATTATCCGCTTCTATATAAGCATTTGCATCAGAAATTAATTGATTAGCTTTATTTTCTATTTCTGAAGATATTCTATCTACTTTAAAATTAATAATTCCTATTGAGTATTTGTCTAAGTCAAGCATCTTTTTATCAAACAAAGTCTCTGCTTCTATCATAGAAGTATATGGAGTTGAATCAAACAATATCCCTGTGTTTCCATCTATAATGTTATATGCACCTGTATCAGCATTGCGAATGATTACTGGATTTATTTTTACATTTTTATTTACATTATTTATTGGCTTTCCTTTAACAAGATTCATACTTTCTATATTTCCATTTTGATCTAAAGTTGTTGTATAAAATGGTTTCATTTTAAATCCACTAATAACATTATCTCTATCATATTGTAATGCATATCCACCTTCATCTATTATTTTTTGTGCTTGTCTTGCAATTATATCGTTTTCTTTTTCTTCAAAAGTTCCACTACCCATTCCTAGTAAAGACATGACTATTGTAGATATAGTTGTAAGTTTTGCAGTTTCTGATGTGTTATCCCACCATTCTTTACTAAAAAAGCCTGGAGTTTCTTTATTATTAATTAACCTATCTAGAATATTATCTACATTATCTTCTACTAATTCCTCTATGTTTTCTCCAATTATTCCTACAGTTTGATTTAAAAACTCTTTACCAAATCTGCTTTTTACTTTGTTATATATCATATCTTCTATTTTACTAGAAATACTGCTTCCTTGTCCTCTTGTTAAAATATTGGCATCAAACATTCGCTCTGTCAAGTATGACACATAGCCTTTTGCTAGTCCTGTAATAGTGGCATTAAATACATTGTCTTTATTTTCATCTAATACTTCTTGTGCAGATCTTCCTCCAACACTTAACCCTTGTATAACAGTTCCTGATGCACTACCTGGCATAGCATATGCTATTGCTGCATCTGATGCTACTTCTGATACTGTATTAGTAACTTGTCCTAATGTCCTTAATAATGGATTTTTAGTATAACCAGAAACCTTATTTTCATAACTTGCCTTATCACTTATAGACTTTCCTGCATCGATTATATTGTTGTACATGTTCTTTATTTTTTCAGCAGCTTCTTTTTGTCCTGCCATGCTAGCTAAAGATTCGCTCCCTTTTAATCCTAATGCAGTTACTGTTGTTGCGACATTAGCCAAACCTCCAGCAGTATTCATCGCTCCACCTTGAATATTGTTTAATACTGTTTTTATCATTGCATGAGTTGCATCAATTCCGCCTTTATTAAATTCTTCTTCTCGTTTTTGTGCTTCTGTCATTGCGGAAATATCCCTAGAAGTTACTCTTTGCCCAGTTCTTACTGGATTCGTAATAGGTTGTGAATTGATTGAACTTCTTGATGATGGTGTTTCTTCGCTTTTGATATTAGAATTATTTACACTTTGTGTTTTATATCTTTTTTCTTGTTCTTGTATCTTCTTTGCAGCTCCTCCAATTACTACTCCTGCAGCCATCTTTTTTATTGAATTAGTATCACTAGAACGGTTTATACTGTCATCTTCTATAGTATATCTAGGAGCAGTTGCAGTTGATTTAGAACTATTTATAATACTGTTAATTTGATTTCTTATGCTCTGCTTTTCTTCTTTGTTTCCAATTATGCCATTTATTTTTGATTTAATTTCATTTATATCTGTAATCATTTTCTCCTCCTATAAAATACTTGATAAATCTACTCCTAGTTCTCTACCCCATTGCATTATTTGAGCCCATGACATTCCATTTCTTATATCTAATTCTTCTATT
>Ga0247609_10004517_pt1 | contig 13812 bp, 7 predicted proteins | sample 172DNAGHGlowgp2_FD_193487 | JGI IMG/M metagenome (GOLD analysis project Ga0247609, IMG submission 193487) | Sheep rumen microbial communities from Palmerston North, Manawatu-Wanganui, New Zealand - 1728 DNA GHGlow gp2 | ecosystem: Host-associated > Mammals > Digestive system > Stomach > Rumen ...
TAATTTCACTAGGAATAATACCATTTCTTTTATAAAAGTCTGCAACTTTATCACTATAAAATCTATATTCATAAATATTTTCCTCTAATGACTCTATATTTTCATTATTTTTATCCACTTCTTCTGATTTAACAATATTTGCTACTTCACTATCAGAAGGTGGTGTAAATACAGAAATTTCTTCTTGTGATTCTTGAACAGTTACTTCTCCTACACCATTTCTTATAATTTCACCATTTTCAGCTATTTGAGTAGTTGATTCTTCTTTTGCTTCTTCACTAAATTCTTCACTTTTTATTAATTCACTTAATAAACTCATGATTGGGTTTGCAGATAATAATGCTATTTTAAAATAATCATTTCCTAATATCTTGATTTGATTAAATCTTGATTGTTGTGCTAGTAATGAAACAACTTCTCCTTGCAATGATTCTGCTTTCTTTTGTAATTTTGTTTTTGCTTGTTCATTTGTTTCAGTTTCTATTTGTTTATTTATTGATTCTAACTCAAGTCTTTTATTATTTAAATCTCTTTCAATAAATTTTAAATTTAATTCTATATTTTCGGAACTTGTAATTGCTTCTATTGCCAAGGCTTCTACAAACTCATTTTTAGTTTGCATTTTACCAAGATTTTCTTTATTTTTAGTATTCTTTTCTAATTCTTCATATTCTTTTACATAAGCATCGTATTGAGTTTGTACATCAGTACTATTACTTAATTTAGTTATTGTATCAGATAAAGTTCCATTTTTTCTTGCTTTTGTTACAGCACCAAAATCAGCTTTGAATAAATCAAAGTCTGCAATTAATTTACCTCCACTATATTTTCCAATTAGTGTAGTTAGTCCAATGCTTGAACCAGTTGTTAAGTATGAAATTGCACCTATACTGTTTGAAATTCCAACATGTCCAACATTCATTACACCAGATGTTATTGCTCCATAAATACCAGATTTAAAAACAGCATTCCAATCTATGGCATCATAGTTTCCAGTAGCAAGCCCTTTAAATACTGGATCTAATATTTCTTGAATTGATTCTTCTAGGCCTTCTGAGAACATATCACTTATAAAACCACCAAAACCAGATTCAAAATATTCACCTATTGCTTTACTTAATAATCTTTTTTCAAGGTTAGGATCCATTGAAAGTCCTCTAATACCTCCGAGTACTCTTTCAAGTAGTGCTTCACTTGAACCAGTAAGTATTCCATATAACCATGCTTGTGAATTATTTAATCCTTGTTGAAGTGCTTGTTCTCTTGCATTACCTGTTGCTGATAACCCCATTGAAAGTGTTGATGCATTTTGCATTAAAGCAAGTGCAATTCCAGCTGATGGTGGACAAAAATATGCTAAAGCAGTTACAGCAAGTTGTATAGCAATTGATGGTGCCATATTACCAATGGAAGTTATTATCTCATCTGCCATTGCATCAATAGTACTATAGTCTGCACTTAGTATTTGAGTATAATACATACACGCATAATCATTAGAATTAACAACTCCATCTGCACTAAATAGATTTTGCATACCATTCCACCACTGATTAAGTCCATTTACAAAAGATCTTCCATATACATATGGTTTTCCATACTTATCAGTTTTGCATGCCCACTGTTCAGCAATTTTCATACCGCCAAGTCTATTTCCTATATCCATTTTTTCTTTTAAATAGTTGTTAAATTCTTCATTTGTCCAATCTTTTAAATCTATAACATGCTTATTATAATCATAATTAATAATATCTGCTGCTAATTTATAATCATCATATTGCTGCATTGAATATAATTCATTATTTACTTTTTTATCTACTCTTTCATATTTTCCATTTTTATCAATGTATACCCATCCTTCAAGTTCATCTACTCCTTGGCTTTTAAGAAATATTGCAAATTCACTAGTGTCTACTTCTATTTTTTGAGTTTTTGCTTCGTCAGAATAAAATGTATAATACATGCCATTTTCTACTTCATATGCTTTTATTCTATAATTATTAGCATACTCTTCAAAATCTAAATTTCTAGAAGTTAACATATGCATTTTTTGATCATTGCTATTTCTTCTATTAGTTAGTTCTAAACTTCTTTCACATAGTTTTCTTTCCTTACTAAGAGTAGGATTACTTTCTTCTAAACTCTCTGCCCATCTTTTGCTATATGTGTATCCACCTTTTAAAACATTTTCATTATAATATTCATTAAAAAATGTTTTATCTGAAATAGCTTTTAATGTTTCAAATCCATCCCCTATTGAAGCTATGCCATTTATAAAGAAATGCTTCAAATTTTCAAATGTAACATCTAAACTTATATCTTCTCTTTGCCCTGATATTTCAATTTGCTCTAATTCTATTTCGTTATTGTCCATTAACAATTGTTGATATGGATATTCTATATTAAGAAAATCAAAATCATCATTAGTATAAGTGGAAATAGATTTTTTTAAAATGATTCCTTTTTGTATATCTAAAAGTTCATTATTATAATAATTAAATTCCTCTAAATATTCTTTATTAAAATTATCCCTTTTCTCTGATAATTTTTTTTCTTCTGAAACTTCAGTATTTAATAAAGTTTGTAAATCTTCTAAACTTTTAATATGAGCAATACCATATACAGCATAAATATGATTTTCTAAATCATAAGATTCATCTGATTGCGTAGATTGAATAGATATAACATCATTCATAGCATTTTTAATATTATTAATTCTACCATTAATTTCACTTAATAAAGCATTACAATTATTAACATCATTTGCAAGACCTATGGAATACTGACGATTATATTGAATATTACCCCCAACTACATATTGATCAGTTTCACTAAGCATGTCAAAAGCAGAAGCTATTTTAACTTCTTTTATTGTTGGCTGTTCTAATACAGTTTCATCTGATAAATCAATTTTTTTACCAGATACATATCCTGAATTTGAATAATTAATTTTATTAACTCTTGCAACTTCTTCTTTATATTCTTGTTCTGTAACATATTTTCCATCATCAGTTATATAATATACATAATAACCATAATCTAATTCATTTTCTTTTATGTTACTATGAGTTACATTTATTCTAGTCATATTTTTGTTATTAACAAGACTATCATACTGAGTTTGTGCTTTTTCTAATTTGTATTTACTACGTTCATTCCAACCTTCTTTGTTTTGATCAAAAAATGTTTGCTTATCAATACTTAACCTTTCCCCACTAGATATTTGATAAGATAATTGAGTCATTCCAATATCTAAAAATTTAATATCAATATCACTAAATTTGCTAATATTTTGATTATACCATTCGTTTTCTTCTTTTGTTAACGCATCATCAGTCAAATAATTGATTTGTGCCAAAACTTCAAAAGCCACATTGGAATGTTCATTAAGTAGAAAAGATTGTTCATCTAATGAAAGATTTTCTCCTTTAATTCTTTTTTCAACTATTTCTCCAAGAGCAACATTATCATAATATATATTACTATTTTTTGCGTAAGCATATAAACTTTCAAGATAATCTAATGTATTATTATTATCATGAAGCAATATTTTTTTACCACGACCTGTAGTACCCAAACTTAGTTCTTCCATTTTTTCTATTTGAGGTCTTATTAGAGTCATTAATGCTTCACTATTTTCTTGAACCATATTACGTTTTTCAATAGAACTCAATCCTAAATCATCTGCGAAATTATCTATATTTGCTAATAAACTTTTATATTTTTCTATTTCATAATTAGAATTATTTGAGGATAATGTCTTTTTTAATTGATTTAATTTATTCAAATATGATTTTGCTTTATCACTACCTGTTTCACTATTTTGTAAATTACTTTGTACATAACTTAAAACTTCAGTCAAACAATTATTTGAAACTTTTAAATCTAAAGATGATAATAATTTTTCTACATTAACTAAACTAGAATAAAATGAACTTACATCTACATTTTGCAATCTTTCAATTGCCAACTCTAAACTTCCAATATCAACATTAAATTCAGTATTTAATCTCTTTATTTGATCTATACCTTTAATTAATTCATCTTTATTACTTATACTATCAGATTCTTCAATAAGACCATATTCTTTTAATGTGTCACTTATCTTACTTTGTTCTTTTTTTGAATAATCATTTTGAGAGTAAGTTACTGTTTTATTGTTTTCATTACTGAAAGAAGTAACTCCCGTTATTTTTTTAGTCATTTCATTGTATTGTTTTTCTAATTCACTGCATTCTTTTTTTGCTTCATCAATACTCAAAAATGTTTTATTAAAAATCTTATCTTTATTTAGTATTACGTATTCGTACTTATTATTGTTATTAACAATAGCAAAATCATATCCTTCACTTTTAGCTTTTTCAATTTCAGCATTTATGTTTTTATTTTCATCGATATAGCAAATTTTTGAATCTTTAGATATGTTTGCTCTAACTACCCCACCATTTAAATTAGATGCTTCTTTAATAAAAATATTATATTGATCAAATGACAAAAAAGTATCTTTAACTATATTGTTATTGTAATTTTCTTTAGTATCAGCATAATAAAAATATTGCTTTGACACATCAAAAGAATCATTTTGTAATAATGATTGTAGTAACTTTATTCCAATTTCATCTTTTGATTTATCGCCCATTAATATTACTCCTAATCTAATTTAGCAAATACATTCATTTTTTTATTATTTGTTAACATTTGTGACTTATTATTTTGAATGGCTGTCGAATTATTACTTGAAGTCTCATATTTCGTATTTTGCTTTATAGAGATTGCAGCATAGTTGGAATTAGCATCATTATAAAGTTTTTGATAAGTCTTAATTTCATTCTCATAATATTCTATATTCTCTTTTAATTCATCTATTTCATTTTCTAACTCAATTTTTTTTGTTTCTAACTCATTAATTAAATTATTTATTGAAGAAGAATATTCTAATAATTTATTACCAATTGCAAATAACTCTCCATTATCAAAACTGCTACCAGTAAGCACTACATTTGTCATTAATTTTGAACTTTGATTTAGCAAAGTAGCAGTATAATTTATTCCATTAATTACATTCTTTAGTTCATTTATACTGCTTTTAATTTTTTCAATTTTATCTTTTTTTTCTTTTAATTCTTTATCTAATTTTGCCTTAATAGCTTTTTGACCAGATATTAAATTATCATATTTATTCATTTCATTTAAATAATAATTAGCATTATTCATACTTTCACCCAACTATTTTTTACTTCCTAAAATGAATAACTTTTTTATTCACTTTAGGAAGTAAGAAGTATTTCTACTTCTTTATTTTACATTCCATAATTTTGTAATGCTGTTGCAATACTTTGTGATACTTCATTTAATAAATTTTTGTAATTTGCTGATCCCGCTACAAATTCATCAAATGCTTGATTTGCTTCTTCTCTATGTGGTCCTGCTGTCCAATTGTCCATAATTTCATTAAAGTATCTTCTTACTTCACTAATAAAACCATCAATTGCATTATTTGCAGCATCCACTCTAGCTTTTCCGTTTACTGCATCAGGTGTAATATTTACTGTATCTCTTGTATCACTATATTCTCCCATTACTACTTCAGGTGCACTTTCACTTATTTTTGCAAGATCTTCAAGTTGTGCGCCATTTGCTCTTTGAATTGCTCTATAATCAGATGCAATTTTACTTGTTTCTATTGATAATCCAGCAAGTAAATTTTTTACCTTAACCATAGCATTATATACAGTCACTACATTATTAATTTGTGTTCCTGCATCCATTCCTTGCCATGAATTTTTTAATGCTTCAATTCCTTCCTTTAGATTTCTCATTATTGTTGCAGCACTTGTTTCAGCACTACCTACTACTGCATTATTATATAATGCCACTGCACTAGAATATAAATCTGCAACACTATTAACTTTATGATTCATTAATATCTTACCCTCCTATCATTAATTTACCATACAATTACATTTTATCATAACCAAAAAATCATGTAAAGTTTTTTACATGATTTTATTCTTTTGTTTCATTTATCATTTTTACAATAGTTGGTAGACCATTTTTTACAGCAATTAAATAATCATTGTCTATAGTATTAATACCACTAGGTTGAATATTTAATTTAATAGTATATTGATTAGATATTCCAAGACCTATCCATAAACCTTCTGTATTATTTACATTGTTCTTATACCATTCTTCATATTCATATTTTTTAAATGAGCCATGTAAATCAATAAATACAAATGTTATTTTTAATGTTTCTTTTTGGTTACTTAATATTTCTTTAAATATATTTTTATGTTCATCATCAAGTTTATTTAAAAATTTATCAAGTCCAAGTATAACTACAAAAGTATTTTTTATATTTGAAACACTTCTTAAATTCATATTAGCTTTTATTAATATATCTTGTATTGCATTATCAGCATTTTTTAATGAATCAACAAATTTATTAAAATTGTTATTTACAAAATTTAACTTATAATTAAATTTTTCAAAGTAGTTATTAGCATCAATAACAATTGTATTAAATGTATTATTAAATTCAAGTGTTTTTATGAAATTATTAATAAATAATTTCATATTATCAAAATCATTTGATGAAACTAAATTAATAACATTTTTAGTATAATCATAAAGATAAAAATTTAATGTTTCCTTTGCAATACCAACTGGTACACTATTAAGTCCTAAATATTTAGAAGCAAATCTATTTATTTCAATTAATTCTGGCATTACAGGTATAGGTTTTGCTTTATTAATTCCTTTTTCATTTAATAAACTAATAAGGTGTTTAATACTTTCAAATGTACTTTCCTTAGATATACTAGCAGTTTGAAATTCCACAACCCTATCCATTTTAGCAAGACCACGTCCCACATAATTTGATGGAACCAGTCCGTTTGTTTTACCCAAAATATCTCTATAATCAACTTCATTTTTCATTTGTAAGCATAATGTTTGTTTACATGCTTGAGCAATCTTAAATTTAACTGTTGTAGCACTAGTAGTTGTTATTACAAAATTAATACCATATTTACTTCCTTCTCTTATAATCGGAGTAATTTTATCAACATAATCTGAATTTGCTTCAGTAAGTACTTCAATGCTATTTATAACAACTACAATATTTGGTAAAGTTTTACCGCTTAATTTAATATAATCATCATAATTTCCATTAAATGATGAGAATAATTTTTTCCTTTTATTCATTTCACTAAATAACATTTTAGCAAGATTTTCAAGTTTTTCATCATCACCATTTAAAATTACATTTCCTACTTGAGGAGCACCTTCAAAATTTTGTAATGTTTCTGCCCCGAAATCTAATAAATACATATTAAGTTCACTTGTATCATATGTCATCAAACTTGAATAAACAAAAGTATTTAAAAATTCATCTTTTCCACTTTCTGCATTTCCATATATTAATGCATTACCATATTTACCAACATTTAATGTAAGTAAACCTTGAACTTGATTATAAGGATCATCATATTCACCAACAATTGGATTAATATTAAATGATTCTTTTGCATAATTATATTTTTTAAATAAATTATCAATTAATATAATATTATTTAGTCTATCCAACCATAAACTATTAGTTTTATAATTAGTTTCATTGTTAATATTAATTAAATATTTAACTATATTTGTAAGTTCTTCACCTTCTGAATGAGCAAATCTTTTTGATAAAGAATTATTAATTGATTTGTTAATTTCACCAACATTATTTATAAAATATAAATTTTTGTCAACAGTTTTTTTAAATTCTTTGTTAGGAAAATATGCGGCACCTGCCCAAGCAGCTTGACCTAAAGCATAATATTCATTATAACCAACTAATAAATAAAATCTACCAACATTTTTAAGTTCAGCTGCATCGTCAGTTTTAATCATTTCCATACTATCAGTTTTATCTTGAACTTTTAAGCATATTTTAAACCTTGCGTTTGACCAAATTTGCGCATCTACTACACCACTAGGTTTTTGCGTTGCGAGAATTAAATGAACTCCAAGTGAACGTCCAATACGAGCAGTTGATATTAAATCTTCCATAAAATCCGGTTGTTGATCCTTTAATTCAGCAAACTCATCGCACACAATTATTAAATGTGGAATTGGTTCATTTATAACACCATCTCTATATAATTTTTGATATTTATAAATATCAATTGTGCTTTCTCCTAATTTATCACGAACTTCATTAAATTTTTCTTGTCTACGTCTAAGTTCACTTTGAATACTAGAAAGAGCTCTATTAATTTCGTTTTTATCTAAATTTGTAATGGTTCCAACAATGTGAGGAAGTTTTTCTCCTGTTTCACTATTTATAAATGCACCAGAAAGTCCACCACCTTTATAATCAATAAGAACAAAAGACACTTCTTCTGGGCTATAATTTATTGCCATAGAAAGTATGTATGTAATTATTAATTCACTTTTACCACTTCCAGTCATTCCCGCAATTAAGCCATGAGGTCCATGAGCTTTTTCATGAATATCAATTACAAATAAATCTCCATTTTCATTAATACCAATTTCAGTTTTTAATGATTTTACTGGATTATTATCTTTCCATCTATTAAGTACATTTAATTGCTCTATTTGTCCTACACTAAACATTTCTAAAAATGTTAATGTATTTGGTAATTCTTTTACTTTTTCATCCATATATAATGGAGTATTTAACAATGTATTAGAAACTAACTCCATATCATAATTATTATTTATTTCATCATTAAATCTAATTTGATTATTATTTTCACTATTTATAACTACTGAAGCTGATTCACCAATTGTTATAAATTTAGAAACTACACTTGGTATTTTAGATAATTTTTCTTCAGCGATTATAATACTATATCCTAGATTTCTTTTTTCTTCCAAAACATCATTAATTATATCTATTTTTCTTGCATTATCAATATCATCAACTAATATTAAATAATAAGATGCATATTTAGAAAAATCATTAACTTCATTACTATTATTATAGTCTTTTCTATTTAAAAATCTTGGTGCTAAATAATCAGAAATAGCTTGCATTTCTTCTGTATTAGTAGCAAAAAATCTTATTTGCTTATCATTTGAAAAACTATAAGGAGAATCTTTTAAATATTTCCATCTTTTTTCATTTTCTTTATTAGTAAATACAACTATTTTTAAATCATGATAATTATGAAAATCCATTAATTGTAAAAATACATTATTTAAAAAATTAATATATTTAGGATAAACACCATTTACTGCAGTTAGATAATTTTGAGTAAAAGAATAGCTTACTGGAACATTATCAAGAGTTTTATATTTACTAATAAGTTCTTCTAACATCTTTTTAAGATTGTCATCATCCATAGTAAATTCTTCACTTTGATAACTTATATTAGCATCAAAAGGAACATTTCCTCTACCTATTCTAACTGTTAAAAAATCTCCCTGATCAATTCTTCTTTGCCATAGTGTTCTTCTTTTATTTATTATTGAATCATAACAAATATCAGTTGATACAAAACTATCTTCTAATACTTTTTTCTGATTTTCAAATTCTTTTTGAAGTTCTATTTCTTTTTTACTTAAATATTCTTTATATTTTTCTTGTCTATTATTTTCTCTTTTCTTTTTTTGATTTTTTTCATATGCTCTAGTAATGAAAGGCCATACAAACATACTAAAAATCATTGCACCACTTATTATTAAAGTAGGTATAGATTGTTTCCAAGTTTTTTCACCGGAACTGATTGCTTGAAGTGCACTAGATAACGTTAGCATTGAAGATGCAGCCATTGTAAGCATAGGAGCGAGTGTCATAATAAGAGGGGTTTCTTGCATATTTTCACGTACTGGTGGAGAATCTATTCTCATATTTAAAGTTTCAATAGTTTTCCTCATACGTGGACTTATTAAAAAATATTCATTATCTTCATATATTTTTTTATTTTCTATTTCTTCATCGACAAGTTCATCATTAAGAACATATTCTTTTTTATTTAATTTACTATTTCTTGTTAGTTTACATGGAGCATTTACAAATATTGCACCTTTTATTAAAACTATTTTTAATCCAAATGTATTAATTACATCACCATATTTTAATGTTTTTTGTTCTTCATGTATTATTTCATTATTACAATAAACTAATGATTCTTTTGCTTTTTGAACTACATAATTTCCATTTTGAATAGATAATACAATTTGAATATCACCAAAGTATGGAATATTTATAGAAATATCATTATTTTCATTTTTACCAATCTTAATACTTTGATTATCTAAAATTTCATAACATTCAAATGTTTCATCATTTACTTTTTCACAATATAATACATATTTTTTATTATTTTTTTCTATAATATAGTAATTATAATATTTAAGAAGAACTTTATCATCTTTGGCATTTCCAACAATATTAACATCTACGCCAGGAGTTGCTACCCATTCACCATCTTCTCCACTGATGTTAATTATATTTTTATTATTATCAGTAAGCCAAAAATTACCAACCTTTTTAGATGGCAAATTAAATGTAATAATTTTTTCATCATCAAATAAATATAAATTCATATCACACTATTCCCTTTAACTATATTAATATTATTTTTGTACCATTTTTTATATCTGTATTTCTTATTAAGTCGTTATTCTTATATAGAGTGCCTGTTTCAATATTAACAAATATATTGTTCTTATCAAAATTAATTGAATCAAACATAGTAGTATTTAATAATTTAGTAATATTACCAACTTTTTCATTAACTGGTATAAATACTTCATAATTAGTACTTAATGATAATATATATAAATTTATTAATATTTTATTATCTAACATATCACACCTACTATCCTCTAATATAAAGTATAACATAATAAAGCAAAAAAAAATAGTACAAATTTTATGTACTATTAATTTTCTTTAACTACTATTAATCCTCTTTCAACTTCTTCAAGTGCTCTTCCTATTTCTTTTTTAGAAACATATTCATCTTCACTCATTTGAAAATGTTTATGTTCTTTCATAACTTTTGCCCTATCAGCTGCAATATGAACTAGTTTATATTTAGAGTCTACTATATTTAATAGTTTGTCTATTGAAGGATATATCATTTTAAATCCACCTCTCTCTACAATAATAATATAACTAAATTAGAAAAAGTATACAACAAAATGTACATATTTTTGACAACTTATTTACACAATTTCCTTAAAGACTCTAAAATAACTACCATTGCCCAAGTATCTTGTTTACAATAAACTCTTAATGCTTTTTTTGCTTTATTTAAATCAAATTCGTTCATTGTATCATATAAAGAATAAGTAACAAGAGCTTCAGTACCATTTTTAACTTCTAAGTTTGCATAACTTAAATCTGATAAAACTGGCAATGTTTTTTTAATAGAATAACTTCCAGATTGTTTTTTATTATAAAAGTTTACAAGTTTACATCTTTCCGCGTCAAATCCAAGTTCTTCATATAATTTTTGATATGTTTTAATTCCATATAGTAAATCTGTTGAATTCTCAACTATTTTAAGTAAATGTTCTCTATATTCAGGAAATATAACTGCAAGTTCTTTAAGTCTACTTCTTTCAAATGTAACATTTTGTGCAAGCATTGTTCCTTTATTAGGATCAATTCTATTTACTATTTCTTTAACCATTTGTTCTCTTTCATCTTCTAATGTTTCTGCAAGAAAAACAAAATTATCTTTATCATTATCACATACTCCAGGTTCACGTTCTATATGTAAACTAAATTCAAAACAAGATTGTGTATATGGTTTTTCGCCTCTAAATCTTGGCATTGGACAAGGTAAACTCTCAAAATCTAAATGATATATTGGATATTCAATTGAATTTAAAAAAGCAAGTATTTTTTCTTTATCAACATATATTTTATCATTATCATAACAATCTCTTTCAATCATCATATTTGGTTTATCTTTAATCCATTCGATTGGTATGTCATCTAATTTATAATATCCTTGATTTATTAAATCAAATTTATTTAATTTATCACTTGTAAATCCTGTAGAATCACTAAATCCAATATAATTAAAGGATGCATTATAAGCTGGAACATTCTTAAAGCATATATCTTTATATTTACATTGATTTGTTTTTTTATATGCACAATATTTACCCACACCACAAAAACTTAAATCAGGATTATATATGTTTTCTTCAAGTCTATCTATCATATCTTTAATAATCCTTTGGTACTGCTCTGTAATTTCATTCATATCAAAGAAATTAACAATTTCTTCACCATCTATTTCTCTATAAACACGTTTTTTACCAACTCTATATCCATCATATATATATTTATGATTTAATACTGCTAAATAATAGTTTACTTTTTTATTTATATTATGTGCTTTAAGATCATGCTCTATAATATAACGTTGAACTGCTATATCTAATACGTATTTACCTGGATCAGAAAATCTATCAAACATTTTTAAATATTTTTTATTAAATGATTCAATAACTTTTTCATCTTCACTTATATTGGGTTTATTAAGCTTATAAATTCCATCATAATCACGTTCAAACATTGAATGCTTTTCGCCTTTAATTTTACCATATTTTAAATCTTCTATATATTTTTTACTAGTTGTTGCTTTTACTTCTATTATATTAATTTCGTCATCGTTTTCATTATAAATATCAGTATAACATAAATATCTAATACCATTATGAACAAAATCAAATGATTCTTGATTATATGTTTGCTCTGAAAATGTGAATGTTCCAGTAAATAATTTTTGCGCTACTCTAGCAGCTTCGATTTCAACTTCTTTATAATATTTCATCATTGCATTTAGTTGAATATCTTCTTTAAATGTTAAATCAGTATCAGTTCCTTCATCATTCATTTCAAACATATTATCAAGTAGTTCTCTTTTTTCTAAACTTTCTTCTTCTTTTTTATATTCTTCAATAGTCATTTTAGAATCAAGTTTATCTTGTCTTAAATTTTCAAGTGCAGGATATCTTCTACATCTAGTAAATTCAATAAAATTTGTTTTAGTTATTGCCATAATCTACTCACGCCTCTTCAATAAAATATTTACTTTTATGTGGTTCATCAAATAAAAGATTAGGATAACCTTGTTGTCTTAATGCTTCATATGTCACTATTGCTACTGTATTTGAAAGATTAAGTGCTCTTACATTATCTGTCATTGGAATTCTTGCACATCTATCTATATAAGGTTTTAATATTTTTGGAGGTATTCCTGTACTTTCTTTTCCAAAAAAGAAATAATAATTTTTATTTTTATCGCTTAAATCAAAACTACTATGTGGTTTATGCCCATATCTTGTAAAAAAATAGTATTCTCCTTCATTTTTAGAAAAAAATTCATCTATATTTTCATATACTGTATAAATACATTTATCTATATAATTTACTCCTGCTCTTCTAATGTATTTTTCTTCTAAACTAAAACCAAGTGGTTTTATTAAATGTAAATGTGCATTTGTAGCTACACAAGTTCTCATAATATTACCAGTATTTTCAGGAATTTCAGGTTCAAATAATACAATATTAATCATTCTATATCACCCTTTTTAATTTTAACAAATTAATAACAAAAAGAAAAGATTACTTAGTGTAATCTCTAATTTTTAACTTTCCTATTCTTTTTATATATACCTAATAAGCAAATAATAATAGTTGTTATGCAAAGAATTATTATAGTAAATAAAGTTCCCTCTACACCAAAATTAACATTGTAATAAAAACTATCACTAGAACTTATCAATTTATATATTGAAAATTCGGATTTAATGCCACTATTTGGAAGTCCAAAT
>Ga0247609_10004518_pt1 | contig 13812 bp, 9 predicted proteins | sample 172DNAGHGlowgp2_FD_193487 | JGI IMG/M metagenome (GOLD analysis project Ga0247609, IMG submission 193487) | Sheep rumen microbial communities from Palmerston North, Manawatu-Wanganui, New Zealand - 1728 DNA GHGlow gp2 | ecosystem: Host-associated > Mammals > Digestive system > Stomach > Rumen ...
CATCTACAGATAGTAAGTAATTTTTCATTACCATACGACCTTCTGGTGAAGTATCTGTTCCGAAGTTAATACTTGAGAATGGTACTTGAGCACCAGCTCTTGAATGCATTGTATTTAAGTTATGGATGAATGCTTCCATAGCTTGATATGTTATTTTATCTGTTTTCTTTAGAGCTTTGTCTAAAGCCATTGCAAATAATCTCTTTAAAGCATCGTTTTCTTTGTAGAACTTTTCAAAGTCTTCTACTTTATTATCGATAGTAGTTAATTTGCAAATTGTATCTTCTAAAGTCTTCATAGCTACGAATTCTGTGAATCCTGCGTAGTCTAGAAGATCTGTTAATGTCATTCTTAATTGTTTTTTATAAGTTTTTAATACACCAGGAGCTAAATAGTAATCAAACAATGGAATACTTTGTCCACCATGTTGATCATTTTGGTTTGATTGAATTGCGATAGCAGCTAGTGCAGCATAACTCATAATATCATTAGGTTCTCTTAAGAAACCATGTCCTGTAGAGAAACCACCTTTAAATAGTTTCCCTAAATCTATTTGTAAGCAAGTTGTTGTACCCATTGCTTCGAAGTCCATATCATGAATATGAATATCTCCTTCGTCGTGAGCATCTGCAAATTGCTTTTTCATTAAATAAGCTTTAGCGAATTCTTTTGATACATTAGATCCAAATTGTAACATTGTACCCATTGCTGAGTTACCATCAATGTTACCATTTTCTCTTTTAGCATCATCTTCTGCAGCACTCTTAAGAGCTAATCCTTCTAATGTTTTTAGGAATTTATGTGCTCTTTTATCTTCTATAAATGCTGCTCTTGATTGAGCTCTTCTTTCTCTATATTCAGAGAAACTTGTATAAACATCTTCGTATTTATTAGCTTTTAATGATGTTTCAATTAAGTCTTGAATTTCTTCAATCTTTATTTTGTCTTTATCTTTGTATTCTTTTTCTATTCTTGCTAAGACATCCTTGAATACTTTTTGCATGTCTTTTTCAGTATATTTAGGTGGTTCACCGTCTTCAGCTGTTCTATCTATAACGTCGTCAAAACCTTTTTTGATAGCAATAGCGATTTTAGAAGCGTTAAACTCTACCTTTTTACCGTTTCTTTTAATAACTTGTAAGTTATCAGTTATTCTTTTTTCTTCTTTTGCCATTGTTAAAAACTCTCCTTCTACCTTTTCCTAACTTAATTATATATGAAAAGGTTTTAAAAGAATAGTAGTATTTTCTAAAAATTGTAAAATTGTAATTTTTGAAAAAATAGCATTTTTTTAATTTTGTAGATTTTAAGGCAAAATTTCGATTGTCATTTTTTTACATTTTATTTTTGTATAGTCTATTTTTTGGCTTATATAAGCCAAAAAAAGAGTTTTTTTCACTTTTTGTTATAATTTTACATAGTTTTTACTTTTTGACATTTTTTGGATTTTCGGAAAATTGACATTTTTTCAAAAAGTGTTTTTTATCTTTTTTCTTCCAAATTAAAAAAGCTAAAAAAGTCAAGTGTTTTTCTAGCTTTTTGTTATTATTTTTCTTTATATAAAAGTTATATTTTTATCATTTTTCTTATAACGCATTATTCTGAAAAACTTGAAAATGATAAAGATAGGTTATTTATTTTAGTTCCACTATGATCTTTTTGACCATATTCTGCAAAAGTAAATGCCACAATGAATGGTATATCTCCTACTGCATTTTTAATTGCAACGAAGTCTTCATCGATTCTTTCTCCGATAAAGTTACGACGAGCTGCGCTATGCATTAGAATGAAACTTGATGGTTTGAAGTCCGTTTTTATTTCTTTGATTGATTGAACTGCTCCACTTATTAAACCATCGATATCATTTTCTAATAAAACGATTGCTGTTTTTTCGTTGATATTAGCTCCAACACTAATGCTACCGCTTGGATCTCCAACTAAAGGTTGTCTTATTACCGTGAAGTTTCCTTCTAGTGTTTTAAAACCGAATGGTCTTGCTGCTGAAGTATTCATTAATTGTGGTCCAGCAATTTCTTCTGGTGTTAAACCAATCCATTCAGCATATTTATTTAGTGCTGGTTCGTTATCTATTTCTAATATTTTACGAACATTTTCTTTTTTAGTAATGATTCCCATCTTTTCAGTTTCATTATAAGTACCAGTAAAGACATTTTTAATATCCTTATTAGTGTAATAGAACGCTACTGCACAACCATCTTCAAAGACGCCATCTTCGCCAAAGACTTTCCAATTACCGGTAAGCTTTTGATCGGAAGCTGATCCGCCAAACATTGGGATTTCACCAACTATGTCTTGGATTCCTTTTAGGTATTCCTCTTCTTCTCCTGGTGTTGCAAACATTGAAAATGCATATGGTGCATATTTCTTACCAGCATTGTCTAATGCTGCTTTAGCTAGTTTTCTACCAGTCATACGTGGATTTGTCCCACGAGGCGCTGATGATACACCTACACTTAGTTCATTATCATCTAAAACTAGCATACCAGCAAAACCTGTTGGTGATGAGATAATTCCATCTGGAGTCATTACAGCATCAGCTGATGTGCAACCAATTACTTTTAATGATGGTGTAACTGACTTAATTCCTTTTATTAATTCTTCATGGTTATATGTTTCTGAGGCAAATAAATATCCTAGTACCGGTGTTTTAAAGCCTTTAGTAGAGTTCTTTGCTAATTCAACTCCAGCATCAAAACTATTTTCTAGAATACTTGATCCAACTAAAGATTTCATATTGCCATCCCCTTTATTGTTAATCTATTATAATTTTAATATTTTTTGGTTTTAAAATCAACATAATAAAAAAAAGACTCAAGTGAGTCTTTATTTAACAGTACATTTACCACCTAATGATTTCTCTAATTGTTCTGCAAACTCTTTAGCAGTAACTTTTTTGTCATCTTTTCCAGCTTTCATTTCTTCAGTATTTAAACCAACATGAATGATTGCTTTATTGTTTTCGAACTTAGCTTTACAAGATGTGAATGTTGAACTACTGTTATATGGTTGACAAACATCAGATTTTTCATATGCTTCTTTTTGTGCATCATTAAAACTTGAGTAATCTAGTGTATATTCTGCATAAGCTGTTCCTACTTCTTGTTTCTTTTCGTTGAATTCTACATTAGCATAGATACCAACAGTAAAACCATTTGAAGCTTTTTCAGATGTACATTCAATTACTTCTACACCTTTTGCTTTTTTAGGAGCGTCGTCATCATCTTCGTCTTTGTCGCCACAACCTACTAACATAAAAGGTACTGCAAGTAATAAAAGCATTAATAAAAATTTCTTCATTTTATTTCCTCCTATCTATATTATATAAATAAATGCAAAAAAAAGAAAGAACATTAATCGTTCTTCCATAATGCATTTATACGTTTTAAAATTAACTCCCATATAGTAGAATGAATTGATATACTATTTTGATAGTTTCATAACCACAAAAGACATCGAATCATTCGTAGTTCAAATATTTTAATACATTCACGCTTAACTATACTGTTGTATAAGAATTCTCCAATTCATCGCTAAATTTTATTTATACGCGCACACACGATATAGCATATTGTGTCTATCCTTACAGTAGCTAACCGTTAGGGTTTACACTCAACATTTGGATTGCTTGATTCTCTTGCAAGACAAGTTTAAGATTCTCCAATTTTTAAACGCGGCCAGATCTTCGCCAATTACTATACTTGCTTTAATTTCCCAATAAATAATCCTTTATATGCTATTTCACCAAAGAATTATCTAAATTCCATTAAGGTAGTTACAATAACTATTGAAAAAATGTACTACAATGCATAACATACCTGAGATTTTATCATTAAATAAAATCAGTCTAGTATGAAAGCTATCTATCATTTTCATTACAATGTCATTACCCTTATTGGGAAAGTAGAAAATGCTAACTACTAATAACACAATAATGGTAAGAAGGTATTCCAATTTCTTGAAAAATGACTAAATGGTGATAGATGAAAAACCATCCAGTGATTCATAAAGATAGTAGAATACACAATAATTATATATCCTTGAGGAACATATAATCATTATATACCCTCTTCAGTCATAGTTTCCTACGCTGGAAAATCTTGTTTGGCCTAGTACGCAAATACTAGTATACAAATGAGCGCAAACTCACATGTAACAAGATTGATTCTATTTATTATTTGCGGTAACAAATAGAAGTTTAATAAAAACTGGTTTGCGGTCCAATTTTTATCATATCTCTATACAATATACCTTTTCACAAATGTAATATAAATTTCTTTATACTATCGCCATGTTTCAGGCTTATGCCCTAAGATACACCTTTAAGATACTTTTTGGCACTATCTTTATATGCCTCCTTTACTATATTAAGTATATACTTTTTGTTAACTTTAGTCAACCATTAATTTTTAAGATTTATTTGTGTTTTTTCCCTTAATATGGTAGTATATATTACCGTTATAGGGGGTATAAATATGGCAAGATATACATGGGATGTAGCTTCTCTTCAAAGATGCTTAAATAAAATAGAAAAACTAATAAAAAGAGAGACAGATGAAGTCGAATTAGCTAAACTATATCACTATTACGATGAAATAAATACTGTAATATATGATAATTTTTATTATCCAGCAGTAAATCTACCATTATACAAAAAAATGCCAGAAATGCTAAGCGCTTATTTATCTAATCAACGTTATTATAATTTGTTAATTCCTTATAATAATGCATTAGCTAATAATTCTGATTTACTAGATGATGTAAGTGAGAAAAGAAGTGCTGTTTCAGATCAAATAGCTAAGGTTACTGGAGCACATGTTACTAAGGAAAAAGCTATTAGCATTTGTTACGACTTTTATAAAGATTTTGATCCAGAGTTTTTTGAACATTTTAAACGCTTCTATGATATGAGATTTAATCATCTTAGATTTATTAAACCTAAAGAAGCTGAAGAATTAAATTTGGATTATTTAGGTTCACAAAATTATTTGTTTGGAATAGATGAAAGTTTTATTGAAGTAGTTGGTAATGATAATCCAGATATGTCTACTACTGTTATTCATGAAATTGGTCATGCTATTGATAATAGTATGAATCCTAATAGTTATCTTTCTAGCGATTTCTTTTATGAAGTAGTAACAATTTTTATGGAATTAGTATCTTTTTATAAGAAAGCTGGAAATTTTGATGAATTATTCTACTATAATAGTATGTTTAAAAATTTTAAGACATATGCATCTATGGTATCTAATGCATATACTTATTCCAATCTAATGCAAACATATATCGATTTTAATCACTATCTTTGCCCAGAGTTTTATGAGCAAGTAAGAAGTGAATTTAAAATGTCTAAGAAAAAAACTGATGACTTTTTAAAAAGTTATCGTCAAAAAAATATAGTATATCCAGTTTCACTATCTTTGGCTTTATCATTCTTCCATATTTATAAACAAGATGAGAAGAAAGGTATTGAAAATTTAAAGAGATTTATTAAAACTAACAATAGAGATGAATTTATTCCGTTAGTATTAACTGAAGAATTTGAGGAGATGGTTGGAGATGAGTTTAAAACATTAATGACTGAATCTGGAGAATGCTTCGCAAGACATGCAAAATAAAAAGAAGATTTAATCTTCTTTTTTTTCAATGTATTTTAGATATTCGTCTAAGATATTAAACATTTCATCACTAGATTTGCTTTGGCAAATCTTGTTTTTTATTTCTTTGTTTTTAGGCATTCCCTTTAAGTAATAAAGAATAAATGCTCTTATTTCAAGATTGGCTACTTTTTCTGGTTTGTCTTGTAGTAATAGTTCATAGTGTCTTTTCATCATTGTTATTTTCTCTTCATTGGTAGGTGGATTTGGAATAGTACCATTTTCTAAATATGATACACAGTCTCTTATTAACCAAGGATTACCTAAAACTCCCCTACCGATCATTACAGCATCACAGTTTGTTTCTTCTAACATCTTTTTAGCTAATTCAGGTGATGTTACATCACCATTACCTATTACTGGAATATTAACAGCTTCTTTTACTTGTTTTATGATATTCCAGTCAGCTTTACCACTATATCCTTGAGATCTAGTTCTAGCGTGTACTGCTATAGCACTTGCTCCGGCTTTTTCACAGACTTTTGCTACTTCTACAGCATTTATATGTTTCTCATCCCAACCGCTTCTTATTTTGACTGTAACAGGCACAGAAACGGCATCTACGACAGCTTTTACTATTTCATAGATCTTATTAGGGTCTTTTAATAATGCACTACCTGCTTGAGCTTTAACTGCTACTTTAGGTACAGGGCATCCCATGTTGATATCGATAATGTCTGGATGTTGGGTTTCTTCTACTTTTTTAGCTGCTATAACAAATGATTCGATATCACTACCAAATATTTGTTGAGCAATAGGTCTTTCTTTTTCATCCATTTTTAAAAGATCAAATGTTTTTTCATTTGAATACATAATGGCTTTATCTGATACCATTTCAGCATAGATTAAGCCTGCTCCCATTTCTTTAATTATCTTACGGTAAGAGGTATTAGATATACCTGCCATAGGAGCTAGGACGATTTGATTTTTAATTTCGACATTACCTATTTTCCACATAGTTATTCCCCTTTTGTCGTTTGTATTATAACAAAAAAAGTAGTTCTTTTGAACTACCTTTTATTATTCTTGTTTTTCTTCTACAGGTTGTGGTGCTGCTTCAGCTACCTTACCTTTTTTAGAACCGAATTTTTTAGCTAAGATTATTAGAACAATTGCTGCTACTAATAAGCTAATTCCTAAGACTGGTCTAAATACTACCCAAGAGATTGCTATTACGATTAATGAAATTGCTAGACCAACTAAGAATGAGATTAATCCAACAGCTCCACCAACGATATTTCTTAAGATTGGAACATATGATGATAATGCAGTTAATGGACCGAATAATGATTTAATACCACCAATGATTAGGATTGTACCAATTAGTCTTACAATCCATTTCATTGCTTTTTGACCAGTTTCGATTTCATCAATTAGAAATGCACCATCATGAGTACCTTCTCTGAAAACAGCAATTCTAGATTTTTCTTTTGTTGTGTATTCAATAAGTGTTCCATCATGTAGTTTTCCCATTACAGAAACATCTGAGTAATCAGCATATTCAAAACTTATACGAATATCACCAATTTTTGGTTCTTCTGCTTTTTCAGAACTTATAAGGTAATGATTATAAACTTGATATCCTTCAGGAACTTTTGCTCCAGTTAAATCACTAATTGTTTTATTAGCAGTTACTAGGCTTGAATAAGCTGAAGATAATTTGTAAGCTCCAACTTTTAATTCTTGAGCATTAACACTAAATTGATCATAAGCCATTGAATCTGGATTATAGTGATTATTTGATTGATTAAATTTAGTTGAATCAATCAACTCATTCTTCCATTCCTTTTTGTAAGTGTAAGTAGTTTTGTCTTCATCTTCTTCAGTTTCTTCTACCCATTGATACATTTCTACTACTCTTACTAATGTAGGAGTTTTGATTGAAATATTGAAGACTTCATCTTTTAATTCTTCTTCACCAAAATCAAGTTTACCAGTTGTTGCAATTAGTTTATCTTCATAATCTTTTGCAACTTGATCGCTTTTAACATCTGTATAAACATCTCTAAGTTCTTTAACGTCATGAATGTTTTTTACATTACTTCTTTCGTTCCAAACTAGAACACATATACCGATGATAAAGATTATAATTCCTCCAAAAATTCCAGAGAAACCGTTTTTAATTCTTGTTCCGAATCCTTTTTTAACAACTACTGAGTCGTTCATTCTATCACCTCTATAAATATTTTATCATAAAAAAAAAGAATATTACTATTCTTTTTTTATTTAGCTTTTCTTACAGTTTTTTTAGCAGGTGCTGGTTCTTCTTCGAATACTTCTTCTTCTTTTTCATCGATAACGAATTTGAAGAATAATGCAGCTAAGGCAGCACCAACTAGTGGAGCTAAAATGAATACCCATAATTGGCTAAGAGCGTCTCCTTTTGTGAAGATTGCTGGACCAATTGATCTAGCTGGGTTAACACTAGTTCCAGTAAATGGTAAACCAAAGATATGTACTAATGCTAATGTAAGACCAATAATCATACCATTTGCTTTTGAGTCTTTCTTAGTTACTGCTAAGATTACTAATACAAATACGAATGTTAAGATTGCTTCTATAACGAATGCTATAGGAGCTGTAACAGTCTTACCTAAGACACTAGCAGCCTCATATCCATTAGCGCCAAGAAGTGCTGTTCCACCAAATACCCATGATAGAACTGCTGCTCCTAAGATAGCACCTAAAATTTGAGCTACTACGTAATATACGAAATCTAGAAGTTTGATTCTACCATCAATTAAACAAGCTAATGAAACAGCTGGGTTAACATGGCTTCCTGATACTTTTCCAATTGTGTATACTAATGCCATTAGGATTAAACCAAAGGCTAAAGCAATTAGAATACCACTATAGATCATTCTAGCTTGAGCTACTGCAGCAGCATCATAGTTAGTACTTCCAACAATAAATACTTTAAATAAAGCAACAGCAGTTCCACATCCGAATATTACAAGTAACATTGTACCTACTAATTCTGATATAAATTTCTTTACCATAACAAAATCCTCCTTAAATTCATTATAACACTATTTTAAGTATTTTGCTTAGGATTATGTTATAATTTTGTTATACAATATTCTTATACTAGGAGGAATTATTATGAAGGTTATTAAAACTATTATTGAATGGTTTGGTACATTAGCAGGTAAGATTGTTTTGTTATTCCTTACTCTTATTTTATTAGGAGCTCTAGCTTATGCTGGTTATTATGCTTATTTAGATACTCAATCTTTTGGAGCTAAGGAATATTTAATAGACAAGTATGATATAGAAGATTTTAATTATGTTTGTACTAGTTATATTAAGTATGAATACTCAGATATTTCTGAGTGTGATAAGAGTTGGTTCTCTGAGTGTACAAACGATCCTGATTTAGCATTTAAATATGTATTTACAGATAAAGATAAAACTACTATTACAGTTGTTGAAGATAAAAATGGTAATTACACAGATGATTTTGAAAAGGTAGATAATGTTTTACCTGAGTTAAATCCAGAAGGATAAAAAAAGACTTATAAAAGTCTTTTTTTATTGGAATAAATCTTCGTCATAACCGCTTGGTAATACTTTGTTAATTATAAAGTCGATTAGTTTTTCACGGTTATTTTTTAGTTTACCTTTTAAGATTCCATTATAGATGTTTTCCATAATTGTTCCTACTTTGTCTTGTTCTACGCCAAGTTCTAATAAGTCTTTGCCACTTATCTTTAATTCATTCTTTTTAATGAATGAAGATTTACGAGTAGCACTCTTTAATCTTAAGAATTCTTCTTCAATCTTAGATAATTCAGTCGTATAAGCAGGACTCTTAGCATAGTAATTAGCTTTCTTAACTTTGTATAGATCTTCAATATCTTCTGGTCCAAATTTTGATAAGAATTGTCTTACTAACACTTCGTTTTCTGGAATACTATAATCATGGTATTCAATTAGTTTAGTAACTTTTTGAATAATCTTTTTATTGAATTTTAAACGATTAAGAATTTCTCTAGCCATTTGTGCTCCTTTTTGAGCATGGTTTTTATAATGAGAAACACCATTTTCATCTTTTGAGAAAGTGAATGGCTTAGCAATGTCATGGAATAACATTGCTAATCTTAATTCAAGTTTTGGTTCTATTGCTTTCATTGAAGCAAAAGTATGTGTTAGAGCATCATATATATGATGAGGATCGTTTTGGTTATAATTTTCTAATAATGTTAACTCAGGAATTATTTCAATGAATATTTCAAAGTATTTCTTTAAATAGAATTCGCTTCTTGGCGTTACTAGTAGTTTTGATAATTCATCTCTAATTCTTTCTGGAGCTACATTTTTTACTAGTTCTTTATTTTCAATCATATATTCTTGAGTATCTGCATCAATACGCATTGCGTATTCAGCTGATAATCTAATTGCTCTTAGGATACGTAAAGGATCTTCTCTAAATAAAGTATCATCTTCACCATTGATTTTGATTACTTTATTATGAATATCTAAGACACCACTACTATAATCAATTAATCCATCTTCGTCTGAATAAGCTAAAGCATTCATAGTGAAATCTCTAGTAGCTAAATCAGATTCTAGAGTGTTTTCTTTAGTACGATATTTAGATATTTCCATTGGGAATTTAGAATTAACAATTCCTAAACGTGAATCATTTTCTCCACAATAAAAAGTATTATAGTCTTTTAGAGCTTTTTTAATCTCTTCAAGTGGAGCATTCGTGCTGATGTCATAATTGGATGGCTTGGTTTCCATTACCCAATTTCTGACAGCTCCACCTATGATATAGGCTTCATAACCATGCTCGTTGATAATGTTTAATACTTCGTTAACTGGTTTTGGAATAACTATATTCATAGATGTCCCTCCAAATCTTTGTACCCTCTATATTATTATACTTAAATTTGTCAAATTTGTATAGTGTAAAAAAAATAATATAGTTATTCTATATTATTCTTTTCTTCGATTTTTTCTGGCTTTTCTTTCTTTTTCTTGATGATGTTCAATCTTTCGTCAAACATTGCAAATAAGATTAAAGCAAGACCAATTAGTAATACATAAATGTAGATTGGAATGCTTGACCAGAATTCTAATGTTTGTTTAATGATATGAACGATCATTGCAACTAATGAGCAATAAACAAGAACTTTAAATTTATTAACATAAGCAAATAAGACTAAAACAAAGTAAATAACAATCATTATTACAGCATCGATAGCTTCATTAACTAGAATTAGTGATACTAATGTTAAAATAATAAAGCCGATAATTTCAAAGAATGTTGATTCTTGAGAGTCTTTTTTAAATACTAGTTTAGATATTGCTATTAAAGCTAGTAAAGCTCCTAAGAAGTATAATGATACATAAGAAACTTCTAAGTCTATTAATAGTTTGGTATATAAGCCAAAGATACTTATTATAGCTGTTAGTTTAAATAGTTCTTTGTGTTTTTCATACATCATATAATGGATAAGACTCCATATTGCTAATGTAATGAATACAACATAAGCATCTGCTTTTATAAATGGTAAACCCGCAATTATTGTTAGTAATGAGATAAATGTATATAGGTTTTCTTTGCGTTTTAAAGCAGATAAGATTGAATATATTAATACCAAGGTAGAACATATACAAATATCAATCACTTCTGTTCCTTTACAGAATAATGATAATGATAATAAGGCAGGAACAAAGACATAGTTCTCTTCAGTCTTTTCTACTTTAGTATAAATAATCATTAATACTAGTGGAATTAGAACTGCATAGTTGGCATCTGTTCCAAAATGAATTAGTCCTAAGATTATTGATTCTACTGATAAAACTACAGGTATTAAATGTTTTGATGTAGCATCTTTTAGAATTGGGAATGCTGCTTCTAGTAAGTAAATAAATAATGCTACTAGTAGTAAGACATACTTTGAAACTTCTGGAATGTTTAAACATACGCATAATGTATCAAAGAAGTAAGCCATTGATAAATAAGCAAAACATTTAAAGACAGGTCTTAGTTTATTTGTTATAGCAAATAGTGAACAATATATTCCGCCAGCTAAAGCTATTGCTAGTAAATCATAATACATATTATTTCTAGCTAGTGTTGAATGCATTATGACAGTTGTTAAACCAAATACTATCCATATTAATACTTCTCTTAAAGATAGTCGTTTTGTTATTTTTGCTAGAATAATAAATGGTATTAAGCATAATAAGTAAATAAATTGATTTGGTATTGTTAATAGTTTTATTGAAGATACAAAAGCCATGTAATTAATTATAAAGAAATATAATTCAAGTTTTTGAGTTTTTTCTTCTTTATTTATTACATACATTACAAAGTATAATACTGTATAAACAGCAAATGGTAAGTAATAAACAAATTCATTAACATCAAGAGCTAATACCAAGGCACAAAGCATCATAAATCCTGTTGCGATTAGATTAGGAACATAATATGCTTTTTTATCCATTATATTATTATGTAATAAAACATGTATTACAGCTGTATAAATTGAACAAATTATTATACTAATTGGATCTTCTTTAAATAAATCGCTGAAGCAGAAGACTGCTGCTGCTTCTAAGAAATAACTAGTTCTTTTAATTACCATGTCTGGGAATTTGTGATCATATATTTTATAAATAATATCTGATATTAATAATGATAAACCAAAGTATAGATTAGCATATTCACCATTAATAGATAATTCTTCACCTATTAATTCAAAACATGATAGTGAGATTAAAACTATAGGAATAAACATGAATGCTAAGAATTTAAATACTTTTCCTGTTTTAGGAATATCTAGTTTATTAATACAGATTTTATATGAACCAAAGAATACTAATTGAATAAATACTAAAATGAAAGGTTTAATTATGTTAGGTATTGAATCCCAAGATGATGTTAAGAATACTGCTGTTGCAAATACGATTAAACCTGCGCCAACAATCATTAATACAGAGTTAGATATTTTAGATTTATCGATTGGTTTTTCTTCTTTTTTAGGTTCTTCTCTACCTTCGATTATTGGTTGTCCTGTTTGAGTATTATAACCAACTACTCTTTCGCCTTTATATAAAGCAACTCCGGTACGAGTGTCATAACCAATAATATTCTTTTTCTTTTCTTCTATTTCTAATTTCTTTTTTTCTTCTCTATCTCTTATGATTAATAAAAGAATTATTAAAAATGCTATTAGTACCATTAATATCACTTCCTATAGTTCTTCGTCTTGTTTAGTTAAGATTTCTTTTAAATTTAGTATAGATGTATTTAAACGAGCATAGTTGAATTTATTTGGTATTTTATACCATTCAGGAGGAGTAATATTATTTCTTTTTAGGATTTCTATTACTTTGTTTGATACTCCTAATTGATATGCTGTTGGTAAGATGTCTAGTAAGTAATCTTCATTTAATTCTACTATTCTTAATAGTTCTTCTTTTTTAACTGTTTTAATGAAGTATTTAAAACCTTCTGCTTTGTTATAAATACTTTGACCATAGATAGTTCTTTTTGGCATGTATTTATAAATAAAGAGAATTATTACTGAACATATGAAACTTGTTAAGAAAGCTATACTGAATCCTATATTTCTTTGTAGAGATGGTATTAGAGCTAGAATTAATAAAATAGTAGCTCCAGTAAAACCAATAATTGCTTTGTCTTCTTTTGATTTAATATTTATATTTATTACAAATTTTACTAATAGATATAGAATAGCAATACTCATTATGATCGATAATGGTAATAATGCTAAAACATTTATTTCTATAAATGGTAATGATGTTATTAATACTAAGATTAAAGCAATCATTAGTAATAAGACATTCTTTATTTTTTCTGGTGTTTCTTCAAAGTATTTATATTGTTCATTTTGATCATCTAAATATTTTTGAATAGTTTCTGAAGCGTATTTGAATTTTCTTTTGATGTTTTTAGATTCAACACGATCAGCTTGATATATTTTAGTTTTGTTATCTCTCTTTTCGGATAAGATGTTTAAGTATTCTGTTAAGCTAATACTTTCGCCTGCTCTAAATAATGTTTTAAAGAACATAGCTTCTGTATAATTACTTTCTTTATAATCTTTTTCTTTAGTAAAATAGTATTCATTTTTTTCTTCATGAATAGTTAAATATCCTT
>Ga0247609_10004521_pt1 | contig 13804 bp, 18 predicted proteins | sample 172DNAGHGlowgp2_FD_193487 | JGI IMG/M metagenome (GOLD analysis project Ga0247609, IMG submission 193487) | Sheep rumen microbial communities from Palmerston North, Manawatu-Wanganui, New Zealand - 1728 DNA GHGlow gp2 | ecosystem: Host-associated > Mammals > Digestive system > Stomach > Rumen ...
CGATTTTATGGATGACTCGATAACAATTATAATAAGAAAAACTATTTTTTAAAATTTTTATTGATTAATATGGATGAAACAAGAAACTGGAAAACAGTAACAGTAGATGAAGAAGGCCATCCTGTGTTAAAGTATGATCCACACCGTGATGAAACCATCGACATCAGCACTGGAGAAGTAATCCAAGGACATTGATTACAGATGACTGAGCATGCTTGCATACAAGAACCCACCATTACACAATTACAGGTCCATCAGGACTATGAGACACAAAGGATAGATGAATTGAGAGATAAGATAGATAAGATGGATAAGAAACTAGATAAGGTATTGGAAGGGTTCAACGAGTTAAAGCTCCAGTCTAATAAGGATGACAACCAACTTGAATTAAGACTCAAGGCGATAGAGACAGAACTCGCATTACAGAAACATACCTCGTTGGAGAACCATAACAGGTTAACACAAATCGTAGCAATAGTCGGAGTCGGACTAACCATCATCACCATACTAATCAATGTATACTTCAAGATGATATGAATGTCCCACTATTATAAATATATAGGAGGATGTGACAATTACAAAATTTAATGAAGAAACCTGCAAATGCTTGGTAGATAACTACAGTAAAGGATTAACAATTACTGATTGTGCAAACATTGCAGGCATTGATAGACGTACTGTTCACCGATGGATTGAGAAAGGTGAGAAAGCCAGAAGTGGCAAATATAAACAATTTTATCTAGAGATGCAAAAGGCAAAGTCCAAATTTAAAGAACATCATCTCAGAAAGATAGCAGAGGCCAAGGACTGGAGAGCATCACAGTATTTATTGCAAGTTACTGATAGTGAAACTTATGTTGTGACAGAGAAAAAGCAAGTAAATGCTGATGTCAAGACAGACTTGTTAGAGAAGCTGCAAAGACCATTACCAGAACTAAAAGAAGAATGATTGATTATAATGTATCTTACACCATACGAGGTTTATCGTAAACTCACCATTAAAGATAGTGTACCAGCCACCCATGTTAAAGAGATAAGTGATGTGCTGGTCCATGTTACCTTGAATGATGATTATTACAACCGAGTATGTGTATCTCAACCGCCAAGGACTGCCAAGTCCTCTCTAATCACTTTATCCTATCCATTCTGGCTAATACTAAACAACCCAGACACTAATATTGTGATAGTGAACAATACCCAATCTTTAGCAGAGAACTTCGGTATACGGCTCAGGCAATTGTTCATAGATTACAAGGAACTGTTAGAACTCAACAACATCAAACTGTCAGATACAAAACACAGTAACAGTTTCTTCATGTTCGAGACCCTAGATGGCAAACTTTATGATGGCAGCATCAAACTAATGGGTACTGGCGGAACCTTGACTGGACAAAACGTAGACATACTAATCTGCGATGACCTTATCAAAGGGTTCAGCGACTGCACACCAACCTTGTTAGCGAAGAAGATAGAATGGTTCAAATCTATAATATTGCAAAGATTGGAACCACACAGTAAACTCATTATACTTGGGACCCGTTGGGCAAGCAATGACATAATAGGATACCTGGAACAAAACCAACCAGAAGATTACAAGATAATAAAGATACCAGCATTAACTGATGATGGCAATTGCATATGGGATAATAGGTATGACCCAAGTTTCTTTATAGATCGTAAACGTGAAATAGGTGACCGATTATTCGAGGCATTGTATCAACAAAGGCCATTGGATGAGACTGGTGACTTCTTCAACTTGGACAAGGTAAGGTTCATAACTGATGATGAATTGCCCAATTATAAAATCATAAGCAAGGTAAGGAGTTACGATTGTGCATATAGTGATGATACTAAGGGTGATGTTAATGACAGAACCGCAAGTGTACTGATGCTCCGAACCATTGATGACTACTACATTATACGAGAGTTAAGAGCAGACAGGTATGGTGAAAGATTATTCAACGTCATACAATCCACTGCTAGACTCGATACACCAAGCATTCCAGTATTGATAGAGACAGGTACAGTAGGAGGGTCATCTAAAGCATTGTTTGATATTTACAAGCAACGATTGCAAGGATACCGAGTGGAACAATCCAAACCAATACACTCAAAGGTTGATCGTGCTTATGGTTTCAAAGAAGCTATCCTTGATGGTAAAGTATTAATCTGTCTAGATGATTATAGCCGTGGACAATTACTAGAGGAAATGAGAGGATTCCCATTAATGAAACATGATGATATAATAGACGCTTGCAGTTACGCCTACAACTACCTAAGCAGTAAGGGTGGTGGTAATATGATAGGCACAGGGGCGAAGCGTCATCGAAGGAGTTTAAGATTATGAGCATAATTAATGATTTATTCAACAGAGTGTCAAGGACAAGCAATGTCAAGAGTGGGGTGGCCAAGTACACACCCTATACTAGCTTGTTCAATCGTAACCATAACAATGTCAGTTATAATGTTGGTAGGAGCATACTCCGTGATACTCAGGTCAGTACAGGTTTCGAGATACTCAAATACTTATTATCCAGTAAGCAATGGATACTCACAGACCCTAACGAAGAAGACGATAGTACCATTTACGATTTCATCAATGAAATGTTGAAAGGCATGGATACTGAACTCAACACAGTTGTTAAGCAAATGTGTAGTGCTGTGATGTGGGGTTTTAATGTTCATGAGATTATCTATGATGTGCTGGATGGTAGGCTTATCTGCAAGGATTTAGTGCCTATCCATATCAAGACACTGCAGAACCAACCTTTTGTTTATGATGAGGATGGTGAACTTGTAGCAATCCATCAAGAGTACCAAGGCGGTGATGTTGAGATACCAATCAACAAGGTACTATTGTACAGTTATAATAATCCTTATGATGAGCATGAAGGCCAAGGTTTATTATATGATTTCTTGCCGATAGTGGAGGATAAGGAGAACCTTATGGATTGGCTGATGACCTTTGCGGAGAAGAATGGGTCACCTACATTGTATGGTAAGACCAATAATCCTGTGTCTCGTGATGAGATGCTAACTGCATTTGAGGACATTAGCGATGGCACTACTGGTATGGTCCTTGGAGTGGAAGATGAGGTTGGAGTATTAGAGTCCAGTCATAAAGGTGAGACTTTCTTCACAACCTTGCAATATAAGGATAATCAAATCTTTAGGAGATTGTTCATCGGTAACCTATTACTTGGTGATAACTCACAGACTGGTACATATGCACAGTCACAGACACAACTCGACTTCACCACCAAGGTTTATGATGGTATCCTTGAGGAAATCGCCAATACAATCCAAGAGCAAGTAATCGATCCAGTAGTTGCTTTTAACTTTGGAGCAAATGCCCAAGCACCAGTCATAAGCTTCGACAAATTCTCTTCAGGTGATATGCAGAAACTCTTCAATATCCTAACACCATTGATGCAGAATGGTGTGGTGGATAGTGAGAATACTGCAGTACAAGAAAGTATAGCATTACTCTTTAAGGCAGAAGCTGGTGTGGAATATGCTAATGAAGAAGTGAATATGCCATTAGAGAACTTTGAATACCAAGAACCAGTAGACGGTGCAGACCTAACCGACAACATCCTTGGTGATTTGGATGGTATCTAAAGACAAACTAATCAAGACGGGTATCAAATATACTGATGAGTTGTTCGATGAGATAATCCGCAGATTAGAGAAGGGAGTGTTGGATAATGATACATTGGAAGCATTCCTTGAAGCAACTAAGGAATACACTACCAATAACCCTTTAGTTTCAAGTGGTTACACAGATACAATGCTCGCTCTGATACTGGCCGAAACCAATAACCACAAATTCAGTAGACCATCGCAGAGGGAACTCACAAGGGTAACAATTGAAAACTATGTGGGAAACCTAATCACTAATGTTGGTGAAGACATCAAAGCACGTGTCCGAGACATAGTCACAGAGGAATACAATAACCCTGAAGGGAGCAATCCTCAAAAGATGGCCAAGCGAATAAGCGATGAAGTGGAAGGTATTAAGAACAAACGTGCAAGGACAATAGCACGTACAGAGATAGCACGTACCGCTACAGTGTCAGATTATATCATAGCCAAAGAGCGTGGTGCTACACATTATACTGTAAACTGCCGTAGTACAAGGTGTGATATTTGCAAGAAACGATACTGCAATAATCCCACAGCAAATCCTACTGGTGGAGATGTGGAATACTCAATCGAGGACACTAGCAACCTACCACCATTACACCCCAATTGCAGATGCAGCGCAAACTTCTACAAAAAATAATAATCATAAATGTTTTTCGCCGATGATACGAGGCAAACATTTTATAGTTTTTTAATTTATAAGGAGGTCTAACAAGTTGACAGACGTAGATCCAAAACCAGAACCACAACCAAAACCACAAGGTAAGGTTGATGATACCTTGGACAAGTTCAATGAAATCAAGGCAAGGTTCGAGAAAGAACTAGCCGACAAGGACAAGAAGATTCAAGAACTTGAAAAGAAATTGTCCGAGAAGGATAATGAAGTGAATGATGTCATCAGTAACTTGAACGATGAGGTCAATGAGAAACTTCAACAAGCAGAAGAATTAAAAGCATTGCAAGCCAATGTGAATGAATTACTAAATGACAAGGCAAATGCATTAGTAGACAAGTACATATCAGAGGGTAAGCTTGTACCAGCACAGAAAGAGAAAGCATTGCAATTATGCCTTGCAGACCAAGACATGTTCATATCTTTATATGAAGACGCACCATCCGTTATAGACACAAACCTTAAGCCAAAGAGTCATAAGGTGTTAAGCAATGTGGACAAGATGGTAGATTACTTTAAATAAAAGTTTTTTTTAGAGGAGGAAAAAGTTTATGAGTAAAGTATTAAATTATGGAAAAACTCCTGTTGTACCATTCAACGCTAAAGAAGGAGACATTACTATCGTGAAAACTCAAACCGCAGCAGGAACTATCTCTGGTCCTTCAGTTGCATCACCATTAACTAAAGGTGCGGCTGTAGAATTGGATAGTGACATGACTGTAAAAGCATACAACAACGGATTATTCATTGGTTTCGTTTACAACGAAGGTAAATGGGTCAATGGTGAACCAAGAACTGCAGAAAACCAAGCAGCAGCAGTAAGTGCTGGCGACTTAAGAGAAGTAGGTATTGAAACCATCTTCAAAAAGGTTATCACCTTAAAAGGTAAAGCATCTGAAGCTATCACTGCTAAGAAATACTTAGTGTTCCACACTGATGGAACTGTTAAATTAAGTGCATCCAGTGGTTCTACTGCTACTAACATGGTTGCATTATCTGACCAAGACAGTGACAATAAAGTTGTTGTAGGTATATTATAAGAGGAGGATTAATAATATGGAGACTATCCCAAGATTATTCGAGAACAGAACTCACAATTTAGAATTTTACGCTCAAAAAAGAGTATACGGTACTCTTAAATTATTAAACAAATTACCAGTTGTACAAAACGTCAGTGGTGAATTCACCAATTATGTTTCTACCGATGCTGATGATGTAATCGGAGATGTAGTATCCACTGGTGACGGATTAGACTTCAACGAAATCAAATTCGGCGAACCATCCGCATATCGTGGAGCAACCTTACCTAAAGGTTACATGTTCAAAATGAACTCTCGTCTTGCTGATGTTGGAAGATTAGACGCAACCTTACAAGTGTTCTTGAACAAGTCTGTTGCTAAACTTGCTAACTTCTATGACAAAGCATTCCTTGGTTCCTTAGTGGCTGGTGCTGGTGCTACCGCTCCAACCATTAGCCAAATCGATTCTACCAGTACTGGTATTGATGTTATTGAAAACGAATTGAAGATCATTGATGCTATGGAAGTCAAGAATGATGTTGACACTGGATTCACTCCTAACACCATCTTCTTGCCAAGAGCAGATGCAACCGCTATCAAGATTGCATTAGCAAAATCCAACTTACTCGATGACAGTAACTTTGAGTATGTAGGTACCAATGCTATCGCAGCTAACCATTACCTTGCAATGGACTTAACTAACCCATCAGCAACCATCGAGAAATACGCTGACCCTAACTACAGTATCATTGCACAGTTAGAAGCTGAACCTGAAGCAAATGCTGACATCCTTATGCAATTGCCACAATCTTTCATCAACGTAAAGATGACTGAACCTGATGAACCTCAACGTTCCTATGTTTACGTATTCGCTGAAGCTAACGTGAACGTATTAGAACCTAATGGTATACTTTATGGGGGATACTCCGCTTAAGGAGTATTCATTCCTTTAATCTTTTTTTTTAAGGAGGATTAGTAATGGTTAATTATCCAACTATACTTAATTTGCCACAAGAGGACATCAACCGCCAATTATACGAGATGATCGTTAAATTGCAAAAATCTGAAGGTGCAGACACTAAAGCATTGGAAGATGCAATTGATGCTTTAGAAGTAAGAGTCAAAGCATTGGAAGATGCTGGCGGCAAATAAGAAAAGAAATTTTATAGGTGATAAGTGATGTCATATTGTACAAAAGAAGAAGTTAACAGCCTATTCGGTGACATTAGTGATGACATTACTGATGAGATGTTCGCCACTGTGATAGCCAATAGTGCTGCCTGGATAGACAGCAACCTCAAGAAATCATATGTCCCATTGCCAAGCATCACTATCGAAATGGTAAATGATGATGGCTCCACCACTGAAGTGGAATCAATCACCACCCATACCGCAACATATAACCTAATAAATGTGCCTAATGGTTTAAGGACCGCAGCAATCTATTACGCTGCAAGTGACATCTTGTTGAGTCTTTATCATGGTGATGAATTGCCAGTACAATATGATGTTTGGTTCAACAAGGCTCAAGGTTTGCTTGATGATTATATCCGTTCCTACCTTAACAGCGAAGCTGAGGAAGCTGACCTTGTGAAACATCAGATGGTCAAACATTCCCATAGCTTAACCTACAATCAGAAAAGGGGCCGTGGAAGATGGCGGAGATAATGGATTACCTTAACCTTTATGTTGGAGAAGCCTTGAAGGAAGCCACAAATGAAGTGGCATTATCACTTGAGAACAACATCAAGGCCCAATTATACGAAGGCCATGGTTACATCACTGGTAACTTGAGAAGGAACATTCGTGTAGACTCAAGAGTCAGCAAGAATTTCAGTATAATCACTGGTTACTATGATGAAGGAAATGCTGATTATGGGGAATATGTATTGCGAGGTATCCGTGGTAAAAAGGAAGTCGCCCCTATAGATTTCCTCGGTGACGGATTAGAAAGAACATTGGAGGCATATAGATGACTGAGGAATTTGTTGAAGTGGACTTGGACAAGGAGTACCTTTTCCAAATAAGCGAGGAAACTAGCAATCCTGATTACAGGTTCGCTACAAGTGTCAGCGAATGGATACATGATAACCTTGAAGCATTAACCGATGACAATGATAAGAAAATCTTCAACAAGATAAGTTATGGTTATGATGAGCAGAAACTCAAGACCTTTGGAAAGAAACCTACCGCCGACATCTACATAGATCATGTTGAGTACGGTGGAACCCTTGACAACCCCGCACCTGAAAGTGTGCATACCATCATCATCTTCTATATGAAAGGAGCCAATGATGTGGCATACCTCAAGACTACAGAACTGCATGACCTATTGATGCAGAAGTTTCTAACTGATGAGGATTGGAAGATACTATCTGGAGTGGTACGTGATACTGTCATCACAGACAGTCAACTGATGAGCCAACCAGGAAACAAGAAGTGGGGTTGTATGGGAGCATTCCAACTGACACATTACTTATACATCTAAAATCATTTATGGTGGTAAAAGATGGCGAAGAAGGAAGGGTTCCAATTCAAGGAATACATGACCAACCTTGACCTCAACAAGTACGTTAAGGAAGGTTTCATCCGTAGCCTTGAAAAAGAACCAAAGACATTAAAGGAAACAGAAAAATTATTAAAAGAATATTTAGGAGAATAACTATGGCAATTATACCAAAAATTACAGTTACACAAGTGGACAATGTCCCAAAAGGTTCACCAGGAATTGCAGGTAAAGTTGCAATCGTAGCAGAGTTCAGTAAATCATTATCTGCTCCTATAAGTGTAAACACTTATGCTAATGCAGTAGCTGAAGCAACCACTGGCACAATCACTACCAGTTCACCAGTGGGTGATCAATGCCTTGAACCTTTATTCCGTGGTGGTGCTACTGATGTGATTATTGTAGACATTAACCCATCTACCGCAGGTAGCCCTACTGGTGCAGAGATTGTTACTGCTGCAACCAGCCTTGAAGAGAATTACGATATACTTTTGATACCTTACGTTTTAACTGACACTAACCTTGCAAGCATTAAATCCTATATTGATGATAGGTTTGAATCATCCCATCCTGTAGGATTAATCGCTCCAGTCACCAGGTCTGCTGCAGCTGATTATGTTACCACTGCTTCCACCTTTGCAGATGGCGGTTGTTTCGGTTTAATCTGTCAACAATTCACTGTCAACAATACTGAATTGTCTGTAGCACAATCTGCAGCATACTACTGCGGACTTGTATGTGAACGTAGAGTTGACGCTTCATTTACTATGAAAACCTTGGATGGTGTTGAAGCAGTCAATGCTGAAATGACCTTTGCACAATCATCTGACATGGGTTACAAATTGGTCGAGGCAGGTATCCCTGTTGCTAAATGTTTGAACCGTGCAGAAAAGACTTTCGTTATCGTTAACAGCAGGTTACCTCATGTTGTCACTGCTACCGATGGAGCTACTGTACACTTGGACTTGTACATGGAAAGAACTATCAATTACATAATCAACTTGTTCAACCTTGAAGAGTTCCTTGGTGAGAAGAACAATGCTATAACCTTGGATGCTATCGAGCAAAGACTCGCAAGAGTAAAACATGAATGTATTGACACTCTCGGCCTTGTAGAGGACATCAAGTACAGTGTTGAGAAGGTGAACAGAGATTGTGTAAGAGCTAACATTGAGGAAATCGTATTCGATGGAGTAGTAACTGAAATCGATGCGAACGTAACCTACGATGTAATCTAAGAGGTGATTATGGATGGCAGATAAGACAATTATTATTAATGGAGTCACTTTCGGCCGTGGTACTGGTGTAAAGATAGATGAGAATGCAGAAGTATCCACTGAGAAAACATTTGACGGGCCAGTAAACTTCGGTATCGATAAAACCGAGTACACCGTAAGTGTCGATAAACTTATCGCACCTGATGTTGAAACTTACCTTGCAATGCGTAACGTATTGAAAGACATGAGAACCAACAAAGGTGAAGTAACTATCAAAGAGATTGTCCGTGAGAAAGGAGGAACCTCCTATACTGTTAAGGAAATTTTCCTTGGTTGCTTAGTATCTAAGTACAGTAAAGAAATCAATGTAGACTCCTTGACTACGGAAAGCATAGAGTTTACTGCTGAAGATTTAGATGAAGAGATTACCAGGAACTAAACACTTTTGTTAGTTCCTTTATTTTTTTTATACTTATTTTATTATTAGGGGTGCAATAGGTTATGGCAGAGAAGAGCCTAGAGGATTTGTTAGTGGAGACTGAACAGAGAATCCTCAACAACGAATTTTATAAGAAATACATAATCAGTTATGAGGATACTGATTATAGTTTCTATGTTAAACCGATAAGTCAAAGAACCTTCATGAAACTTTACACACAGTATGGTCAGAAGGACATTATGAAGATGAACGATGAACTCATATACCAATGTCTTGTCAAAGAGGATGGAACATCCTATCCTAAGGGTAAGATTGACATACTATTGGATAATATCCCTGCAGGTGTCACCACTGATATAATAAAATGCATATATGAGGTTAGTGGCATACAAACAGATAAGGTTTCTTCGGAGCAGATAGAACGATTTCTTGAAGGAACAGTTGAATTATAAGACTGGCAAACTTTGCCATATCACAAGAATGTTTGACCGTAATATCATCCAGTTAAGCTTAGATGAGTATATGGATTTGAATCGTTTTCAGCAGATGGCTATCATAATAATCACTGATGAGATTGGTAATTTCAGGTCAGACAAGAATTCATTCTTAACATATTAATTATAGGAGAGTTTAGGAGAAAATGGCAACTGAAAAGGAAGTTAAGATTAAAGTTGCTGCTGATGTCGATGACGAACAAGTCAAAGAATTGGAAGCATTATTGGACAGTCTCGCTGATAAAGTGGTTGGGTTTGAAGTTGCTGTAGATGATGATGGTTTAGATGCTGCTGGAGAAAAAGAGGAAGGTCTTAACGGTAGTGCTGAATTCGTTATTGATGTTGATGATGCAGCGGTTCAACAAGCAATGACTAACCTTAGTGATGGGGTAGGCAAAGCCAAGCAAGGTGTGCTTGACTTAAAGAATGCTATCCAAGAAGTGGAACAAGCAGGAATGCAATCTGAACAAAACAAAGCATTCCTTGAGATGAACCTTGGAGCAGACAAAGCCAAACAAACCTATCAAGACATATCCGATATTGTTGCCAGTATGCCTGGTGATGATAACACCATGAGGAGTGTACTTTCTACCGCTCAAGCACTTGGTAATGATTTGAATCCGCAAGAAATGGAAGCGGCAACCAAGACCATGGCCGATTATATGGCAGGTTCCGCTACCATGGGAAAGATGGCAACCGAATCCCAACAGGACATCATGAAATACCTATTGGATGGTAACACTGCAGAACTTGAAAGAGGATCCATCGTAAGTAGTCAAGTTGACAAACTCAAAGAAGCCAACACTTTCCAGGAAAGACAAGCTGCAATGCAACAAGTCTTGAATGACCTTGGTTATGGTGGAATCAGTACTCAGGACACTATGCTTAACAAGCAAGCTGAATGGGAAGGTATGTTGTATAATTCCCAAGATGCATTATCCAGTATGTGGTTAGGTGCAGAGAAAGGAGCAATGGATTACATCCTCCAATTGAATGATGCTACTGGTGGCCTTGTAGGTATGGGTATTGTAGCAGGTTCAGTTGCTGGCGGACCTTTGATTGATACTGTCTCTGGACTTGGTCAAATGGCTACTGGTATGAAAGCCATCAAAGACTTAGGTATGATACAGTACCTTAAGGGCTTGGAAATAACAACCAAGTTATCTGCAGCTGCTGACTGGTTACTTAGTGGAGCACAAACAGTACTCAATGCAGTAATGGATGCCAACCCAATCGTATTAATCGTATTAGCATTGGTTGCTTTAGCTGCTGCTTTGATATGGGCATATTATAATGTTGATTGGTTCCGTGCCATGGTAAACAATGCCTGGCAGAGCATAGTAACCTTCGGTCAACAACTGTACTCGTTCATTAGCGGTGCATTGCAAGGGTTAGTGAATGCAATAACTGCAGTTGGTGCTTGGCTTGTTGGTAGAGTGCGAGCATCATTCGCAGCGATATGGAGTATCATATCTGCAGCTATGAACCTTTGGAATCAAGCCACCGCTAAAGCAAGGTCAATAGCCAATATGATAGGAAATGCTTTTAATGGAGTTAAAGGACTTGTACAAGGGGCTTTCAATGGTGTAACTCATGCTATAACCGCTCCGTTCCAAAGTGCATATAACACATTGAAACCTCTCATTGACAACATCAAGGCAGCTTGGGATATGTTGATGGGAATAGGTGGAAGTGCTGGAATCACCACAGGAGGCAGTGCAGGCATCAGCATGGGAAGCGTCAACGGTATAGGCAGCGCAAACACTAACTTGATAAGCAACATCAACAATGCAACTGGCGGAAGACCAAACATCGTACTAAATGGTATCATTGAAGAGTCTGCTGGGGACTTCATTGTAAGGAAACTGTCTGATGAGATCTATAAACAAAATGTGCTACGAGGAGTTGAATAATGGAAGTGAAATTTGCAGGGGTCAAGATACAGTATATTCTTGACTCAATCAATAAGGTTAAGGATAGGAATTACAGTGTCAATACTTTCATCGGCTCTACTGGTGGGAATAGTGTTGAGTACCTTTCCACCAATGGTACAGTATTATCTTTCTCTAGTGTTGTAAGCAAGGATGAATTAAGTGTATTGTCATCTTATCGTAACCTTGCGAAGACTTACACCAATAAGGCTGGTGTATTGGTAGGACCTTCAGACCTTCAAGTGAACGGCAATTACTACTTGACAGATTACAAGGAGGAGAAGAAACTTAACGGCTCTTACCTTATCAATTGGGAGTTTACTGAATATGTGAAGCCGAATGTGGTTAAGGCCACTTTCAAGCGTATCGGTAAATCCGCTACAAAGAAAACAACCACTACTAAGGCCAAGAAGACCACAGCCAAGAAAACAAGTTCATATATTACAATACTCTTGACTGATTGCGGTACTTTGAAGTATGGTATGGTTAATAAGAAATGTGTCAAGTATCTACAGAAGTTCCTGCAAAAAAAGGGATACTACAAGGGCTATAAGATTGATGGGGACTACCTTAAATATACTAAGCAGGAAGTCAATAAGCTGCAACGAGCCTATAAGATAAAAGTCTCTAAATCCAACCAAGGACAATGGGACAAAACCACTAGGGATTACTGGCGTAAGAAGTACAACATCACAAGCAAAAAGAAGAAGAAATGATAAGGAGGGAGTGTTGAAATGAGTATTGGAACATTATATGTTAGCGACACTGCCAAACTATCACAAACCCATTTTCATAGCATACCATTCAACAATGCTAAGATAGAATACAAATCAGATTCCGCAGACTCATTAAGCTTCCGCTCAAACCAGCCTCTTGTCCAGGGGACAAGGGTAAGGTACAATGATCCACGTGGAAAAAGGTATGGTTTCGGAGGCCAAATCTACAAGGTCAAGGATTCCACAAATGGATTGTATGAATATGATTGCGTCAGTTACCTAAGGTTGTACATGAGCAAGATTAGCAGTGTCAGCTACAACGATATCACAAGCTATAACTTGTTAAGGAAATTGTTGAAGAATGACCCTAACCAGTTCAGCCTTGCAGGTTTAACCAAAACCACTAACAAGCATTCGTATCTTAAATGGGAGAAGAAAAGCATATGGGAAATTGCTCGACAATTGCAATATCTTGAATGGAAAGCAGGAAACCCTGTAGAGTGTTATGTTGATGTAGATGGGGTACTTCATTTTGGAAAGAATATTAATAATGAACAAGGCTACAAGTTCAGCACCACTGGAGACGGCACAAATACGATCATAAATTACGATGAAACATTAACAACTGATAATGTTGTAACTGTTGGAAGAGTGGTGTATAATGGTGCAACTAAAGCAACTGCTACAGCTTCAAGGGATATGATTGCAACTTGGGGTTACATTGAAGGAGATGCTGTTGATTGTACTGAGAATGTTACCAAAGGAGGAAGCAATAATTCCTTACCTTCTGATACTAATAGTGATGGTCAAGCTTTCATCAACAAGTACAACATTAACAGTAAGATTGTCAAGCAAGCCAATTCAATCATAGGTTCTGCCAAGACAGATAATGCTAAGGCTAAGGCAATATGGAAATGGATGAGAGATAACATCAAGTATAGCAATTATGCTTGTACGAAGAAGGGAGCATTAAGCACCTTGAATAAGAGGAATGGCAATTGTGCAGACCAAACCCACCTTTACATGAGCCTTGCTGGTAGTGTAGGATTAAATGTAAGATGCAACCATATCAAAGGACACTTCTATCCAGAAACCAAACTGAATGGGAAATGGTTTGCAACTGACACAACAACTAGCAAAGGATGGGGTAATCATGCAATGAAT
>Ga0247609_10004522_pt1 | contig 13803 bp, 14 predicted proteins | sample 172DNAGHGlowgp2_FD_193487 | JGI IMG/M metagenome (GOLD analysis project Ga0247609, IMG submission 193487) | Sheep rumen microbial communities from Palmerston North, Manawatu-Wanganui, New Zealand - 1728 DNA GHGlow gp2 | ecosystem: Host-associated > Mammals > Digestive system > Stomach > Rumen ...
ACAATTTTTGCACCTATTGTATAGTTCCTTACGTGCGCGGTCGTGAGCGCAGTCGCAAGCCCGAAGAAATTTTTGGCGAAGTTCGTCAAGCCGTTGCCGAAGGTTTCAAGGAAATTACTTTGCTCGGACAAAATGTTAATTCCTATTCAGGCGGCGTGACTTTTGCCGAACTTTTGAGCGCGGTTGATAAGATTGACGGCGTGGAGCGGCTCCGCTTCATGACGAGCCACCCAAAAGATTTATCAGACGAATTGATTGCCGCGATTGCCGACGGGAAAAATATTTGCGAACATATTCATTTGCCCGTTCAATACGGCTCCGACAAAATTTTAAAGCGCATGAATCGCGTTTACACTGTCGAAAAATATTTAAGGTTGGTTGAAAAAATTCGCGCCGCAATTCCAAACGTCAGCTTGACGACTGATTTAATTGTCGGCTTTCCAGGCGAGACAGAAGAAGATTTTCAAGAGACGTTGAATTTTATTCGCGCTGTCAAATTCGACGCAGCATTTACATTTATCTATTCAAAGCGTAGCGGGACACCCGCCGCGATTTTTCCGAATCAGATTGACGACGCGACAAAACACCGCCGCCTTCAAGAACTTATGCAGGTTCAAAATAAAATAAGCCTTGAAAAAAATCTCGCGCTGAAAAATTCTGTCGTTGAAGTTTTGGTTGAGGGCGCAAGCAAGACCGACGATAAAATTTTCATGGGGCGCACTCGTTCAAATAAGCTTGTGCTGTTTGCTCACGGCGACGAGCGAGCGGGCGAACTCGTCAACGTAAAAATTACTCAAGCTCAAACGTGGCTCCTTAAAGGAAATGTGCAATAAACTACTTCCTTAGTTTATTCGTAGCGCAGGGCGTCAATCGGATCGAGACGCGCCGCCTTCCGCGCAGGTAACATGCCAAAAAATATTCCTACGAACAGCGAAAAGCCAAAGCTAGCAACAATGCTTAGCCCGCTAATAACCGTTGTGAAGTCGCCGAATTTTGAAATTGCCTGAGCGGCTCCAATCCCGATAAAAATCCCGATAATCCCGCCGATTATGCTAATCATCGTCGATTCAATCAGGAATTGCAACATAATGCTATTGTACGTCGCGCCGATAGCTTTTCTAATTCCAATTTCTCGCGTGCGCTCCGTGACGGAAACCATCATAATATTCATAATGCCGATACCGCCGACAACTAAAGATATTCCCGCGATTGAACCAAGCAACAAAGTTATCATTGTAGTTGTTGAAGTCATCGTTTCCATTAAACTGGTAAGGTTGCGAACGTTGAAATCATCTTCCGCGCCCGTTCTGATTCTGTGACGTTGCCGCAAAAGTTTTTCAATGTTGCTTTGAACCTCATCCATTTTATCGGCGTCGGAAACTTGAACATTGATACTGCGGACGTAAGTTATACCGATTAAGCGTTCTTGCGCGGTCGTCAAGGGAATTAAAACAGTGTCGTCCTGGTCTTGACCGCCCGTCGATTGTCCTTTGCTACCCAAAACGCCAATGATCGTATAGGGCGCGTTGCCAATGCGAATTTTTTTGCCAACAGGATTAACGCTGTCAAAAAGATTCGTCGCAACCGTCGAGCCGATAACCGCCACGCGGTTTCTAACGTCGACATCATGTTGACTAAAAAAAAGCCCGCTCTTAAGCTCCAGCGATTGAATCGCAACGTATTCGGGGATAACGCCCGTTACAGTCGTATTCCAATTTTCATGCCCGTAAACAACTTGATAACTGCCCTGCACTGTCGGCGAAACGTAGTCGACATTTTTTATTTTGTCCTTAATCGCTTCGGCGTCAGCATATGTTAAGGTGGTACTTGAGCCTGCCGCGCCTCTCATGCCGCCGCGATTGGGACTGCCTGCCATAACGATTAACATATTCGAGCCGAGCCGCGATATTGAATCGACAACATTTTTCTTAACGCCCATTCCTACGCTAACCATTGCGATAACCGCCGCCACGCCGATTATTATCCCCAGCATTGTTAAAAGCGTTCGCAATTTGTTGGCGATAAGACTTAAGCCCGCCATTTTTAAAAGTTCAGTGAAAAGCATTTTTAAAACTCCGTCAAACTATCCAATTATAATCCTGCTCAAATTCCATGCAGTGCACCTTGTGAAACAGGAAAGCAAAATAATCCGCCCGCGCACCAAAACATTCCTCAAAAGCTTTGGCAACGGCGCGATTAAGTTCGGGCGTCACGCCTTGTTCATAAACTTTTATCCGATTGAGCCGGAAATTATCAAAGCGTTCATAAAAAATTGCGCGTGCATGATATTGCGTCTGCTCGTTATCTCTAAAAAATTCGACGCTCTGAAAAAGTTCCCGCAAATATTCTGCCGTCTCCGTCATGCCAACGATAAATTTATAAGCTTTGTCTGCCAAAAATTTTTTATCGTTGCTTGAAGAGTCCGGCGCGTCGCGGCGTATGTAAAAAATATCGGGCGTCTTGACAAAAACTCTTGCCTTCATCAGCCAATTCAAACAGAAAAGCGGATTGCCGCCCCAATTCGGGAAGAAAATATTTTTCTCCACAAGAAATTTTCTGTTGAATATATTATATTGCGCGTCAATGAAAGTGTCGCCGTTTTTCCATTCTTTGAATCGCAATTCGGGCGCGGCGGGAACAGTTTCAAAATTTTTTACAAGGCGATTTTCCCAACACATAACTTTAAACGGATTGTCGCTGTCAATTCTTCCGTCCTCAGGCGATTGTAAAAAAGCTCCCGCGTGAACGACATCAGCATTAAAATATTCTGCCGTCTCGTACATTTGTTCCAAAGCTTGATATAAATATAAATCGTCGCTGTGAAGAATCATAACGTATTTACCCGCCGCCTCGCGCAAAAGTAAATTATCTGTCGGGAATTCGCCAAGATTTTTTTCATTGCGGCGAAGTTTAATCTTGCCCGATTTAATTTCAGCGGCGTATTTTTCCTCGACAAAATCAGCGGAACCGTCGCTTGAGCCGTCATCACGAACGATAATTTCAAAGTCTTGGAACGTCTGAATCAATACGCTGTTAATGCATTGTTCAATGTAATGCTTGCGATTGTAAAGCGGAATGAGCACGGAAATTTTTGGCGCGTCCATAAAGTTTTCTCCTTAAGCTGCTTCAAGAATCAATTTGATTCGGGGGGGCTATTAACAAACTAACTTTCTGCTTGTGCATATTGCAATGAACCCAATGAAAAAGGAAAGTCGGATAAGCGAAATCATCGCCAAAGTATTTTTTGAAAACATTTTCGACAGCCTCATTAAGTTCAGGCGATATACCCTCTTTGTAAACGCCATTCCTTTTAATGAAGGAATTATCAACAGTAGCAAGAAAATAATTTCGCGCTCGATATTGCACATCTGGTTTATCCTTAAAGAATTCACTTTCAGCAAAAAATTTATCAAGATAACGCGAAAGCTCAATTTCCTCAGAAATAAACTGTGCTACATGTTCGGGCAAAAAATCAGATCTTGTAATGGAGTCGGGCGCGTCGCGGCGTATATAAAACGGTCTGAAAGTCTTGACGAAAACTTTAGCTTTCATTATCCATTTCAATGCAAAAAGTCTGTTGCCGCCCGTCAAACCTGTTCCGAAGCTCGTAAAAGAAATATCGTTTTCCAACAAAAATTTTCTGTTAAAAATATTATTTTGCGCATCAATGTTAATAGTAATCCAATCTTCAAAACGTTTAGTCGGCTCGTCCGAAATGAGATCGATTTTATTCATGTGCCTCTGATTATAAGAAATTTTCAATCCTTTTATGTGAGTCAATGTCAAGCGAGTGCCTTCCTCAATAATGCCGTCGGAATTGCTGGTGAAATAAATCGGAGCGTGAACAACGTCGGCTTGATACTCTTCGGCGATTTTGTACATGTGTTCTAGTGCGTGCGGCAAATATAAATCGTCGCTGTGTAAAATCATAACGTATTTACCCGCTGCCTCGCGTAAAAGCAAATTATCTGTCGGGAATTCGCCGATATTTTTTTCATTGCGGCGAAGTTTAATCTTGCCTGATTTAATTTCGGCGGCGTATTTTTCCTCAACGAAATCAGCGGAACCGTCGCTTGAGCCGTCGTCCCGAACGATAATTTCAAAATCCTGGAACGTCTGAATCAATACGCTGTTAATGCATTGTTCAATGTAATGCTTGTGATTGTAAAGCGGAATAAGCACGGAAATTTTTGGCGTGTTCATGAAAAGTTTTCCTCCTGTTATAAAATTCAAACCTTTTTGGGTTTACGTTTACGAGCCAGCTTGCTTATAGGTTTTTTATAAGAAATAACGTGTGGCCAATGAAAAAGAAAAGTCAGATAGGCATAATCTTCGCCGCAATATTCTTTGAAAGCGTTTTCGACAGCCTTATTAAGTTTTTTAGTAATGCCGGATTCGTAAACTTTATTTCTTTTAATTCTGTGATTGCTTCCAGCAGCAAAAAATTTATTCCTCGCTTGATATTGCAATTCTGGTTTGTCCTTAAAAAATTCACGTTCAGCAAAAAATTTATCAAGGTAGCGCGAAAGCTCAAACTGCGCTTGAATGAAATTCTTGACGAGTTTGGGCGTCATCTCTTTATTTTTTGAAGAGCCGGGCGTATTTCGATAGATATAAAACGGCTCAAAAGTTTTAACGAAAACTTTAGCTTTCATTATCCATTCAAAAAGAAATAATCTGTTTAATACTGTCAAGCCGCTACCGAATTCCCAAAATAAAATATCATTGTCCAGCAAAAATTTTTTGTTAAAAATGTTATGTTGAGCGTCAATAAAAGTTCTCTCTGAAAACCATTCTTCAAAGCGAACAAACGGATCGTCTGATATGAGTTCAGTTTCATTCAGATTATTTTTTTGGTAAATGAAAGTTGGCTTTTCGTCTTGACGGATTCTAAGTTGGGTACCGTCTACAATAGAATCATCTTCGAGATCAGTGCTACCTAAAAAAATTGCGCCGTGAACAACGTCGGCTTGATACTTTTCGGCGATTTTGTACATGTGTTCTAGTGCGTGCGGCAAATATAAATCGTCGCTGTGTAAAATCATAACGTATTTACCCGCTGCCTCGCGCAAAAGCAAATTATCTGTCGGAAATTCGCCAAGATTTTTTTCATTGCGGCGAAGTTTAATCTTGCCCGAAGAAATTTCAGCGGCGTATTTTTTCTCAACGAAATCAGCGGAACCGTCGCTTGAGCCATCATCACGAACGATAATTTCAAAATCCTGGAACGTCTGAATCAATACGCTGTTAATGCATTGTTCAATGTAATGCTTGCGATTGTAAAGCGGAATAAGCACGGAAATTTTTGGCGCGTCCATAAAAAATTTTCCTCCCTAAACGATGTCAATAATTTCGTGTGAATCTTTTGTAATGTCTTTTACAATTTGCCCGTCCTTAACCAAAATTTGACGGTCGGCGGCTTGCGCAATATCGGGTTCGTGTGTAACTAAAATTATCGTTGAGCCAGCCGCGTGCAGGTCGCGAAATATTTCCATAATCTCACCGGTCGATTTCGTATCAAGATTGCCGGTCGGCTCGTCCGCCATGATGATTGACGGTTTCATTGCGATTGCGCGGGCGATAGCCACCCTTTGACGTTGCCCGCCGGAAAGTTCGCTGGGCAAATGTTCTGCGCGGTCTGCAAGTGAAACTTTTTTCAGCGCGTCCATTGCTAAAGAAAGTCTTTCTTTTGTGCTCAAGCCTGCATAAACAGCCGGCAACGCTACATTTTCCAAACTCGTAAGCTTAGGCAGGAGATTAAAATTTTGGAAGACGAAGCCAATAGTTTTATTTCTTATTCGCGCTAATTCGTCGTCTGAAAGACCGCTAACTTCTTGTCCCAAAAGTTTATATGAACCAACAGTCGGGCGGTCGAGACAACCCAAAATATTCATCAGTGTAGATTTGCCGCTACCTGAAGGACCCATAAGCGCGACGAATTCCCCTGAATCAATTTTTAAATCAACGCCGTTTAGGGCGGCGACAATTTCACTGCCCATTTTGTAAAGTTTCTTTACGCCCGTTATCGTCACGACATTTGACATAAAAATTTCTCCCTGCAAAATTTTCTTATCGCTAATTCAAGACGCGTTGAACTTCATCAAGCGAAGTCAAACCTGCGCGGACTTTTTCCAGCGCATCATCAGCTAAAGTTTTCAAGCCGTTATTGAGCGCGAAAGTTTTTATCTCGTCAAGGTCGCGGCTGTTCAAAATTAAACTTCGTAAATTTTTATCGACGCGCAAAATCTCATGCAAGGCAATTCGCCCGCTGTAGCCCGTGCCTCTGCATTCCTTGCAACCGACCGCCGCAAATGTTCCGTCCGCGCAGATTTTTTTGCAATGCGGACAAAGCCGCCGCACCAAACGTTGAGCCACAACGCCGCTAAGAGTCGCCGCCAAAAGATAAGGTTCAACGCCCATTTCCAGCATACGAAAAACCGCACTGCAAGAATCGTTAGCGTGAAGCGTCGTAAAAATTAAATGACCCGTCAAGGCGGCGCGTATCGCAATTTTGGAAGTTTCAGCGTCGCGAGCCTCACCCACCATTAAAACATTGCAATCCATGCGCAACATCGCCCGCAAGCCCGCCGCAAAAGTCAAGCCCGTTTTCTCGCTAACTTGTACTTGACTTATTCCCTCGACGCGCTGTTCAATAGGATCCTCCAGCGTCATTATCGAACGCGACGGCTGATTTAATTCGCGCAACGTGGCGTAAAGCGTTGTCGATTTTCCCGAATTCATTGGACCCGTTAAAATTATCATGCCCGCCGCCGCGTTTATCATTTGCCTAAAAAGTTTTTCGTTAGCCGCCGTGAAGCCCAAATCTTTTAAGTTGTGCAATTCAAGCGACGAATCTAAAAGCCGTATCGTTAAACTTTCCGCGCCGAAGGAAGGCATACTTGCCACGCGCATTTCTACTTTGCCGAATTGTATCGCGCCGTCAAGCGGCAGAAATGCGGCGGTCGTGTCCATTTTGGCTAAAATTTTTATTCGCGAAGTCAACGGCTCCGCTAAGTTCAGCGGCAACGGCTGATGAAGTTCTTGTAAATGTCCGTCGATTCGGTAGCGCACGCGCAACGATTTTTCAAACGGCTCAAGGTGCAAGTCGGACGCCCGAATTTTTATCGCGAAGTCAAAAATTAAATTCACAAGCTCGACAATCGCCCGCGAAGAACTTCCCGCAAAATTATGTCGTTCCCTGTGAATCAATTTTCTCAACTGTTCGTCGAAGTCGTTCATAGTTTCCACAAAAAAAAATCCTTCTGCTGTTGACGATTTTATTTTGGACTCAAAAATTTTTTCAGCGTTGCCTCCATAACGTCTATATCAGGGATTTCGCCCGTGTAAAGCCTATAAGATTCTTTGCCCTGCAACAAAAGCATTGACAGCCCGCTAAGCGTCGGGAAGCCGAGTTCCTTAGCTGTTCTAAGTAATTTAGTTTCGTTCGGGTTGTAAATTATATCGTAGACAAGTGCGCCTTCCGGCAAAAGATTTAAATCTACGGGTGGCATTTCGTCAACGTTTGGGAACATGCCCAGCGGCGTCGTGTTTATTAAAATGTCGGCGGTCTGCAGAAAACCTTTAAAGGCGTCCGAATTCCAATCAAAGCCTTCAACGTTGCCATAAGGCAGAAAATCATTTGCTAAGGCTTGAGCCTTTTGCGGGTTGCGTGCGCCTATCGTGATGAATTCCGCCTTCTTTTTGCAAAGCCCCCATAAAATTGCACGCGCCGCGCCGCCCGCGCCCAAAATTATGGCGTGGCTATCTTCAGGTAAAAAATTCGCCTCTCTCAACGCCGCCAAAAATCCGTAAACGTCTGTATTGTAGCCCGTCAACATGCCGCCATCATTAACAACCGTATTGACCGCGCCGATAACCATTGCGTCCGAGTCTATCGCGTCCAGATATTTTGAAATGGTCGTCTTGTGCGGAATTGTCACGTTGACGCCGCGAAACCCTAAGCCCCTTATGCCTTCGACCGCCATAAAAAGTTTTCCTGCCTGTATTGAAAGCGGAATGTAATTGTAATTGATAAAACCCGCCGCCGCGAATGCCGCCTTGTACATTTGCGGTGATAATGAATGCCCGACGGGATAACCTAAAATGCCAAAATTTTTTATCTCTGAAGAAACCATTTTAAAAGCTCCCCTTCTGTCAAATTTTCACGCGACGCAATTCTATCACAAGCCGCCTTAAGTGACAATGCGCAACGCTTGAAATTCCGGACTTGACGCCCATTATTGTTATAGCGACATTTAGCATTTGGGTTAAGGAATTGCCTATCATCTTGACGATAAAAATTTCTTGTGTTAAACTACGCGGCAAATCTTAACTTCGGCGCAGTTCGTCGACACTCCGACGCGAACTTCGCTGACAGAAAAAATTTTTACGCAGGAGGATACGACATGTTAGACAAACAAGCAAAACAGGAGATCATGACAAAATTTGCCATGCGCGAGGGCGATACCGGTTCGCCCGAAGTTCAAATTGCTCTTTTGACGGCTCGCATTTCCTATTTGACCGAACACCTTAAAGAGCACAAGAAAGATCACCATTCGCGTCGCGGGCTTTTGAAAATGGTTGGGCAACGCCGCCGCCTTTTGAACTACCTTAACAAAAAAGACATCAAACGTTATCGCGAAATTCTCGCTCAACTCAATCTCCGTAAATAATTTTTTGGTCTCAATAAAAATATCCTCTGTCTAAATTGCGGCGGAGGATATATTTTTTGCTCTGAAAGGATATTTCCGCGTTGCGTTGAAAATATTTTCGCAAAAATTAAAAGGAGCTTGATTATATGTTTAAGATTTTAGCCGCCGACGGCATTGCCAACGAAGGCATTGACTTATTAAGAAAAAATTTCGCGGTTGAAGTTCGCGATAAAATTTCGCATGATGAACTTTTGGAAATTATTCCGCAGTTCGACGCGCTGATTGTTCGCAGTGCGTCAAAAGTTACTGCCGATATTTTGGAGCGCGGCACTAATCTAAAAATAATCGGGCGTGCGGGCGTCGGCGTCGACAATATCGACATTCAAGCGGCGACCGAACGCGGTATTATCGTTATCAATTCGCCGGACGGAAATACAATCGCCGCGACCGAACATACTTTTGCTATGATGCTTGCCGTTAGTCGCAACATTCCGCAAGCCAATCAATCAATGCACGGCGGCAAATGGGACAGGAAAAAATTTATCGGCGTGGAGCTTAGAAATAAAACTTTAGCGATAATCGGGCTTGGCAAAATCGGCGCGGGCGTCGCTAAGCGTGCGCAGTCTTTTGACATGAACGTTATCGCTTATGATCCGTTTGTTAGCGAAGAACGCGCAAAATCTTTAGGCGTTCGCCTCGTCAATCTCGATGAACTTTTTAAGATTGCCGACTTTATAACCGTCCACATGCCGCTAACTAATTCTACGCGCAATATGATTTCTATTACGCAAATACGCACCATGAAACCGACCGCCCGATTGATAAATTGCGCTCGCGGCGGCATTATCAACGAAAACGATTTGGCAACCGCGCTGAAGGAAAATTTAATTGCGGGCGCGGCGATTGACGTTTTCGAGAACGAACCGCTTGCTGAAGATTCGCCGCTTAGAAATTTGCCGAATATAATTTTGACGCCGCATTTGGGAGCCTCGACGGTTGAGGCGCAAATTGGCGTTTCAGTTGACGTTGCTAAGGGAATTATTGACGCGCTGAACAATCGCCCCGTCGCCACCGCCGTAAATCTTCCGCACATTCCCAGCCACATTTTAGAAAAGCTCACGCCTTTCCTCGACCTTGCAGAACGTTTAGGCAGGACAATAACCGGCATGAGCAAGGAGCCGATTTCAAGCGTTCAAGTCAAAGTTAATGGCAAAATTGCCGATATGAATTCAAGCCTTATTTCTACCGCCGTCCTTAAGGGCATGTTGACTGCCGCGCTTGATACCAACGTAAATCTTGTCAACGCGAACATTTTGGCGGCTGAACGCGGCATTCATCTTTCCGAAATTAAATCGGGCATTGCTCGCGACTTCGCAAATACCGTGACGGTTTCGGCGAACGGAAATATTGTTACGGGAACGCTCTTTGGCAACGAGGGTAGAATAGTTTCTATAAATAATTTCCGCGTCGACGTTGACCCGCACGCAAGAATTTTGATTTGCCCGCATATCAATCGACCTGGCGTTATCGGACTTGTCGGAACGCTTTTGGCGAAACACGGAGTAAATATTTCCGGTATGCAGGTTGGCAAGACCGCTATTGAAGGCACCAGCCTCATGGTTTTGACGGTTGATAATCCAATTCCGTCGCATGTCCTAGCCGAAATGAAAAACCTTGAACCTATCTTCGACGTGACGCCCGTCGCTTACGATGTCTAAGAAAAAATTTTTAGTCGGCTTCGCGGTAGTTTTATTGGCGGCTGTAATGATTTTATTTTTAATCGGACTTAGCGAAGACGAAACGCCGCCGCTTAAACCGCCCGTCAAAAAAATCAGCGTCTACATTTCCGGACAAGTTAAAAATATTTCTGTGGTTGAGTTGGAAGATAACGGCGAACTTAGATTTATCGACGCGATTAACGCGGCGGGCGGCTTAACCGATTTGGCTGACGCGGACGCTGTAAATCTCGCCGCGCCTTTGATTGACGGGCAACATATTCACATTCCGACAAAAGAAAATTTTTTAATACCGCAAAATCTTTTAGACGACGGCGACCTTGTCAACATAAACACCGCCGACGCCGAAGAACTTGCCACGCTTAAAGGTATCGGCTCTTCAATCGCGCAGAGGATTATCGATTACCGCGAACAAAATGGCGCGTTCAAAAGCGTTGACGAAATTAAAAATGTGCGCGGAATTGGCGAAAAAAAATTTGCCTCGATAAGAGACAAAATCACAACATGAAATTTATTTTTGTAGCAAGGAAAAATTTTTCCCGCGCAGAATATTTTAGGAAAAGTTTTAAGGGGGAATTCAGATGAAAATTGCAATGGCGAACGACCACGCAGGCACCGCGCTCAAGAATCAAATTAAAGCTTATCTTGAGGAGCAAGGGCACGAGGTAAAAGACTTTGGCACCTACGACGAGGAAGGTTGCGACCTGTCGGATTTCGTTTATCCTGCGGCATTGTCAGTTGCTAAGGGCGAATGTGATCGCGGAATTTTTGTTGACGGCGTTGGCTACGGCTCCGCGCTTATCGCCAATAAAATTTGCGGCATTTATGCGGCAGTTTGTCAAGATCCTTTCTGCGCTCAACTTTCTCGCGAACACACTGATTCTAACGTTCTTTGTATCGGCGGGAAAATTATCGGCTCGGCTATCGCAATGGAAATTGTCAAAACGTGGCTGAAGACCGAACCCTTGACCGCCGAAAAATATCGCCGCCGTGTCAAGAAAGTTGCTGACATTAACGATAAACATTGCGTCCCCGTCAAATAAAATCTTTATCATAAAAAAAATTAACCTCCGCAAAATCTGCGCGGAGGTTTTTTTACAAATCGGGGTAAATTAGTTGTGCCATTTGTCGGACGGCGTCGGGATAACGCAAGCCCGGACTTAGCAGAAATAAATCTTGCGGCAAATAGTACAACTGATTATTTTTAATCGCGCCTATCGTCTGCCACGCGGCATTTTCAGCAATGGCTTTGTCCATGTTCGATTTAATTTCGTCAAGGTCGCCCATGCTCGTTACAAAAATTATTTCGGGATTCTGTTCCGCTAAAGTTTCCATGCTGTAAGGCGCGGCGTCGGGATTTTTTTCAAGCGGCGTCATACCGGAAGCGACATTTTCCCAACCGAACATTTTAACAATCGAACCGGCAATGCTCCCGTCAAGCTGAACCGTCAAGCCCTGCGCGGTTGAATGGAGAATCGCCACGCGCAAATTTTTTTTCGGCACCTTATCGACGATACTTTTAATCTCGGCGTCCATATCGGCAACGATTTTATCGCCGGCTTGCGTGTCGCCGCTTATCGTAGAAAAAATTTTCAGCCCGCGTTTAACGTCGTCATAAGTTTTGAGTTCGACGACCAGCGCGGGAATTTTATTTTCTTCCAGAATCGGCAAAAGTTTTTCGTTCATGCCCTTATTGACAATCACGAGATCAGGCGCACAACTCAACAGCCGTTCAACGTCAATTTGATAAACCGCGCCGACGCTCGGAAGATTTTTTGCCCAATCGGGCATTTTATTTTTGGAATCGGGGCGACCGACAATTTCCCCGCCGACCGCGTGCAACGGCTCCAAGAAACTCGCGCTCGTCACAACAAGCCGCGCAGGTTTTTTATCCAAAATAATTTTTCTGCCTGCGTCATCCTCAATCGTCGCGAAAACTTGTTGATTGACTTCGACAGGCTCGGAAGTTTTTTCTCCGCCGCAACCCGTTAAAAAAATTCCCGCGATTAAAATTCCCGCTAAAAATTTCTTAGTCATGATTGCGCCTCGTTAAAATCGTCGACAGATAATTTAAATGTTCGTCCCTGTGCGCGGCAACGTCCGTAATAATTTTTTCGTCGTCAAGCCCGCAACGGCTAACCAAAATCGCCTCGTCAATCATGCCGTGATTCTTGAGCGCGTCGACGACTTCGGGAAAATTTTTATAAACTTTCATGATAACCGTTGAATCTGCGCGGGCTAAAGAATTTTTAACGGCGTCAAGGTCGGCGGTCGCGGGAATTATCGTTAAAATATCGTTGCCGTAAGCTAAAGGGCGTCCAATCTGCGCGGCTATCGCCAAAAACGCTGGAACGCCCGCTATCGTCTCAATCTTTACGTCGCAACTTTTGAGCAGATTAAAAATATAAATGTACGTGCTGTAAAACATCGGGTCGCCAAGCGTCGCGAAGCCAACATTTTTTCCGCCGCGCAGTTCCTTTAAAATTTCTGTCTTGTTCGCCTCGAAAATTTCCGTTTCCTCCGCGAAGTCCTTGACCATTGGGAACGTTTGATAAATTATTTCTACGCTCGATTTAAGATAAGGTTGCGCGATTGATAAAGCTACGCTGTCCGATTTTTTTTCTGTCTTCGGCGCAATTAGTACGTCGATTTTTTTCAGCGCGTTAATCGCTTTGACTGTCAAGAGTTCCGGGTCGCCTGGTCCTACGCCTATTCCGTAAAAAGTTCCTGTTAATGTCATTTCCTTTTACTCCTCGCCTGTGATAAAATGCATTAGAAATATATCACACAAAATTTTTTTAAACAACGGAGAATCAAGTATGAATATTTTTTTAGATATTTTGTTCGTCACGCTGGTGGCGTATTTCGTCTTCGCGATACGCCGCTCAATGAAAATGTCGCGTGCTTCCGTCGCGCTAATCGAAAAGTACGAGAACGACAAATTTAATCCGAAACTCATCGAAGAAATTTTTGCCGCGATAAGTGACGACGTTTTATTGAGCAGAATTTTAAAGCGTCACAAAGCCACGCCACGCGATATTTCTAAACTTCATGCAAAGCTAATGAAATGGGGCGATTTTCGCAAATATAATCGCTACGTTCCGATTACTTCCTTTTTTAACGTCCACACCCTCGAATATCTGCTTGAACACAGGAACGACGACGCCAAATCTTTAACGGAAAAGATGATGAATCATTTCCATTTTTAGGATTGAGCCATGAATTTTAAAATGATTTTGCGTATTCAAAGCCAAGCGTTACTGACTTTAGCCGCAATAAGTCTTTTTCCAATCGTTTACGCGCTGATTGATTTTAACAATATAGAAACTGTCGTTGCTTTTGCCGCAATTGGTTTATTTTCTGTCGTCACGGGAATTATTTTTCAAAAATTCGGCGTCGGGCGCTTTCAACGCGCT
>Ga0247609_10004525_pt1 | contig 13800 bp, 12 predicted proteins | sample 172DNAGHGlowgp2_FD_193487 | JGI IMG/M metagenome (GOLD analysis project Ga0247609, IMG submission 193487) | Sheep rumen microbial communities from Palmerston North, Manawatu-Wanganui, New Zealand - 1728 DNA GHGlow gp2 | ecosystem: Host-associated > Mammals > Digestive system > Stomach > Rumen ...
TGCTATTACAGATATCTTCAACCTCGTACGTCAGACTAATGCGAGCGCACAGGAAGCAAAGGTATCTGCTGAGATGCTCAAGGCTGCAAGAGACAAGATCCTGGAGCTTACAGGAGTTCTCGGTATCCTTTTGGATCTTGAGGATGAGATCCCTGAAGAGATTACTGAACTTGCAAACAAGAGAGCTGAAGCCAAGAAGGCAAAGGATTACGCTGAGGCCGACAGGATCAGAAATGAGATCCAGTCCAAGGGCTACACCGTAAAGGATGTACCCGGCGGTTTTAAGATCGAGAAGGCAAATTAATGATAAAACCTTTTATCGCACAGGATCTCCGCGAAGTATCGCCTCTTGTACTGGCCTACATAGGTGACTCTATCTATGAGCTTTATGCCCGCTGCAAATCAGCGACACTTGGAGCCGGAAGCAACAATAAGATGCATAACAACACGGTCCGCTATGTATCTGCTGAAGCTCAGGCGAACAGCATAAGGATACTGCAGGACGAACTGACGGAAAAGGAAACGGATTACTTCAGGAGAGGCAAGAATTCCAATCCTCATGCGGTCTCGAAAAATGCGAATCATGCAGACTACATGTATGCGACAGGTTTTGAGGCACTGCTTGGATATCTTTTTCTTAACAATGAAGAGCCCAGAATGGAATATCTGATCTATAAGAGCTTTGATATCTGTGACGGCGTTTTAACTAAGGAAAATGAACAGAATGGATAAAGGCAAGAGACGTTTTAATCAGGACAGAAAGCCCGGAAGACCTGCAAAACAAGGCAGGCCTGAGTTTAAGCGTGACCGCGAGGACGATGCTTTTACAGAATCCGGTTCCACGGATAAGCTTGAAGGCAGAAATGCCGTAACGGAAGCTTTGCAGGCAGGAAGAGACTTCAATAAGATATGGATCTTAAAGCCTGAAGGTGATAAGCCCTTGGATCACGGACTTATCAGGATCCTTGATGAAGCCAATAAACGCGGTATCATCGTTACGAGAGCTACCAGACAGATACTTGATAAGATGAGCAACACTCATAATCATCAGGGCGTTATTGCCTCAGTAGCACCTCACAAATATGCTGATCTTGATGAGATAATCGGTAAATGCAGGGATGAGGGAAGACCGGCTTTGCTCGTTGCATTAGATGAGATAAAGGATGCTTATAATTTAGGCTCTATCTTAAGAATATCCGACTGCTGCGGCGTTGACGGCGTCATTATCCCTGAGAGACGATCTGTATCACTGGATTCGATGGTCGCCAAGGCTTCCGCCGGTGCTATCGAGTATGTCCCGGTAGCAAGAGTCACAAATCTTGCACAGACACTTACAAGACTTAAGGAGAAGGAAAACTTCTGGGTCTGCGGTACAGATATGAATGCCGATTATGAATACCACGATGCAGATTACTCTGGTAATCTTGTAGTTGTAATCGGCAGTGAAGGTGACGGAATGAGAGACGGAGTAAGGAAGTGCTGCGACTTTACCGTTTCCATTCCCATGACAGGACACGTAAACAGCTTAAATGCCGCTGTTGCAGCAGGAGTCGTGCTTTTCGAGGCACAGGCAAAGAGACATAAAGAGGATTGAGATTGATAAGGCAAGGTGACAGCAGGAGCTATATCAGAGGATCTTTTAAGAGTATCCTTGCTCTTGTCATGTGCTTTGCAGTGTTATCCGGAATGTCAGTATGTCTTTCCGGATGCAGCCTGTTTGATGGCATTTCAAAAGGTTTTAAGACATCTTCAAAGCTGCTTTCCGAGTCCGATCTGGCGCTTATCGTGACGAATGCGATCATGGACGAAGGTGATGTCTCGGATAATTTTTCCAAGATACCTGAAAGCCAGCTTGAAGGACTCACATATTCAGTCTTCTATCAATACTGCTCTATCTTAAGAAAGAGTTCTAATGCTCATGGAACGGTAAATGCCTTCAGGTTCCTTGATGATTCTGAGAAAGAGGCTTACTTCAGCCAGATCGATTCCAACGCCGGAGAAGAATATGCAACTATAGACGAATATGGTGAGATGGACGTTGTAGAACTCTGCTATTCAAAAGACCATGATCCCAAGGCTCCGCCGGTAAGATTTACCATCGCCAAGAAGGATAACGGTTATTCCATAGCCGGAAGATACATCACTGATTCCATGTTTGCATATGCTTATATAAATCACTATTTCGATATGATCGATGATGGGAATGCAGACGAACTTCAAACTGTGATCAAGGATTCCTATGATTCAGACATTTACCTTAATTCGGTAATCTATTCCAAGGCAAATTATATCTGTGATTACTACAAACTGAAGGTCAGGACTCATTCTGATGATTATGAACTGAAGCTCTTTTCGCCGACACACATCTCATATCTGATTCCGGAAGTCTTCACTGAATATAACGACGGATTCGTCTCAAAGACTATAGATCTGCGCAGATATAAGAGCGGTACGTTCTGTATTAAGGATAATATTCCGTCTTCGATCGAAGAGATACGTCTTGTCAAGAATGGCGAGATCAAGCTCAGATTAGGTTCGGTATACAGTCAGAACGAGATCTACAGACTTCTTGGCGAGCCTGTTATGAAGATCCCTGCAAACGGAGTCGTAACGCTGGCTTACCGCGGCATGACTGTAAGGCTTGCAGCTGAGATCAAGAACGGCAAATGGACAACCGGAAGACTTACATCGATCGTGATTCACAACTCCAGTGAGTTTAAGCTGGGCGAAGATATATATGTAGGAATGAATGTATCTGAACTTCTACTGGTCTATCCGATGTTCGATCAGTCGGATTTCCAGGGTTCATTTAAGAATGTCGACGGCGAGTTCGTTATTAAATTCGATTTCAATGACTACGGCAACGTAACAAAGATCACCGTAGGCGAGGCCGTTGGTTAATCAGCAATACATTTTGATTTAAGCTTGTTGAGCTCATCTGATGTGAGGCCGTTTGCCACGAGAAGCTTTCCGGCATCTCCTTCCCACTTGCTGTCCAGATAATCCAGGAACTTGATCATGTTCTCACGGTTTGAATTAAGAGCATGTCTTAAATCTTCAGGCATCTTTCTTATCATGGGAGCGAGAAGATCTTTAAGGTAATATTCTGAGACCTCATAGTTTCTGATGATGTCATCTCTGGAAGCGCCTGAGATAAGGTAGAGAAGAGCAGCAACAACGCCTGTCCTGTCCTTGCCGTGCTGGCAGTGGAAAAGTGTAAGCCCGTCAGCTTTTAAGAGCACACGCATGATCTGAACCAGACGGTCGCCCATTTCTTCAGCGATTATGATGTAATAATCGCCGAGAATATGTGTTCTCAGGTATTCCATGGTCTGGTCCATCGTGTCATTCGGATTTCCGTTAAGCAAAGGCACGTTGTGGTATTCAACGTCCGGATCGTTAATGAAAGGATTGCCGTCGTGGCGGATCTCTTCTTCGCCGCGCAGGTCTATAACAGTCTTGACACCGTAATCTTTGACCTGCAAAACCTCTTCAGGAGAGAGCCATTGAGGAGATTCGGCTCTTAAGAATATGCCATTGCGAAAAGTCTTTCCGCCAGCTAAAGGCATACCGCCAAGATCGCGGCAGTTAACGAAAGCCAGGCCGTTTACCAGCTGTGTATCAGGATTATAATTGCTCATGTTTATTCCCCATATGAATTAATCGAAAGTATTCTAACTAAATCGTGATTGACATTCAAGGCTTCAAGTAATATCATTATTAGGCTATTGGGAGACCAATGCTTTATACGCGCCTATAGCTCAACTGGATAGAGCGTCTGACTACGGATCAGAAGGTTGTGGATTCGAGCTCTGCTAGGCGCGCCACAAACAAAGCTGTTGCTGAATAGCGGCAGCTTTTTTAATACCCGGAGGAGGTAATCACATGCGCAGGATTCTTGTTGTCGTAGACATGCAGAAGGATTTCATTGACGGCGCACTTGGTTTTGAAGGTGCGGACAAGATCATTCCCGGCATTATTTCGAAGATCAGAGAATTCGAAGAATCAGGCGATGAGATAGTCTATACGCTTGATACTCATTTCGAGAACTACATGGAGACCCAGGAGGGAAAGAATCTCCCTGTGCCTCACTGCATCAAGGGTTCTGACGGCTGGGGCCTCTGCGATGAGCTCAAGCCCTTGCTCGAAGGCAAGAAGTGCTTCGAAAAGCTTACTTTCGGAAGCATTGATCTCGCGGAATACCTCAAGGAGAATGCTTCTGATATCTCAAGCATTGAGGTTTGCGGTCTTGTATCCAACATCTGTGTTGTTTCCAATGCCGTAATCGCTAAGGCAGCTGCACCTGAAGCTGAGGTAATCGTTGATTCTTCTCTAACGGCTTCTTTTGCACCTGATCTTCATCAGGCAACACTTGATGTCTTAAAGGGAATACAAGTAACCGTATTATAATATTGCAATTTTTCGCCGCCCTGTGATACAATTCATACTCGGCTATTAATTTATTAATAATTATTTGGAGGATATAACATGGCATCCACAATTGAGAAGAAAGAGCACTCTCAGGTAGTAATCAGCCTTGAGGCAGGCAAGGAAGAGTGGAGTGAAGCCCTTAAGAAGGCTTACAACAAGAACAAGGGCAGATTCCAGGTTCCCGGTTTCCGTAAGGGCAAGGTTCCTTATCAGCTCGTTTGCCAGTATTACGGAGAGGGCGTTCTTTATGAGGACGCTATGAACGAGATCGCTAATACTCAGTATCCTGAGGCAGTTAAGGAGCACGATCTCAAGGTAGTTTCCAGACCTGAGATGGACGTTACAGAACTTAACGAAGACGGCATCAAGTACACGATCACAGTTTATGTTAAGCCTGAGTTTGAGCTTGGCCAGTATGAGGGCGTTGAAGTTCCTTTCAAGGATCAGGAAGTTACAGACGAGGACGTTGACGCTGAGATCGAGCGTATGAGAAAGAGAAATGCTTCTCTTGAAGAAGTTGAAGACCGTGCAGCTCAGGAAGGCGACACAGTTACGATCGACTACGAAGGATTCAAGGACGGCGTTGCTTTCGAAGGCGGCAAGGGCGAGGGTTATAACCTCAAGCTCGGCTCCAAGTCTTTCATCCCCGGCTTCGAGGAGCAGGTAGCAGGCCACAACGTTGGTGGAATTCACTATCGAAGTTAAGTTCCCTGAAGATTATCACGCAGAAGATCTCAAGGGCGCTGATGCTACATTCAACGTAAAGATCCACGCAATCAAGACAGAAGTTGTTCCTGAACTTGACGACGAGTTCGCAAAGGACGTTTCTGAATTCGATACTCTCGATGAGCTCAAGGCTGACGTAAGAGCTAAGCAGCAGGAGAGAGCTGACAAGGACAACAAGGCAGGCTTCGAGAACGAGACAGTCCGTGCCGTATGCGACAACTGCGAGATCGACATTCCTGATTCAATGATCCAGAACGAAGTTGAGCAGATGGCTGACGATCAGGCAGCTCGTATGTCCAACCAGGGCATCGCTCTTGATATGTATCTCCAGTATGTTGGCCAGAGCATGGAAGACTTCAAGAAGTCATTAGAGCCTATGGCACGCGTAAGAGTTAAGTCTTCACTCGTTATCGAGAAGATCACAGAGAAGATCGATCCTGAGGTTACAGAAGAGGACTACAACGAAGAGCTCTCACAGATCGCTAACACATACAAGATCGACGTTGAGGAAGTTAAGAAGTCTATCGGTGAGGATTCCGCATTCATCAAGGATTCCATCCGTGCTCGTAAGACTGTTGAGTATCTTGCATCCAAGGCAGTCAAGGTTGAGCCCAAGGCTCCTGAAGCACCTGCTGAAGAGGCTAAGACAGAAGAGTAATTCTTCTTTAGATTATTGTAATCACATACACCCCGTGAGGATTTGTTCCTTGCGGGGTGTTTATTTTTGTGGGTTGGTTCGAAACGGCTGTTTTAGGCCCAATGTGCGGCAAAGCATGCGGCAGCGCCGTTCATTTTGCCGTTCATACCCAAACTTCAGGCAAAACTTCAGGCGCCGCCTGGAATTCCGCCCAGTAATAAAAAAGGCAGCCGTTCATTAAGAAGGCTGCCTGAATAAAACTCTGAAAAAACTTAAGATTATGTTCTGTAGCTTCCGTTGATCTTAACGTAATCGTATGAGAAGTCGCATGTGAACATTCTGTCGTAAGCGTCGCCTTCGTAGAGAGTGATGTCGACCTTAAGGTCGTGCTCGGAAAGAAGTCTTGAAGCTTCATCCTCATCGAAATCAACAGCTGCGCCGTCTTTGTACATCAGCAGGCCGTTTAAGCAGATGTCGACCTTCTCAGGATCGAACATGGCACCGGAGTAGCCAACAGCTGTAAGGATACGGCCAATATTTGCGTCTTCGCCAAAGAATGCTGTCTTGCACAGAGGAGATCTTGCAACGGATGTGACGATGAGCTTTGCGTCTTTCTCATCCTTCGCACCGTGTACTTCGATCTCGACGAACTTGGTGGCACCTTCGCCATCGCTTGCTAACATCCTTGCAATGTCTTCAGCGAGCTTGCAGAGGGCTTCCTCGAAAAGCTGATAGTCTTCAGTACCTTCGGCTATCTCGACGCCGGAAGCGCCATTAGAGAAGATTACGACCATATCGCAGACGGATGTATCACCATCTACGGAAACTCTGTTGAATGTATACTTAACTGCTTTCTGGAGCATCTTTTTCAATGAAGCGGAATCGATGCCGCAGTCAGTTGTGAAAATACTGATCATGGTGGCGAGGTTAGGGTGGATCATGCCGGAACCCTTAGCCATACCGGAGATTGTTACTGTCTTGCCGTCCGTAAGCTCGATCTGAGCGGATACTTCCTTGGGGACTGTATCGGTAGTCATCATTGCATACTCTGCGTTGTGAGCGGATTCTTCGGAAGAAGAAAGACCGTTTACGAGAGCAGGAATAACAGGGAGCATCTTGTTCAAAGGAAGTCTGGAACCGATAACGCCTGTTGAAGCCGTAAGGATCTCAGATGCGTCACAGCCTAAAAGGGAAGAAGCAGTCTCTGCGACCTTGGCAGCATCCTCAATGCCGACAGCGCCTACGCCTGCATTTGCAACTTTACTGTTTGTAATGATTGCACGTGCTTTGCCCGTATTTTCGATGATTCCCATGGATCTTACGAGTGAGTGACCTTTGACGAGATTGGATGTGTAAACACCTGCAACGTTGCAGAGCGTGTCAGAATAGACCATTCCGACATCAAGGTAGGAAGACTTGGGGTCATTCTCGTTGATGTTGGCAGGATCTGCGCACTTCATGCCTGCGGACACACCGTTTGCCTTAAAGCCTTTAGGCATTGTAATATAGGATTTAGTTAATTCTTCTTCCATAAATAAAACCTCTTAAAATAAGAATCTGATGCAAATGAATATTTATGCAAAAGATTGTATAATTCCGCATATAATACACTTGCGTTAGATTGTAGTCAACAGATTATTATCAGTAACTAACGTATATTACACATCTTTATTTTATGGTGCAATAAACTGCTTGACTTAAAACGCACTTAACATTATACTTTTGAGGCAATTGGCTGTCATGGTGGGATTAGTTCAGTTGGTTAGAGCGCTAGTTTGTGGCACTAGATATCATGGGTTCGAATCCCATATCCCACCCCAATTTTTTAATTGCCTCTTATCACTGGGGTGTAGCCAAGGGGTAAGGCACGGGTCTTTGACTCCCGCATTCGTAGGTTCAAATCCTGCCACCCCAGCCAAATGGTTCACTAGCTCAGCCGGTAGAGCACTTGACTTTTAATCAAGGGGTCTGGAGTTCGAACCTCCAGTGAGCCACCAACTTGATAATTATAGCCTCCGCACCTGTTGGTGACGGAGGTTTTTATTTTTCGAAAATTGCCCGAAATAATCCTTTTTTTGTGCGTTTTATATTACAAATTTGTGGCATTTATGGGCAAATGCCCGATTTTTGCTTAATTTTGCATGAAATCACCAGAGCAAAAATGGTAAAATCACTGTACAAAGCGAAGTAGTTGTGAAGAAGGAGAGACATAAGGTTGAATTACAGAGTATTCAATATAGTATCAGCTGTAATGGCAGCAAGCTTTGCCATTGGTTCAATCTGCATTTACGAATGCGGCTCAAAAGACCGTATCGGTCTCCAGAGTCCTTCGCTTCTTGCTCCCGGATCCATGGATTTCTATGAGAAACTGATGCAGGAAGACAACAATATCTCTGAGACGGGTGTTGTTCCTATAAGCCTCGGTAATCCTAATGTTTCCATCAATGATTATACTTTCGTGGCTGCTACGTCCTTTTCTGATGTTACAGTCGACTACAACAATAATCCTGAAGATCCGGTTTTTTATGATGGTGGTACATACTGGATCAAGAGTAATATTTCGCTTGTTCCTGTTAAGAATGATGATGCAGCTTCCACCGAGTTTACTGAGGTTAAAGCTGATGCCAAGCAGGATACAAAGACGACTGATAAAGAGGTCAAGCTTAAGATCGGTGATACGGTTGTAAGGATTTCGCATAATAAGGACTGGTCACTTGTTAAGCTTGCTGACGGAACTCAGGGTTATATCAAGAATTCTGATCTTTCTGAGACAGTTATTACACCTGTTCCTACCAACACTCCTACACGTAAGCCTACAAATACTCCTAAGCCTAAGAAGAAAACAACAACCACCAAGAAGACTACAACATCTTCTTCAAGTACAACTACTAAGAATGGTGTTAAGGAGACTAAGGTAAGCAAGACTGTTTACGCTACTACTTCACTTAATACAAGATCCGGCCCGGGTATTTCATATTCTCTGCTCTCCACGATTAAAGAAGGCACAAAGATATCCGTAGTTGCCGAGACAGATAACGGCTGGTACAAATCAAGCTCCGGTTATTATGTAAAGTCAAGCTATACAACAACTAAGGCTCCCAGTTCCGGATCAGGATCAAAGGCTACGGCAACCTCTAAGCCTTCCGGCGGCGGTTCATCCACAAAGGTCGGCGATAAGTCCGGAGATTTCGCTAAGTACGTAAAGAGCTTCATCGGCTGTAAGTACGTCGCTGGCGGTTCCTCTCCTACGAAGGGCTTTGACTGTTCCGGATTCGTTATGTATTGCTACAAGAACTATTACAATATCACACTCCCTCACGGTGCTACGAGTCAGTCCAAGAAGGGTAAGGAAGTCGCAAAAGAAGACATCCAGTGCGGTGATATCATCTGCTTCGACCGTAACGGTGACGGAACTATGGAACACTCTGCACTCTACATTGGAAATGATACTTATGTACACGCTAAGGGCGCAAAGTACGGCGTGGTTGCAGACAAGTTCTCCTCTGCAAAGAATATCGCTCATATCAGACGTGTAAGATAAGAGAATAACAACAATAGTAATAAAGCGCTGATCTTAACGGTCAGCGCTTTTAGTTTTATACAGGTTATAGGTTTTATTGTCCGGATAATGCCTTGATCGCTTCTGTAAGGACTTTTATATCGGTCTCGAAATCCTTAAGCGCCCTGCATTCATTAGTCTGGTGGCACTGGTCTTCCTGCCAGGGTGTCTGAATTCCGAATGCAATAGTGTTAGGCATGTGACGGGCATATGTACCGCCGCCGATCGCGATTGGTTCGGTATAAGTCTCAAGATATTCCGGGAGATAGCCGCTGTAAGAGGGCATATTTTCTTTCCAGATATCAGTGAGAACTGAGATCTCCGGAAGATCCTTAGCTTTATAAAGCGGATCCATCTGATTCGTTACCTCTGCGAAAAGTCCGTATTCAGCTGCTCTCATGGCGATATAAGAAGTGATCGAATCCATGCTGTAGCTGACAGGACATCTGATGTCGATAACAAGTGATTCGCCGTCTTCGCCGCACTTCAGGATGGAAGGATTAGCGGTAACACTGCCTGAATCATCCGTTATGTCACAGCCTGTATATTCAGCAGCGCTCTTGCACGCAAGTTCCTTTGAAATGAAGCTCAGAATTGGTGATGAGGAATAGTCGGCATTATCATTGTCGAGCATTCTGATCATCTCGAAAATAGCGTTTACACCAAGCTCAGGCTTGGAAGCGTGTGCGGTCTTACCTTTGGCAGAATATTCTTTGCCGCCGACAACGCAGGTGCTCTGAGCGGGCACCATGTTTGCAGCCGTTCCTGCAGATGCTTTAACAGAAGACGGACTGTCGTCAGATATCTTAATATTCATGATGCCTTTTTCTGCATAGATAACAGGAAATTCGGCATCTGGAGTGATCGAGAATGAAGGTATCTCGCCCTTTGCGGCATATGTCTCAACACATGAACATGTTCTTTCTTCGTCCGTTCCGAGGATCAGGCGGATCCTCTTTTTGAATTCATAACCGCTTGCCATAAGTCTTCTCATGGCAAAATAACTTGCCGCTGCGGGACCTTTATCATCAACGATTCCTCTGCCGTAGAGGATACCGTCTTTAAGTGTCAGTTCAAAAGGATTGGTGTTCCAGCCGTCGCCTGAAGGTACAACGTCCAGGTGACAGACGATACCGATAAGATCTGCATTTTCGGGGCCTGTTTCACACCAGCCGACGCGGTTGTCGATAATTCCTGTACGCATGCCGCAGGAACGGGCATCATCAAGGAAGAACTTTAATGCAGAGAAGGGTTTGGTGCCGTAGGGAAGAGTGCCGTAATCAGCATCTTCAACGGGCGATGAGCCTGTACTTTCAATGGAAATAAGCTTTTTTAAAAAACTGAATTCGTTTTCAGATAATGAGGAATTGTCCATTTAACGCCTCCATTTCTTTCTGTTTTGAATCATAACACAATTAGTTAAGTCTTAAGCGGAATCCGAAAGTATTTTAGCAAATTGCCGATAGGTTGTCTGATGATCGAGTGCACTATAGGATAGGTTGCTCGTTTGTGGATAAAAGCCGTTAAGATTATAATAAAAATAATATTTTTTAAGGAGATAATAATGGATTCGAATAAAAGAGAGCAGACGGATCTTAACACTAACGGCAATAATGTCGTTCTGATGTTGGATTCCAATGATAATGATTCCATGCTCAGTCTTAAGGATCTGCTTTATGCAGTCTTAAGGAATCTAGGAATAATCTTGATCGTTGCAGTGCTGTTGGGCGGCGCTCTTTTCGCATATAAGATCACCAGAAAGAGCGGTGTATCTTCAGGAACGCTTGATCTGAGAGTTAGAGAGGATAATGAGTCTGATATCTCTTATCAGAACCGTATTCAGAAAGTCGACAGAGCACGTGACATTGCTGCTGCTATCACTAAGGTAAATTCACAGATAGATCATCAGAGACATTATCTTTCTGATTCCGTGTATATGCAGATCGATGCTGAGAATGTCTATGAGGCAAAATGCCAGTTCGTTATCACTCTTAAGGATAATGTAACCGGAGGTCTTGACAGGGCTCTTATCAGTGCTTACCAGAATACCGTTCAAAGCGGAGATTATCTTGATGCATATGCTGATAAGAACGGCCTTAAAGCAGATTACATCAAGGAAGTTATCTATTTTGACAGCCAGGTATCGGATGGTGCGATCCTTTCTACAGATAATCCGGTCGTAAAGGTTGCTTCATTTAATGTAAGGGTTGTAGGACCTTCCAGAGAATTTACTGATGAAGTTATTGATCTTGTTGCGAAAAGGATCCTTTCAGAATCTGACAGGATCAAGGTCTCATTAGCAGATCATTCGCTTACGAATGTAGGTGTACAGCAGAATGTTAAGGTCGATGCCCAGATAAGAGACAATCAGGCTAACCAGACATCCAGGATCGAGACTTTGCAGAAGCAGATCATCGGCTATAACGATTCATTAGACCAGATTGCAAAAGATCTTGGTGTTTCAGATAAGGAAGACCTCCTTGAATATTTTGCAAATGAACAGGAAGCAAACGATTCCGGTGTTCAGGCAGCTGATGCTGAAACTAATGTAAGTTTCTGGGGAACCATTAAGCCCGGCATCAAGTTTGGTGCACTCGGCTTCATTGCCGGTTTCTGCGTTGTTACCGTTATCCTTGTACTTGTATACGTATTCGGAAAGAAGATTACGACACAGGCGCAGTTCTTCGGCAAGTTTAAGTCCGTAAAGAAGATCGGAGTGTTAAAGCCCTTTGCCAAGCGATGCAAATATACTGAGTTCATCGATATCAAGTCTGAGGATGATACGAAGATGAGTGCTGAAAATAATATCAAGCTCATCTCCAATAACTACAACAACATCATAAAAGGTATGGATAAGATCATTATCACCGGTACCGGCGATAAGAAGGCCATGGATGAAGCTGTAAAGAAGCTTGGTCTTAAGGGTGATTACAAGCCTGACCTGTTCAGCGATCCTGATCTCCTTAAGATCATTCCTGATTACGATGGCGTTGTTCTTTTAGAGCAGCGAAATGTTTCACTCTATAAGAACGTTGCCAATGAGATCCAACTGATCAACAACACAGGAACAAAGATCGTTGGAGCCATCATAATCTGATGTAAAAATCATTGATATTTTAGAAGTAATCCTCCGTGAAGCTGTCCACGGGGGATTCATTCATTTTTCTTACACACTTTCACCAAAACTGACGCAAGTTGCCTTAAATATATTATTTATAATACTTTTGTCTTTAATGGTAAAATATCGGCATGTGGTACGTAGTTCAAGTGCGCACTGGCGACGAGCTTAAACTTGCTGAACGATTAAAGCTCGAAGTCAAAGAGAATGGTGAGGAGATCTTCGTTCCTTTGTTTGAACGGAGAAAAAGTATCAAGGGCGAGTGGACTAAGGTTACTGTGCCGCTTTTTCCGGGATACATTTTCTTCCAGACAAATGACGTAGAGAGTTTTTATCTGCGTTTAAAAAAGATAAATGCATTTACGAAGATCCTGGGAACCGGCTACGGGTATAGTTCGATATCACCAGATGAAGAGAAGTTTTTAAGAATACTTATCGGTGACGATTACATAGCACAGGAATCTGTAGGCGTTATCGAAGGTGACAAGATAATAATCAAGTATGGTCCTTTGCACGGTCTTGAAGGCAGCATCCTTAAGGTCAACCGTCACAAGAGGATCGCTATCATCAGGGCTGACTTTATGGGCGGCCACAGAGAGATCAAGGTGGGTCTTGAGATCATCGACAAGATCTAAGTCAAAGTAACAGATAAAAGAGGGTAATAGGTGTATAAGAGAAACGCACAGGGCTGGTCAAAGCACATTGACTTCATGTTGCTGGATATCATTATTATTCAGCTCTCATATATGCTCATATATTATTTCCGTTTCCACGAATGGGTCTATTTGAACCATTCGTACAGGAATCTGGGAATACTGCTTATCCTTGCCGATCTTTTGGTCATCGTACTTAACAATTCACTTCACGACGTTATCAAGAGAAGCTACACAAGAGAACTTATCGAATTCGGTAAGCACAGCATCTATGTGTTTGCTATCGTATTGTTCTATCTGTTCTCGTCCCAGCAGGATGTTTATTATTCCAGATTCGTCCTTAGCGGCACCGCATTCATGTATGTTGTCGCAGGATACTGCTTCAGAGCGCTCTGGAAGGCTATACTCCAGCACAGCAGATTCAGGAGAGAGCGTAATAATATGCTCGTTGTTGTTTCCGAGAAGAATGCTGATCAGATCATCTCGCAGCTTTTAAGCGATAACCGCGCCGGCTACGATGTTACAGGAATCATCCTTCTCGAGAATTCCAATCTTAAAAGCGTTCAGGGCATCCCTGTCGTATCTGACATGAAGAAGGCCGCACAGTATATTGCAAAAGAATGGGTCGATTCAGTCTATATCGATGCGCCCATCAATGACAGGGCAGTCGTAAGAC
>Ga0247609_10004526_pt1 | contig 13796 bp, 23 predicted proteins | sample 172DNAGHGlowgp2_FD_193487 | JGI IMG/M metagenome (GOLD analysis project Ga0247609, IMG submission 193487) | Sheep rumen microbial communities from Palmerston North, Manawatu-Wanganui, New Zealand - 1728 DNA GHGlow gp2 | ecosystem: Host-associated > Mammals > Digestive system > Stomach > Rumen ...
AAAGCACCACTTCCCCCTTTACTTACATATTTGAAAAATATCCTGGATCTGCCATCATAACATCATAATGTTTATCATGTAAATACAGATCTTTAGGACACTCAAAAACTTTAACTGTTTCAAATCTTTTATTTAAATAAATTATATAACACTTAAGTGGTTTGGAAACCCACGTTATGTTTCTCTTTAACACCATTTTCGACTTGCATGTTTAAAATATCACATAAAGCCATATCTCCTGGAATAGTTGCCTTAATACCAAGTTTATTAATTAGTTTTTGTGCCTTAGATTTAGCTAGTTTCTTAAACTCGTAACTTAATGCACATCTTCCTTTACGTTGTAAAGCAGGGTCTATATTTCGTAAATCTGTATTAAAAGTGCAGATAAATTTAAGACCTAGGTTATCACCAATTAAACCATCAGTTAACTGCAATAATGGAGTAATTAGAGTATTATAAGAATCGTCTCTACTCTTAATTATACTCTCACAGTCTTCCATAACGAAAACTCCATTTTTGCATTTAAGTAAAAACTCAGAGAACTCAGTACTATTAATCATATTAAACATACTACTGTCTAACCAATAGAATTTTAATTCTGGATGTTCAGTAATAAGTTTTCTTAATAAGAAAGTTTTACCAGTTCCCGGCAATCCAAATAATAATAGTATAGTACTTTTACTGTCTTTAGCTACAGCTTTCTCAATCTTAGTAAAAGGACAATCATCATTATAGTTCTCATCAATATTTACTTCTGCTTCTTTAATCGGCATTAACTGCTTATGTATATTACCTTTAGAATCTACAGAAACATAAATAAGATTTGCAGAATCGTTCTTTTCTAATACAATACTATCTACACAAACCTGAGGCCGTTCTTTATGAAGATGAAAAATAGTTGCCCTAAAAACAATAAATTCATCAGTAATTACTATACGATAACCCTTCCAAGAATACACTACTGCATCAGGACATTTTTCAATAAGTTTATTTATTGTCTTTTTATAACTAAACCTTTCAGGGATAAATTCATCTTCATCTTCATCTTCTTCCTCTTCGTCAATATCATCAAAGAAGTAGTCTACATATGGAACTTGACCAAACAATTGGTAAAAGAGATAAGTCATAAAGGCATCATCTCCTTTTTCCTCCATAATACACTTATTAGATGCTAGTAAATTTAGTGCAGATAAAACTCGTTCTAATGTCATATTTCAAATATTAAAGGATCATAAGTATTCTGATATTTCTCATCTACTAAGGAAACATTAGCAAATAAAGTATTGCCGGCTCCCTTATATTTAGTTAATTTATGTTCTGCAGAATGAATATGCCCAGATAAAGCATATCGCGGATTCGCTAACTTAATGGCTTCAGTTAAAGACTTACTTCCACAACGTTCACCAGTATAAGGACCTTGAGTTATTACACCCATTTTTCCAATTTTAGGAGCTTCATGGGTGATAACTATATCGCAGCCTTTAGGAATAGACTTAAATTTTTCAGCAAGAGAATCTTCACCAAGCATAAAAGCCCAATTTCCAAAAGTCTTACACCAAGGAGATCCCCAAATAGTTATCTGTTCATCGCCAACTATAACATTTGTATAGTTTCCATCCAAGAACTCTATCTTGTATTTGGTTGGCTTACCAACACACATGTCGTATCTTTGCTTGCCAAGGACATTATCCCCCAAATCCATTCCAATAAAGTCATGATTTCCCCAAACAGCAATTACGTGCTGGCACTGTAAATCATTTACCCATTTAGCAAATTGATTTTTTAACCACATCTCACTTCTTATAGCATCTCGTTGTATCTTTAATGGTACAATGTCGCCACAAATAAGTACAACATCGCAAGGCATTATTTGTGGTAGTAATCCATGTAAATCACTAATTGCTGTTATTTTCATTTCTATAATTTAAAAATAATTGGTAATTAATAGAAATAAACGTTGCCAGACGGCATAATTTCAATCTCTAATGGAGAATTTTCTACAGTAACTTTAGGTAGTTTTAGAGCATTGAAATCTGCTGGAGTAAGATCACGATATTCTTCAGTGATAAATCCATCATTTTCTTTATCTAAAGACATCCAACCAGATGAAGAATGAATGGCTCTAAAGCTTCCTTCTGGGGCACCTTCAGCAGTTACTGAATCAGCCTTAACTATCATAGTATCCTGAGAATACGGGCCCTCTTCGGTAGAATGATTCTTAACTAAGAACCAAGTTCCAATTAATTTAGGATTCATAATTAATAAAAATATACTTTACCCGAAGGCATAATTTCTATTTCTTTTATTGAATGTTTCGTTACTCTCGGTAAACTTAGAGCATTAAAGTCATCAGATGTTAAAGTCCAATTACCGCAAGTAAACTTGTCATTATGGTAATGTTCTCCGTCACCAAGAACTAAAGACATCCAACCAGATTTTCTAACTTCTCCTAGAAAACATCCTATATCAGTTAGAGTTGGTTTATCTTTAGTTACAAATAGACAACCGTCAGTGTCTTTATAAAGAAACCAATTACCTATAAGTTCTTGATTAAACTTTGAAGAAGTATCTTCTTGATATGTATAAACAGATTCATCAGGTATATTAGAAGAATTATCTGCTACCACCTCCAATCTTCCATTATGATTAACAACCTTAAATTGACTCCAGGTCTTATCACCTGTTTCTATTATAAATTCATTACATTCTGAGTCATTTATTATTTCTAGCTTGTTCATAATTATCTATTTGCTTATTTATAATTTTAGCTAACTGATCAAAAGAAATTGGATAGAAATTATTATTATCTACACCAACATCATATTGAGTAGGAAATCTCCACACTAGCCTGGAAGAGTCTAAACCTGTACTATAAGGATTTTGATGAACGTGTCCGTGCAGTGCCCAAATACGATGATTATAACTTCCGCTATAACATAAAAATGGATAATGATTAAGAATAATCTGTTGTTTATCGACTTCTATAATCTTCTGTAAGGTTACTTCGTCGAACATAGATTCTAATCTTTTAAGATTCTGTAAATTCTGCGAATGGTCGTGGTTCCCTTTTATAAGGATTATATGGCCTCGCAGTTGACTTCTTATGTCTTCCCAAATGGGGAATCCACCGAAGGCAAAATCTCCCAAATGAAAGACTGTACAGTCGTCAGAGACTACTTCATTCCAGTTACTCACCAACTTTTTGTCCATTTCTTCCACCGAAGAAAATGGACGTTTACAATACTCTAAAATTTTTTGATGATTAAAATGAGTATCAGATGTAAAAAATACTTTGTCTTTATCGAGTTTATACATAATTAATTAAAATAAAAGCCTCTAGATGTACTAGAGGCTTTTTCGGTTTAGAATTAATTAAGAATATGTTGGATTTTACTTTTTATCATAAGAGCTAATTCCATCATATCGGGATGAGGAACTCCATAAGTGTTTGTAGTTCTTACGTCTAAAAAGTATTTCCAATCATCAGCAAAGCCAGTCATAATTATTTCAGTCTTTAAAGCATTAGGTAATACTTGTCTTGCTTCTTGAGGAGTTCGTCCCAAGTCCAATAATCTCATATATGATTCTTCAGCATAGTATAGACTATAAAAGAATGTATATAAAGACATCAGATAAGAATCTTCAACTGGAGGTCGAATTACAACTCCTTTGCAAGGAAGTCCATATCTATCAACATAGTCATCAAAGTCTTTAACCCAACTTGGAATTATATAGGTAATTTCTTTACCAAATTTATCCTTACTATAATTACAATAACGGGTGCTTTCCTGTGCAAAACTAAATTTCCTATGTCTAGTCAGAGACTGTGAACCTATTCTATCACAAGTTATCTTTACAGATATTCTTCTAGGGTGCTTAGATGGTTCATCCCAATACTGTAAGACTTCTTCTGGATTACTAAATTTTTCCAGAATGACTCTAAAGTTAGTTGTTATATAATATACTGTAATACCTTCCCATTCATCAAACTTATCCAGAAACTCTTTTGGGCAAGTTTCTTTAGTAGGATAAAAAGCAGAAATATACTTAGAATAAGGACTATTAACAAGAATATGTTTAAGTGTATATTTCTCTACAAAGTTAGAATCTTTGAAAGAAGCACCAAAAGCAATAGTCAAATATACAGTACCATGCTCAAGCATAGCTGTATGTTTATTTTTGATTAACTTATCTACAAATTCTTTTCCTAATCTTCCAGTAGATTTATAGCATGTTCTAGCAGCATCTTCAATAGCGTTATACATACCTTCAACACCTGGAGTTTGTTCTAATACTTCTACATTTTGATGAATAAATTTCACGCAAGAATTACAATAAGATCGTTATTATGAATTAAATATCTTGCTTTTCGATCAACTACAGCTGGTATATAAAAAGCATCAGCTAAATAAATATTATAGCCTTGTGCCTTCTCTTCCTTTTTCCAATTATAAAGAGAACATAGGAATTTTCCGTCTTTATCACACAAGCATATAACATCATCTTTAGTCCTGATTATGCCATCTTTAAAGTCCGAGCTCATCTATAAATTCATTAATAACATTAGGGCTGGTTAACTTATTCCAACTCTTAATTATTGTATCTTCATCGTCAACTAATATTAGAGTCGGAACACCACGAACTCCAAATTTATTCGTAAGTTCTTCTTCCTTTTCTACATTAACACTTATAACATCTACTTTTAAGGGAGTCTCTTCTAAAAGTTTAGTCTGCTGTTTACAAGGTACACACCAATCAGCATAGAATTTATAAAGTTTAATTTTGTTTGTGTCCATCCCAGTACTTTATAATCATTTCATTAGCACAAATTTCATGTAAGTATGAATCCATTGCTTCTTCAAGGTAATTTAATTCTACATCTAAATAAGAAATAGGATCATAATGTCCATCAACATATTGAGGTTGGTCTCTTGGAGTTATATCAATAGGTGTAGCAAGACACAATCCTAATATTTTACTTTTAACTCTAAAAAGATTTATATTAGCTTCTTTAATTGCTTCTAAAACATATTCTTTACTTTTGGCTTCAATGTCATAGAAGTAATAGCATGGATTTTCTTCAGAGTCTTCTTTCAATGCAGAAACAATGTTGCTAATAAAACACTCCCTATATGATTCTATATAATCATCAAAATAATCTGCAACTAGACTACTAATTTGATTATAAGCATCTTTATCGAATAAATTACGAGGAGTAGCTAGAGCTAAAGCACGAAATAAATTAAACTTATTAGCCATGTATCTAGTTTCACTATCTACACAGGCTGCTAATTCTTCTAATGATAAATTAGAATATTCCTTAAAATCTTCAATTTTTGGGTATATTGTTGTTCCGCAACTCATAATTTAACTGTCTGATTTTTTCCTTACATATATGTATTATCTTTTCATAATCCAAGATTCTACTTTCTGTAGCAGACTTTCCTGGTTCTATCTTTGTTCTAAGTACACGTTTAATGATATCAGCATCCCAAGGGTCTAAATCATAGTCTAACCAAATAGACCAAGGTTGTATTACGTGTTTAGAATAATTACTAGCTCCAATATTATAATCTCTATCAGAATCGGCTAGAACACCAATATATTCTAGCCGTTCTAATAAAGGTCTATTAATAGTTACGTTTACAAAATTACTCAAAATTATTTACATAACAAAGTTAAAAATAGTTAATGAATCCAGTACTTACCTGTTTCTGGTACTGCTGGAATTGGTAACTTTTTACAAAACTTAGCAGCTCCTTTTTCCATATAAAATTTTAATTTCTTTGGAATAAGTTCTGCTAAGTCTTCAGGAAATTCTACTACAGCTTCATCATGAATAAGGTCACATAGCAGAACCTTACCAAACAATCCTTCCGATACAAGCCATCTAAAGAACAGTATCATTGAATACTTTAGAATAATAATACCTGTGCCTTGAGTTGGACTATTTAGACTTTTTCTGAACCATTTAGATGCAGCAGAATTATGTTCTTTAATTGCCTCTCTAGAATATGCATTTTCTAAAACTTCAGGACTTTCATTTTCAATTTCTCTCCATTTATTAAAGTCTTCCCAATAGGTCTTGTGTCCAGTATATTTACATAAAACAATATATCCGTGTTTGCTAACAAATTCAGCTCCTTTAGCCTTGAATTTCGCAATTCCAGGGAAGCCTTTATTATAGCCGTCTCGAATATCTATTGCTTCTTGTTTACTGCATCCTAAAGAGTTACGAATAGCTTCGGCACTACCACCAAATTGTTGACTAAATTCAACAGGTTTTGCTCTATCCCTGAGATGTGGAAATAATCTCTTTATGTCTTTTACTTCAACATCCTTTAGTTCTTTAGGAAAACAAGCCTTAGCTGTAAGTGAATGAATATCACCACTACCTTCTAAGAATTCTTTAATCATAGATTGTTCATTATATATATCAGCACCTAATCTAGATTCTAGTGCAGCATAATCGCAGGAAACCATTAAGTTTCCTTCTGTTGCTACAAAAGATGATCTAGTAAATTCATCCTTAGGCAAATTTTGTAACTGCGGATATATACATTTACTAGGAGTTAATCCTTTAGCTTTAGCTACATCATAATTAGCTTTAGTAGAGCCACAACTCATACGCAGCGTGAGCACGCCGGACTATACCTTAACCATATAATTATAAAAATTACTTAGGTTCTCCGTTTCTAGTCTCTGCACCTTCCTAATTAAGGCTTGGCTCAGTCTTCGAGTTTTCCCTCTCATTAACTGAATTTACGGAGTTACAACTATTAAATTTCTCTAATAGTGGGCCAAATTTTTCTTTCTTTCTATGTAAAAATAAAGAGGAATCTTTATACATATTGTTATAAATAAATAAAATATCCTACTGTCTATGAATTATTATATTATAATAAGGATTTTTTGATGCAGTTACTGTTTCTATTGTATAATATAGATTGTTTTCTCTATAAAATTCTTCAAGTTGTTTAATAAACTCTAAACTACCAGAAGTAATTTTAAATTTAAAACTACAACATCGTTTATCTCTTACTAATGATCCATCTCCATCGAAAATACCTCTCAATACGTTCCAGTTAATGTACTTTAATTTAAGAGTATTTGTTTTCTTAGGAGTTATACCATACGTATACAAATAATCAACTATATCTTGATTTTTATATTTTATACTATAATAAGTATTATTTCTTTTATTGCAATACCTACTATTAATATTGCAAACGTTTCCGAGAAAAGAGTTATATAAATCTAATATTTCTTTATTATTTTCTGCAAATTCTAAAGCTATACTAGTTCCTGTTATACACCCATCTGTAGCAAGTATACCTAAAAAGTAGTCAAACTATTCAGTCCCTTCTTGAGATTTCCAAACATCTAGGTCTACTACTCGATGATGTACACAATGTTTAATTCCCTTCTTTTTACGTAATGGTATCTACATTTCATCTAAGATCTTAATAACATAATACTAAGTAGTACTAAATTTTTCAGCTACTGCTCTTGTACTTAACCCGTTATTATAACTTTCTACAATTTGAAGTTTTTGTTCTTCTGTAAATTTCATAATATAACTATTTATAATTCTTATTATGCGAATATACAAATAATCTTTCAAAAGAGAAAGCATTTTTCTTAGAATTTGCTAAAATAACTCTGAAGTTATTATATAGATATTTTATTTATATTAAAGTAATATGTGCTCATTAATAACCAGTATCTGCACCAAGTTGCCAGAAAGTAGTATGAATTCTTCCTGTTGCAGGATTTATGGAGTCTATATATTGTTGACCATAAGTAGATAAATCCTTAAAAGTCTCACAATACTTCCCATAAATATCTAAGAATTCATCATTAATACCTTTCTGTTTCTTTAGATTTTTAAACTCGGCACTTTCTTTCTTCTTATGAGTTTTCTTATCAACAACTGTTGTATCAAAACCTAAAGACTTTAAAAATGGAATAACTTGATCTGAGCTATTCCAGTTTATAAAGCACATAGGCCCGAATAAAGTCGACTGTGCAAATTGAGGATTATTCTGCTTAATAACAAAGTCTGTTAGTTTTTGAGCACAAGCATCTAACATTTCCTTATTTTTCTGCATCCTAATCTTCCATTTATCAACATCTAACTTTATACCACACCATTCTAGATAAGCAATTACTGGAACAAAAGCATTCTCTAACTTTGCTCCTACAGTACAATTGTTAGCTATGCAAGCTTGATTTTCCTCATCTTTAATGTTTTCTAGATAAGTAACATCTCCAGCTGCATATTTGATGACATCATCATCTAGTCCTCTCCATATAATTTCACCTCTGATAGATTTGTCAATGTTTATTCCTAAGTATCGAAAAGCTACATCAGCTAGAGCATAATGAAAGAATTTATTATTATATCCAAGATGTAATAACTGTTCTACTACCATAGTATCCCAAACATTTAGAGGAATGATACCATAATTGTATAAAAACTGTAAATCAAACTTAAGATTATGACCTATCAGTAATTTGGATTCAAGTATATTCTTATAGAGTTTAATGTCTACTGTGTTACAGTCGACTACGATCTGGGTTTGCCCATGACCGTAGCCAAACTGTGCACACAACAATTCACATAAATGAGAATCTCTTCCGTTAGTCTCAGAATCGTATTGAAGTTCCTTCTGATCATCTAACATTCTAATAGATTCTTCAATTCCTATTTTAGTATAACATGAATTCAAATGTGGATTATTAGTAACTAAATGAATCATCGTTCATAGTCCTCGACGTAATCATAGAGTTCATCAATATCTCTACAGATTTCCCTATTATTCTCGTCATAGGCTTTTATACCAGGATTATCTCCTTTCTCAAAGAAAAACCAATTAATTGTATCTTGGCCCTTAGTTCGATAATTAGTCTTGATTAATAAGTCAAAGAGCTTACCAAAACAATCAAATAACGGAGTCTCAATAATATCAACGCCTAACTTTTGTAAGTCATCGACATATTGATTAAATTCTCGCAAAAGTTTACCAGCTAACTTTAAATCCTCTCTTTTCATAAGTCTTCTCTAATTGCTACAAAAATAGGTTGTTGTGGTATCTCACTGCCTTCTTTTCCAGACATTTCAAAGTACTTAATAGTAGCCATTTTACCAATTAGTTCATTAAGATGATCACGATACCATTGTTTCTGTTCTCTATCTCCCATCGGCTTAGCTTTAAACTCTTGCCCATTAGGAGTCTTCATAATGAAACACATATCTTCATCTCGTAAACCTTCAGATAAACCGACTATTTCATACTCTGAATCCTTATAAATCTTAATCTTTATCATATCATTAGTACGTTTTCCAGGACCATATTTCCCAGTAACTTTCCTAATAACTAAGCCTTCCCAACCTTCTTTAACAAAATCATTATGATATTTCATTAAGGTAGACCAACCAGACATTCGCTTCTGTGGTAATAATTGAATTTTTAATTCTCCTTCACTCCACTCACGAATTGGATCAAATTCTAATAATTCCAATTCAGAAGCATATTCTTGCATAAGTTCCCATCGTTCTGAGAAGGGTTTATCTAAGTCTACAATATCATACCAGTAAAACTCAAGTGGTTTAGTTTCATCAACAGTAGATTGACTTCTACACATACCACTAATAAGATTAAGAGGCCATCCATGTTTATAAATCTCACCATCAAGAATAACTTCTGGATGATTTTCAAAGAATTTACATAATTTTGGATGAATTAATATATGATAAAGAGTAAGATTATAATTTATAGAACCTCTAGAGGCAGTTTTTATTTCTCCATCTTTATAGTAAATAAGACAACGAGTTCCATTGACTTTACGACTACCATAAAAGTCACTATTAAAAACACTGTTTGCTACTTTATCAGCTTGTTTAGCAAGCATTGGTTTTAATATTCCTTCTTGATTAGTCTTACTGTCCCCAAGAAACTCATATAAAGAATTAATATCATTAAAGTCTACATCATCAGTAACAATTTTATAGCCTTTATCTAGATATTTCTTTTTATGAGAGTTGAACTCAAGATTAGCTTGTTCTGTAATTGTACGACCAGCTTTACCTCGTTGAATTAAAATATCTGGTTGTATGGTACGTTTTCCACCATACTGATAAGTAGTACGATGGATAACGTACCCATGCTGTTGATCGCTCCATTCACAATCAATTTCTACAACCCTAATTTTTCCCTTACTATCCTTAGTTACGAGTAAGTCCATAGAAGGCAATTACCCAAGATATTTCAGTATCTCCAAGTTCTATAGCGTGAAGTTTTATTTGTTTATATATAGAATTTAATTCTAGAAGTACACCAGTTATTCCAGTAAGTTGATCCATGACAAAATCGTCGCCCTTTGTACGAATTAATATATAATTCATATTTTCAGTAGCAATGACTGGAGATACCCATATATCTTCATCAACGTCATTATGATGTTGTGACAGAGCGAAGATTTTTGGAAATACCTGAACATTCTCGTCTAAGGCAAAGTATATACCATCTTTATCTCTGTAAGCAGGTAATCTATCTTTATTCTCATTACACCAAAGTAATGCCTGTAAGAAGTTTTCTACTTTAGAGTCTGTTCTACTTAACTCAATTCCTTTTTTAACAATTTCGTCCATAATTATTTAACACCTGTATGACCAAATCCTCCACTACCTCTATCTGTATCTCCTAGTTCATCTACATGAACAAATTCAGGCTTCTCTACCTTTACAAATACCATTTGTGCAATCCTGTCACCATTATTGATTTTGAAAGGAGTCTTACTATGATTTATAAGTATTACTCCTATCTCTCCCCTATAATCAGCGTCGATTGTACCAGGAGTATTTAATACAGTTATACCGTATTTCCAAGCTAAACCACTACGTGGTCTAATTTGCGCTTCATACCCTTCTGGTAATTCGATATATATTCCTGTAGGAATAAGAGCACGAGCTCCAGGATTAAGAGTGAAGTACTCGCTATAATTATCAAATATGCCATCTTTAACTTCGGGCATTTTATTACCAAAGTAAGCCCTAAGATCTATTCCAGATGAACCATTAGTCATGTATTCTGGAAGTTCAGGAAAATCAGTCTTTACTTTTACTGTCATTTTCTTCTAGTCTTTTATAATAATCAAGCGCTTCAGTTTCGTCTAATTCATTAAATTCAAAATGATATATAGAATTTAATGTCATAAACTCAGATTTGTCCCAGTCTATTCTTTGAATAACAGAACTGCGGAACCAATTTGCAATATTATCTATATATAGACCAAGACCTTCTCCAAAAGTAGTAGTTACACCAAAATATTCAACTCCCTTTTCAATACCAGGATTATCTGAAATTTTGTAAACTTTTATAAAACCACTTTTAGCATTCTTAATTCTATTATAAAGATAAGTTCCGTCCTTCTCACCATAAGTTGTTATAAAGTAATCTAAATCTTTAGTCTTATGGTAGAGTGTTTTCCTCCCTATCGGTCCCAATATGGGAAGATAATTGAATAGTGATTTCATTTAAATATGTTTTAATATTATCAATATTACATTCAGAAACTTCACTATAGAATCCCTTTACTGGAATATTATCTACAAACACACCCACAAATGGATCTAATCTTGCACCAAATTTACCTTTAATTTTATACCCTTTTTTCTTAGTGTCAGAAAATTTACTATCGTAAACTTCTTCCATTTTGACATCTGGAAACTCTTCTAACATCTTAGTCAATTCATCAATAAAGTGACCGGGTAATTCACTATTAAAGGTTACTTGGAGTTCGATCATTCTTATTTTTAATTAGTGTTTTTAAGTCATCGTGTATTAATGCTAGTAAATAGCACATACATATAACAGCTACGGATAAAACGCACAAAAAAGCATTCATTACTTCCAAAATTTATCGGTAATATCATGTAAAGAGAAATCTTCTTTATCCACTTTCCAAAAAGTTTGATTAGTTGTCCGACTTGTAAGAGGCCCAAATTCCTTTATATAAGGGCCAGTCTTTATAAAGTCAAAATTATGTAAATCTAACTCTTTAGAAATATGGTCAGAACCTGTGTAATATGCTACTTTCAGATCTCCACAACATTTAGCTAAAACGTTAACGTCTTTAGGATTTCCTCCCATAAAACATACACACGTAATTCCATCATTCTCTTGTATAAGTTTAGTAAGTTCTTCTTCTGTTAATTCGGTACCTTTATCTTCCCATAACCAAGGAGAATGACACCCATTACATTTGAAAGGACATCCACTAATATTTATACATAAAGAAATTTCATCAGGAACTTCAGAAAAAGTTACTAAAGTATCTATATACTTTAACATTTTAGTTTATTTAAAGTGTTTATAGCTTCGTTAACTTCATTAAGAATTGGTCTAGTCCAACTACAATCAAAATCTTTTGTTCCCCATTCTAGCTCATGCTTAATGCTAGAGAGCTTTGCTTTTAGTCTGATAATTTCTATTCTTTCATTCTTCGTCATAAGTTTTATATACTCTACGAGAAGCTTCAATTTGTCTTCCTTTACTAAATGAAGTTAAAGGACGTAAATATCCAATTATCCTTGTCCACCATGTGATTTTCTTGCTACCGCATTTAGGACATTCGGTAATTGGGTGTTTAGAGATAAAACCACATTCCCCGCATTGGCTATTTGGGATATTAAAAGTAAAATAGCTTGTTCCTTGCTTAATTGCATAATCAATTAATTTTAGATACTGTTTCTTACTTAAATGTTCTTCAAGATTACAATGTAAGGCTACGCCACCTCCCATATATTTGGTATACTCGGAGCCTTGCATTCTAAATCTTTGTAAGACATCAATGCGAGGATCGTCAGGTTTATATACATAGCTATTATAGCAATTTCGATCAGCAGGTACCCAGAATCCATCTTCTTTATCCCAATTATAGTTCTTAATTCCAAGACCTTCAGCGGGAACGAATTCTAGATTAAATCTACACTGCTTAGTACTGTGTTTACGATTTTCAGAATCAATTATACTAGTAATTCTTTCTATAAATAACTTATAGTCTTCATTATCAGTACAATCTAATCCAAGGAATTCGGCAGCTTCATTTACTCCATTAATTCCAATAGTACTAAATTGCTGACTTAAATTAATATAGCCTGCAGTATAAACTGGAAGCATTTTATTCTTGTATAAGTCTTCTAACAAGCTACGATAAGCTAGATGATATTTATATACTCTATCTAAAAGAGATTCTAAACCTTGCCCAAAAGCCTTATAAAAGTCAGGATAGTCTAATGTAATACCTGTTTGTTTTACAAAGTCTTGCACAATTCTGCTGATATTTAAAGTAATAACATTAACAGAGCCAGTTGCGACTCCAGTAAGTCCATTAGTAAAACTAAAAGTATTAGCTGAAAGTTCATTCCTAAGTCTACAACAAGAAGCCAAAGCATCTGGATTATCACTTATATAAGTGAAGAAAGAATGTCCGTTAGCGTACATTTCTGCAGTAAAATTCTTGTAGTCCTTATCAATAATGTCTTTGCCATCACTTAATAAGGACATAGATTCTACAGGAAATGTAAGTAATGTCTTGGTCCTTTCATTATTAAACCAGCGCATAAACTTCTTCTGTAAGTAAGATACGCCTTCCCACTCTGGTTGTGTGCCATCAGGAAATACAAAATTATCAAATAAAGCATGCCAATAATTCTTATCATAATAAGAAATATTAGTAAACGGACTTTGATAACTTCTATTACCAGCTGGCTGATTAATAGTATATACAAT
>Ga0247609_10004527_pt1 | contig 13792 bp, 4 predicted proteins | sample 172DNAGHGlowgp2_FD_193487 | JGI IMG/M metagenome (GOLD analysis project Ga0247609, IMG submission 193487) | Sheep rumen microbial communities from Palmerston North, Manawatu-Wanganui, New Zealand - 1728 DNA GHGlow gp2 | ecosystem: Host-associated > Mammals > Digestive system > Stomach > Rumen ...
GGGGTAGCAGCATGACATCATTTTTAAACGAAGATTTTTTATTGCAGACAGAAACAGCAAAAACCTTGTATCACAAATATGCAGAAAAAGAGCCGATTTTTGATTTTCACAATCATCTTTCGCCTCAGGAAATTTTCGAAAATAAGCCCCTTGGAAATCTTGCAAATGCCTGGCTGGACCACGACCACTACAAATGGCGTGCCATGCGTGCAGACGGAATCCCCGAAGATTTAATTACGGGTAATGGCGACGACTACGACCGCTATCTTGCCTTTGTAAAAACCCTGCAGGGTTGTGTAGGAAATCCTCTTTACCACTGGAGCCATCTTGAACTGCAGAGATATTTTGGAATTACAGAACCTCTGACTTTGAAGAATGCCCGCCAGATCTGGGAAAAGTGTAATGAACTTTTAGCAAAGCCTGATTTTGCTCCACAAGGCCTTCTTGCCAAAATGGGAGTAAAAGCCCTGTGTACCACAGACGATCCTCTGGACTCATTAGAGTGGCATGCAAAATTGAATGGCCCTTCGACAAGCTCAGGGACCACAGGAATGCATGGTGTCTCTGAGCATAATGTGGTCCCTGAGCCTGTCGAAGGGAAATTAAAAGTCCTTCCATCCTTCCGCCCCGACCCAATCTTAAATGCCGACTCTCCGGCCTTTGCAGATTATATTTCGCGTTTGCAGAAATTTTCAGGAATGAGATTCAAGTCAATTGAAGATATGTTCACAGCCCTTGCAACCCGCATGGATTTTTTCAAAGAACACGGAAGTCTTGTAAGCGACCATTCTCTCGAAGGCGATTTTTACATGCCGTCTAATTTCACAGACGTAAATTATGTTTTCGAAAAAGCCTGGATGGGAAAACAGCTTTCAAAAGAAGAAGCCGCAAAATACAAAGGTTATGTTCTTATTGAACTTGGAAAACTTTATGCCCAGAAAGGCTTTGTAATGCAGCTGCACATCGGTGCCCTTCGCGACAACAATACTGCTCTTTTAAATCAGGCAGGTAAAAACATCGGCGAAGACAGCCTCAATGATTTTAACTTTGCCCCACAACTGGCCGCAGTTTTGGATGGCATTTATTCTGAGGCGTGGTCCCAGTGCTTCGACAAGCTCAGCAACCACAGTTTGGGCCCTCGTGTAATCCTTTACAACTTAAACCCAAAAGATAACGAAGCCCTTGCAACCATGGCAGCAAATTTCCGCAACTGCCAGTTTGGTCCGGCCTGGTGGTTCAACGACCACAAAGACGGCATCGAAGAACAAATCAGAGTCTTTGCCAGAACTTCAGTTTTGGGCCGCTACGTAGGCATGCTCACCGACAGCCGCAGCTTCCTTTCATATCCACGCCACGAATACTTCCGCCGCATCCTCTGCAACTTCATCGGAAATCAGGTAGAGCAGGGCGAGTTCCCCTGGGACGAAGAATCTCTCGGCCAGCTGGTAAAAGATATCTGCTATAAGAATAGTGTGGAGTTTTTTGGGCTTGCATCTCTCTAATAACAAACTTTTATAATTTTAATGACAATTCCGTAATGCTGTGCTAAAATATAGGGTATATTATTGTTTCCAGAGGTGCAGTTTATGAAAGCCTTGAATAGCATTGCTAGAAAAAGTTATAAGAAGGTATTAGGAGGTGCGTTCGCTGGTTTAGCTCTGGCATTCACAGCTCTCTTATTTGCAGGATGTGAAAACTTCTTAAAAGGTGAAGACGTACAGCAAGAAATCAAGAATGTAATTGAATATAACAATTCACCAGATCATGTAATCAATGTAGAAGCATTGAAAGATACCGGAGAAATCAAAACTCCAGCCACCCACGAAATTGAAAAGAAAGTTACAGACGTATTCCCTATTCGTTTTGAACCGGATGAAAATCATAAATTTGTAAAATGGGAAGCCATTATTCAGGATCTTAATGTAGGTGAAAAACCAAGTGATTATATTGTTTTTGAAAGTCCAACAAGTCTGGAAACAAATGTTACTTTCAAAAAGGCTTCTTCAAAAGTAATCATCATTAGACCAATCTGTCCACCTCGTCTTACTTATACCTTTAAACAGGGTGACGGTGATATTTATCCTAGAGATAGTTCTATTGAGTTTTCTTTTAATCAGGCTATTGACGAATCATGTTTAGCTAATGTTCCTGTAGAAAATTACGTTACAATTCAGAATCTTGATGAACAGGACGTTCAAAAATATTTTAAATCTCCTCGTGTAAATGATAAGAAACTTGTTTTTAATTCAGATACAACAAATGGCTATATACCAATTCCAAATGTTCAGAGAAGTATTTCTGTAAAAATTGATAAAGATAAAATCTGGTATGTTAATAAGCAGTATTCAGAAGAAGTAAAAATTACACTTGATGATGATATTAAACAATCCTTTATTATAAATTCTGAAACCTCTAAAAAAACTCATATAAAATATGAATTGCAGCAAAAGGATGAAAAACCTCTTGGTACATTTAAAATAGATGGACAGGAAATTGATAATAATACTGATTATCAATACAGCGTAGGCCAGGTTGTTAGTTTACGTTATAGAATTCCAGAGGGATATACATTTAAAGAATGGGAATTCAAAACTTCTGATGGAACAATTATTCCTCCTGAAGATTTAAGTTTGACTTTTACAGTTGAAGATTATACTAACAATTTGCTTCAAACAACATTTACAGTTGATAATTATATTTCTAACGTTGTTTTCGTAACTCCAAAACTTTATGAGCCTGTAAAATTCCACTTCTTGAAATCTGCAGACGATACAGGAACCTTTAAGGTTGATAAAACACCTGTTACTCAGGAAGATCAGGAATTTGAGTGTGGAGTAGGTTCAAGCTTCGTATTTAACTATAAGGTAGCTTCTGGTTATTTCTATTACGGATGGGATATAAAACGAACTTATACAGATGAAGAATCTGGAGAATTGGTAACAGAAGCCGTTACGATAGAGCAGCTCAAAGAGAAAGGTATAACTATTACATATGATGATGGAACCGATGAAAATGGCTTTAATGCTGCAACAGGCATTGCTCAAGCTCAGGTTACAATTGATTCTTATACATCAGATGAAATTTCAATTACACCTAACGTTTATAACCCAATTCAATTCCATTTCTTAAAATCAGCCGACGATACAGGAACCTTTAAGGTAGATAAAACTGCAATTACACAGGAAGATCAGAAAGTTGAATATGGAGTAGGAGCAAGCTTTACATTTTATTATAAAGTTGCACAAGGCTATTACTTCTACGGATGGAGCTTCAAACGAACTTATAAGGATGCATCAGGGGTCACAAAAACAGAAGCTGTTACAAAAGAAGAACTAAAGACTCTTGGAATTTCTATTGTTTATGATGACAATACCGATGAAAATGGCTTCAATGCAACAACAGGCATTGCCCAGGCACAGGTTACAATCGAAAAGTATACTGCTGATGAAATTTCAATTACACCTAACGTTTATAATCCAATTCCATTCCATTTCTTAAAATCTGCAGACGATACAGGAACCTTTAAGGTTGATAAAACTGCAATTACACAGGAAGATCAGAAAGTTGAATATGGAGTAGGTGCAAGTTTCACATTTAATTATAAAGTTGCACCGGGTTATTACTTTTATGGCTGGAGCTTTAAGCGAACTTATAAAGATGAAACAGGTGCTGTAAAGACTGTATCTGTTACAAAAGAAAAACTTAAGGAACTTGGAATCTCTGTCGTTTATGAAGACAATACCGATGAAAATGGCTTCAATGCTACAACTGGTATTGCTCAGGCTCAGGTTACAATAGATTCTTATACACCAGATGAATTCTCATTCTCTCCAAAACTTTACGAACCGGTAAAATTTAATTTTGCAAAAGCAGCTCAGGATACGGGAATCTTTAAAGTTGAAAAAACTGTAATTCCTCAAGATGAAGATAAAACTATAGAATTTGGAGTAAGTTCAAGTTTTGTATGTAGTTATAAGCTTGCTGCTGATTATTACTTCTATGGATGGACTTTTAAACGAACATATAAAGATGAAACCGGTGCTTCAAAAACTGAAGTAATTACAAAAGCTGAACTTGAAGATTATGGAATAACAATTTCAACAGAAGAAGATACAGATGAAAATGGTTATGATAAAGAAACAAGACTTGCTCAAATAAATGTGTCTGTTTATGACTATACAGATATTATTATTTCTATAACCCCTGTTTGTTTTGAAAATCTTGTTGTAAATAGTTTTAACTTAAGTAATTCAAACACATTATATAACAGAGATAGTGATATTGAGTTTATCTTTAATAAACCTCTTGTTGAAAGCTGTAAAGATAATGTCATAATAAAGATAACTGGTCTTTCTGATGGAAACAGTGCTCTTGATTATTTTGAAGCTCCAGTAGTTTCTGAAAATAAACTTACAATTAAAGCAAAGAGTGATGGTGAAAAATATCTTATTCCGGTTTTGTTAGATGGAACAAATACAGTTTCAATTACATTACCTGCTGATGAAATGTTGTATGAACAACAGCTGTCAAACAATGAAAGAATAAATATTGGACTAGGTGGCGACAAAACCTTTACATACAAAATTAATACAGAAACAAAGAGAAAAACACAGTTTATTTTTAATAAAGTTGATGGAGATGTCGGAGTATTACGTCTTGATGGTATTAAACTTGATAATTTGGAGAAAAAATCTTATAGCATTGCTTCTACATTCCAGTTGACCTATACTCTTTCAAAAGCAGAAAGAAAAGATTATTTATTCAGCGCATGGACTATCAAAAGTGAATATGAAGATGAAAATGGCGTACCTCATATAGAAGAAATTGCTTTTGATGATAGTGATAAACTTGATGAACTTCATATAACTGTAGAAACTGATGAACAGGCTGGTGTAAATGATACTATTGTATATTCTGCAGTTTTATCTGTAAAAGATTACTCTGATAATAAAATAACAATTCAACCAAAAGTAACAACTATTCCAGATGTTAAAATTACTATTAATGGTGGAGCACATGGTCTTGCAACAGTTAGTGGTGAACAAACATATAAACTTGGTGAATTAAATCATATTGAATATAAAACAGACGCTGCTTATTCTTTTATACGCTGGCAATTGATAAATTCTAAAACTGGTAATGAAATTTCAAAAACTGATGGTTCATATGATTATCTTGAATCCGATACTTTAGACAATGAAAAATTTGATTTTACAATAACAAGCTTGCCAGATGAAGAGTCAACTATTGAGTTTGAATTACGTCCAATTGTTGTTGAACGTCCTCAAATTATTTCAAGCTTGCCTTTAAGTGGTTCCGCAGTAAGAAAAGATACATCTATTCAAGTTGTGTTTGATTATGATATGGATGAAGGCTCAATTTATTATACGCCAGATGAAATTGACGAATTAGTAGCTAAACTTGGGCTGGAAGTAGATTATGACAAATATGACGATTATGATGAACATCTGTGGGCTTATGGTTTAAAAGATAATGAAAAGAATGTAGTTGCCCAATTGCTTTACGATGGTGACATGGGCGAGTATTATGGTTACATGTACACAAATGAAAACAGCGAAAAAGAATATGTTTATAAAAACATTTCAATTGTTAATTCAAATACTGCAGAAAATCTTATACAGTGTTTCGACCCTCCTTACTTTGAAAACCCTAGAACTCTTTCAATGAAAGTTCACAGAGATGATGAAAATAATGTTAGTATTACAAAATATTCTCAGATATTAGTAACTATCAATGAAAATATGTTCTACTACCAGGATGGTAAAAATGTTACCATGAATGGTGCAAAAAAATGGATTTATCAGGTAAGTAATGATACAGACAGTCTAGGTCCTCACGTTGTAAAAGATACTACAGTTTCTTTTACAATCGATGGAGGAGTCCCTACAGCTATTGATGTTACTAGTTTGGGAGATAATATTACAAACGCAAATATTACATCGTCAGGAGTTACACTTAAGGATACAAGTGGTACTGAATTAACTACTATCCCATATTTTAATAAAGTTAATTCTAATTTAATATTTGAAATTTCTGATAGAGAAGGTGCTACAGGTACTGAAGTAGAGGGCTCTGGAGTTGCTAGTACATTCCAATTAAGATGTACAATGCTTTATAATGAAAATTATAAAAAAGTGTCTAATGGAACTATCAGAAACGTTGGATTTGCATCTAATTCTGTAGGTCAGACTGCCGAAGTAGATCGTTCTCTAAATCAGCTTTATAATTATCTTAACAGTGGTATTTACAGTGTAGAACTTGTATTCCTTGATGTCTGTGGTAATGAGACTGTTTATAAACCAGTAGAAAGCGATAGCAATAAGAAATGGTGTATATTAATAGATAAAACAGCACCTTCTATGACTTTTGCTGATAATGTAGCAATCTCATGTACAGAAGAAAAAACAATAACAATGACTCTTAAAGGAACAATTCCAACTGATTATGATAAAATGGATGTAAGGTATTGGAATATAAGTACAGGTTCATTAGGCTCTTCAACTTGGGATCCTTTTGTGCCTGAATCAGATGGTATAACATATAAATTAAAGAATCTGGATGCTGGTTATCAGTATCGTATATTACTTCGATTCTATGATAAATATGGAAATGTAACTGGTTTGAAATCAGTTTCTTCTCCATATCCATACACAATGCCTGATAAACCAAAATCAGTTACTGTTTCAACAAGTTACGGTAGGTCTCCAACTATAACTGTTGAAAAGCCTGCTTCAGGTTATTGTTCATCTATTTCAGTTAAATATCGACTGGTAGGAGATACAAATTGGACAACAGCTAGTTCTATTATGTTCGCAAGCGGTAGTACCACAGGTAGCAGTACATACAATCTTGATAGTGGTAAACAGTATGAATTTGAATTGCGTGCATGTATTGCTGCTGGTAATAATAATAATGGTCTTTACAGTTTGCCTTATAAAACTTCTTCAGATGAATATCCAACATACACTACAACCCCTTCTTTACCAACATTAAGTAGTGTAAGCTACAATAATCAAAAGAATTCTTTGCAGGTTAATTATACAGTACCATCCTCAAATTATACTGGTATCAAGATTCTGTATTCAAAGACTTCTAACTTTACAAATCCAGGAACAATTTCAATTGCTAAGGCATATGCAACAGGTGGATATAGAATAACAAGTCTTGAGGCTGGTACAAAGTATTATGTAAAACTTGTTGCTTACTATATAAATGAAAATAACAAGGTTGAAACAGCAGCAAAATCTGCCTATACAATGCCAGCTTCTCTTACTGAGCTATATTCTGATGAATCTGGTTATGACTGGATGAGTGTTGATATTTCATATAAGCCATCAGGTGAGTATAGCGGTTATAATGTTTATTATAAACAAACATATCCATCAACAACATCATCATCTTATATAAAGGCTAATAGTACTCTCGTACCTGCCTCATATGATTACTATTATATTGGAGAGTATGAAGATGGTAATGTTATTACACCTGGTAAAACATACAGTGTAAAGGTTGTAACTGTTCTTCAAGATACAGAAAATAATGTTGTTATTAGCGATGAAAGTTTTGCACCATCATTTACAATAGAAATGAGTCCTTGGGAAGTAGATAGCTTTACGGCAAAGAAAACAAGTAGTACAAGTATGCAGCTTACCTGGACAAAACCATCAGGCACCTATTTTGAGGGTTATAATATTTGGTATAGCACAACTAATAACTTCTATACTGCAACACGTTATAATTCTAGTGCAATCAGCACATCTACAACAAGTTATAATTTAACAGGTCTTACTACAGGCTATTATTATGTTTGGATTGAAGACTTTGTAGGTACATTTAATTCTTCTTCTCGATATTATAATTGGGCAATGTCAAGATGTTCTCTTGCTTTGGACTCGGTTTCAAACTTAGCAGCAACAGCTCAGTCTACATCACGAATAGATCTTTCGTGGACAAATCTTTCTGATTCAAATGCTTATGATGGAATTGAAATTTACAGAAAGAAAGATGGCGAAGCCGAAAGTATGTACTCAAGAATTGCAACTCCATCTAAAACAGCAACATCTTATTCAGATACAAGCCTTACTCCTAATGTTTTGTACAATTATAAGGTTGTAACTTATAAAGGCTCTGGCTCATCAAAATTAACTGCAGATTCTACTATTAACAGAAGAACATATTCTTCTCCTGTTACAAGTTTTTCAGCATCTGTTCAGGGGCCTAACTCAGTAAAACTCTCATGGGCAAATCCTTCAAATTCAAGTTATTATAATCAGATAAAAATTTATAATGGCTCAGCTTTAGTTACAACATTGGATAATGGAACGACAACTTATACAGTAACCGGTCTTACAGGTGGAAATTCATATACTTTCTATGTAAAAACAACAAATAATACTTCTTGGGATAGCATTTCTTATCCATCAGGAATTACTGTAAGAACTAAAGTTGCATCTGTAACTAATTTGACAACAAGTACAAGATCTCAAAATTCCATTACAATTTCATGGACAAAAGCTGCAGGTAACGTTACAGGTTATTATGTTTATTACAAGCTGAGTTCTGCTTCTGGCTGGACATCAATGGGTAGTTATGATGCTTCAACGACATCTGTAACAAAATCAGGCTTATCGGCTGGTGTTAAATATGATTTTGAAGTCGATACTTACTATACTGTAAGTGGAACAAAATATTGGTCTTCTGCTGTAACTTTGAGTTCTTCTACAAGACCTCCAGCTCCATCTAGTTTCACAGTATCTTCACAAAGTAATAATTATATAAATTTGTCTTGGTCAAATCCAAATTCAGCAAATTATGATTATGTAAGAATTTATTATAGGAAAGCAACAGCTAGCTCTTGGAGTTCTGTAGATGTTACAAAGGGAGATACATCTTATTCTCTAAGTTTGGATTATGGTTATCGATATATCATTTATGGATATAGTATGTATAATGGTTGGGGTTATGCAACAGATTATATTTATACTCAAACATATCCTTATAAACCATCTAATCTTGTCGTTAATTCTAATGAAGGATATTTAACCGCAACATGGACGCCAACAAATATAGGTGAAAATAAGTATAAGATTGCATGGCATAAACCAAGTGAAGGCTGGACAATATCTGACCCTCTTATAGGTTACGATTCATGTTCATTAGGTTTGGATCACTCTCAGACTTATTATTTCGCAGTCTTTGCATATAATGATTTCTCTGGTTATGGAAATAATCTTCGTTCTAGTGATTTGGGTTATCCAACGTACATTACGCCACCAGCAGATATTTCTTCTATTACGGTTACATCAAGTGGTACTGGTTCTAATACAAGCTGGACATTTACAATTAATAACTGGAGTACTATTACTTCTCCTGCCCCTGATAACACACATGGAAATATCTTTGTAGATGGTGTTTATAAAGGTGGAGTTAGTACAAGCGGAAAATTCTACTTGTCAGGAGATTTAGCAGGACATACAGTTACAGTTGTTCCATACCATACTTTGTCATCAACTGGTAGATATGAAAGCTTGGAACCTGAAACTTTGTATGATGGTAGTAAGAAGAATTTAACAACATGGGAAGATGAGACTTATGCTCATCGTTTTACTATCAGAAAATTAAGTACTGGTACTAAATACGGCGACTAATAAAGTGTATTAACAAACCGAGCCACCATGTAATCCAACATGGTGGCTCCTTTTTTATGTTTCATAAAATTAGAAATCAAATTATTATTTTGACTCTGCAAAATCTTCAACCGGAATGTTCAGAAGTTCAGAAATTTCAAGGGCAGTGTATTTTCCATCGGCCAGGAGTTTTTTTGCATCTTCAATGGCTTTTTGTTGCTGACCTTGTTGAATCCCAATCACAATACCATCATTCCGAGCTTCTTCCTGTTTTACGGCAATATCATCTTTGTAACTGTACTTGGCACATAACATGTTTATGACCTCCCGCGACTTTCTGTCAAGGTAATCTGTTAAGATTCCCCGTTCCATCGCAATTTCTATTGCCTTCTTGAAAGACTTTTTCGGAAAAATCCTATTGTAATTCTGTTCAACAATTTCTATAAACAGGCAATACTCCTTAAGAATATCACAGGTTTTAGAAATCGGCAATAATTTTGAATCTGTGCAGTTCTTCACTTTGACAACAAGTTCGAGTTTGCTACTGTCTTTTTCAAAGAAAGCATCTGACAATCGAAGTTCCTGCTCTGGCGGTAAATTCTTTTTTCCAACATAAACAACGTAAAAATCAGGATTAGGAATCTTAAATACCTTTTCTGCATAACGTTGTTTAACAGGAACAATACCTTCATAAATACGCGTAACATACTCAAGACATCTGAACGGCATGTTTTCATTTACGGTTGATTGATGTTCGACTAGGACAATGAGTCTTCCGTTTATCAGCCAACTGACATCATTATTGAATGTCTTATAAAGAGCCTGTTCAATAACTTTACGTTCAAGCGAAACTTCTTCTAATTTGTAATCACTTCCCGAGAGAGCATTGTACAAATCCAAAAAGTTTTTCTTTCCATCCCTGTCACTTCCGAATAAATCTGTAAAAACTGAATCTTTGTATTTTCTGTTCCAAAATGCCATAGAGGCCTCCTGTGTTTAATAAAAATTTCATACATAGTATTAGAAATAATTTTTAAAAAGAGGAAGTTTTTCAGAAAAAAAAGTTAAAAAAAAAGACCTGAACGTTAATTCAGGTCTTTATGGTATACTTCTAAATTCTCTTACACATTGAACTTAAAGAACAAAACATCTCCATCCTGGACAACGTATTCTTTACCTTCTTGTCTGTACTTGCCGGCAGCTTTAATTGCGGCTTCGTCTTTGTACTGGCGGAGGTCATCGATGGTATAGGCTTCGGCTTTGATAAAGCCTTTTTCAAAGTCGGTGTGGATTACTCCGGCTGCACGTGGAGCCTTGTCTCCTGCGTGGATGGTCCAGGCTCGGCATTCATCAGGGCCTCCTGTGAAGAAGGTTCGCAAGCCCATAAGGTGATATGTTTTACGGGCAAGAACTGCAAGGCCGCTTTCGGTAAGGCCAACGCTTTCCATAAAATCTTTGCGGTCGTTTGGATCTTCAATTTCGGCAAGGTCGGCTTCGAACTTTCCGCAAATTACTACAACTTCTGATTTTTCTTCGTCAGCGTATTTTTTTACAACTTCTACATATTTATTTGTCTGTGCTTCTATAGAATCTTCATCTACGTTGGCTACATAAATTGTAGGCTTCATTGTAAGAAGGAACATGTCGTAAAGGGCTGCGCGCTCATCATCTGTGAGGTCTGCTGTGCGAGCACATTTTCCGTCCTGGAGAAGGGGTTTGATTTTTGCAACGGCACTGATCCATGGAGCATATTTTTTTTCTTCTTCTTTTCCAAGGGAGCGGATTGCACGTGTAACTTTATCCTGGCGTGCTTCTATTGTGTTCAAGTCTGCCTGGCAAAGCTCCCAGTTGATTGTAAGAATATCGCTTTCCGGGTCAATTGGAGCTGCTTCATTTGCATTGTCGCGGACGTGCATAATATCAGGATTATCAAAGCAGCGGACAACATGAGCAATAACAGAACATTCGCGGATATTTGCAAGGAACTTATTTCCAAGTCCTTCGCCGTTTGATGCACCTTTGATGAGTCCTGCAATATCAACAAATTTTACGCTTGCAGGAGTCTTCTTTTTTGGATTATGGATGCTTGCCAGAAAGTCCAGGCGTTCATCCGGTAAATCTACAATACCAATGTTAGGGTCAATTGTACAAAAAGGAAAATTCTCTGCTGCTGCAGGTGCCGCAGTCAAAGCCGAAAAGATAGTAGACTTTCCAACGTTAGGAAGTCCAACAATTCCACATTCAAGTGCCATATATACATCTCCAGGATTGTCGGGTCAAGCCCGACAATGACATTTTGTCATCCCACGACTTGATCGGGGGATCTCTTATTTACTCATAACTGCCAGTGCCAGCTGATCTGCGCAACTGGTATTCTTAAAACCGCAGATATTTCCTTTGAGCTTGTCGGAAATTTCCTGGGCTGTCATGCCATTACAGAGTTTAGAAATTGCTTTAAGGTTGCCGTTGCAGCCGCCTTCAAAGCTGATGTTTGTAATTCTGCCGTTTTCGTCCTTGTCAAAGCTGATGGAACGGGCACAAGTCCCTTTGGTTTTATAAGTAATTTGCATATAGATAATATAATGAAAAGGGGCGCCTTTTACAACTCTTCAAGCTCTTCCACATCGCCAAGTTCTTCAATTTCTTCAATTTCTTCAAGAGCTTGGGCTTCTTTGCCTAATGTAATATCTTCTATATTTTGTGTGATTAAATCGGCATCATTAAAGAGGTAGTCGTTGTATTCTTTGAGTACATTAGAAAAGTCAACCTTTAAGAAGGTTTGCAGATATTTTTGTTCGGCTCTAATCTCATCAAACTCATCATTCAATTTTTTAACAATAAAAGTATCGAGTTCTCCGGCGTCAGTCATTTTGTTAATTATGCCTAGCGTGTGTTCCTTTGAAAATTCCCCTTTGTAGCTGCGGTTGTCTGTAAGTGCACTTGTGATGTCTGCAATTGTCAAAATTCTTTGGGGCTTTGTAATCTCTGAGCCATCAATATGCATTGGGTAACCTTGCCCGTTGAGTTTTTCATGATGACGAAATGCAATATCAAAAATCCTTTTAGAAACAATGTTTCCTAAAATCCGTTTTGTGTGATTTACATGATAGCGCATAATACCCATGTCTTCAGGAGAGAGCTTGCCTGGAAATTCCAATATGCGGGTAGGGGTAGCAATTTTTCCAATGTCGTGAACTATTGCTGCGGTAAAAAGCGCATTTAAATCATCATCTGCAAGCTTAAGACGTTTGCCAAGCGAAAGGGCATAACATGAGGTATTGATGGAGTGTGTCAAAGTAACTGTGCTTTTAAAATCAAGAAAATAAACAAGAAGTTTTAGAAGCTGATGCGTGTCTTCGGGATTAAATCTTATGCGGTATAAAAACAATTCAAGCTCATTGTAATAATCAGTAGTTTTAAGCTTGTCTATGAGCGCGTTGTTTTTGTTTAACTCATTAAAGGTCTGTGCATATTTTGGATCAAAATACCCAGGGGCAAGGTCATTTACATTTTCAGGCATGGGCTCATCCGGGTGCTGCTTTAAAAAATCACTTATCCTTGCGCACATATAAATGATTGATTTGTAATCTGTCTGGTAAATAAACTTTTTCAAGTTTTCATCAAATGGTTGATTGAAGGTTTCAAGAGCCTGGGCATCGTTTTTGAGCGGTGTCATAAACTCGAGATAATAATACGAAAACATATATTTGCTTTCGACTTTTTTATCGCGTGAAAAAAAATCAATTTCATTTGTGTAAGGAGTTTCTCCGTAAAGCAGGTCCGGTCTGAAAAATCCGAGTGTGTGAAACAAGGACAAAATAACAAGATTTACAACGGAGCATCGCCGGTTCATTGGCTGTGCCTTTACAATCTCAAGAGCAAGGAAAGCTGTTCTTTCATTATGCATGACTATGGAGTTGTTTATGTTATACAACATTCTGTTTGCGATTCTGATTATTTGCCCTGCATTAAAAGTATCTTCTGGTTTTTGCAAATCCAAATCAAATTGCGCCATATTTTTCTATTATATCATAGGTATGCATTAAATCAATTTATTTAACACGTGGTCTTTTTGACGCCAGTTTTTGTCTACCTTTACCTGAAGATCAAGATCGATTTTTTGTATGTAAATTTCGCTGAGTTTT
>Ga0247609_10004531_pt1 | contig 13789 bp, 7 predicted proteins | sample 172DNAGHGlowgp2_FD_193487 | JGI IMG/M metagenome (GOLD analysis project Ga0247609, IMG submission 193487) | Sheep rumen microbial communities from Palmerston North, Manawatu-Wanganui, New Zealand - 1728 DNA GHGlow gp2 | ecosystem: Host-associated > Mammals > Digestive system > Stomach > Rumen ...
AGCAGTTCGGCCGCCAGATTGTAGGACTCCACAAGCGAAACCAGCCGCTCCATCAGCGGCCGGTCCACGTCTCCCTCCGGCGTCAAAGCACCGATGACAATCCCGTCTGCGCCGGCCTCCAGGGCCTCTTCGATCTGCGCGGCCATGGCATCGGCCTCCGCCGGAGAATAGACGAAATCCCCCGCCCGCGGGCGGACGAGCACATGGACGGTCAGGGAAGGGTAGCGGGCCTTGGCGTCCCGGATCCAGGCCGCGGGCGGCGTGAGTCCGTCCGCCTCGAGGTCCGCGCAAAGCTCGATGCGCCGCGCTCCTCCGAGCACGGCGGCATCGACACTTTCCGGATTGCCGCAGCAGACTTCCAGGAGAGCCATCCCTTACCGCTTCAGATGGCGCTTGATGAGCTCCCGCTTGGTTTCAGGCCCATAGGCGTATTCCCCTACGTCGATGCTGTCCAGGAGGTACAGGTCGCTGCCCTTGAAGAGGGTGGATTCGGCGACGGCGCGGATGTCGCGCGCCTTGTCCATCGACTCTTTCGGGATGATCAGGTGGCAGGGGAAGATATAGGCGACAGGATTGATGGCGACGGCGTGCGCGACGGAGCGGACGCCCTGCGGGTTGCCGCAGAGCGCGGCGAACTCGGAGTAGCTGTACAGGCGGGGTTCCAGTTCGAAGAGCGTCTTCCACACACCCAGCTGGAACTTGGTTCCGAACAGGCGGAAATCCTCCCACGTGAGCGTTCCCGCCATCGCGATCAGTTCGTCCGTCGACACTTTCTGGGTCGTGATGACATCGACGCTAGTCGGGGGGAGCTGGGCCACTTTCGCCGCAAGCTCGGCGAAGTGCCTGTAATCGCCGGCAATGGACGCGATCTTGCCGTCGATTTCCGTGATAATCCATTCGGTAACCATACGCGCGGGCAGTTTGTACAAAGATAGCATTTAAGCGCCAAATAATCAATATCCTGTCAGGTGCGCTTGGGGTAGCGGCCGGGCGGGACGCCGAACTTCCCCTTGAACCGGACCGAAAAATAGCTGGCGGAGCTGAAGCCCAGTTTGTCGGCCACCTCCGTTACGGTGTAGTTGCCGCTCTCGAGCATCTGGGCGGCGTGGCGGAGGCGCACGTCTTCGATGTACTCGCCGGGCGACATGCCGGTGGCCTCCTTCATCACCGCGGTCAGCTTCGTCTTGCCCATGTTCAGTTCGTCGCACAGCAGGGAGACGTTCAACTCCTTGGTGAACAGGTTGCGTTCTACCACGCCCAGCACGGCGTTGACAGTCTTGGCGTGGCGGGGTTCGCGTTCCAGCGCCTCGTTCTGCGTGTCCACATATTCCGAGATGATCGCCCGCAGCCCCTTGGCTTTTCCGTAGATGTCCTGGATGTCCTCGACCCCGCGCCCGCGGGCGCCGTATTCCTTGAAATACTGCTCCAGCTGGCCGATCACGAGGTTGAGTGGCGTGCGCATCTTGAAGGACAGGTTGATGAAGAAGCTCGTCTGTTTGCGGTTTTCCTCTTCCTGGAGCCGCAGCTTCTCCCGCAGCACCGCCTTCGTATAGCGGTTGCGGAGGATGTAGGTGAGGAAAGCCAGCAGGAGGAGCACCTCCAAGAGGATGAACTGCACGGAGGCGTACCAGACCGGCTTGATCCGGAACGGGAAGGAAAGCCCGTCCGCGCCGTCTTCGGGGGACAGGACCGGCCGGACCCGGAACGTGTAGCGCCCGGGGCGAAGGTTCATGTATTCGACCGGAATCCGGATGTCGACGGGTCTCCAGTCCGCCTCGAAGCCCTCGAGCTTGCCGACATACTCCGTTCCCCGGATCTCGGTGAAATCGTAATCGGCGAGGTCGAAGGAGAAATTGGTCTGCGTATGGTTGAACAGGCGGGTGCCCGGCGGGACACGCGTTCCGCCCACCCGCAGCCCGTCCAGGCGCAGCGGGGCGGTTTCCGCCGGGAAGGCAGCCTGCGCCGGATCCAGGGACTCGATGCCGCCGATGCCGCCGAACCAGATCGTCCCGTCCGACAGCCGGAGGGTGGCGGAGGACATCGTGCTGCGGAAGGAGAGGCCGGATTCCTGGTCGAACATCCGGGCGGCGCCGTCTTTCAGGTCCAGGAACACGAGGCCCTTTTTCGTGCCGGCCGCCACCAGGTGGTCGCCGAAGGGCATGACATAGTTCATGCTCTGGCCCAGGATGCTGCTGCCCGCGCCGTCGTAGGCGCGGACTTGGTCGTCGATGATGCCGACCAGGCCCCTTTCCGTGGCGCACCACAGGGTGCCGTCGGCGGAGAATTCGAGGTCATGGACCATCGTTTCTCCCGGGGCGAGAACAGGCCGGAGGGTGTTCCCGTCATAGCAGGAAACGCCGTTGCCGGCCAGCCAGATGCGTCTGTCGGGGCCGACGGCGATGGCGCGGACCTTCCCTTGTGTCCCCTCGATCTTCCGGGTGATCAGCTTCTCGCCGGCGGGGTCGAACAGGAAAGCGCCGTCCAGCGTGCCCAGGACCAGGTCGTTTCCGCGTCGGCCCATGGACAGGACATACTGCTCCACGTCCCCCGCGGAGGCCGGTTCCAGCCTTCCTGCGGTGTCGATCTTCCCGTTGCGGGCATAGCGGAGCAGGTTCCCGGACCAGTCGCCGGCGTAAACGGCGTCGGCGGCCGGATCATACAGGATGCACTGGTGCTTGATCCCGTAACTTCCGTCCACCAACACCCATTTTCCCTCGATATACCGGTGCATGCCGAAGGCGTCGGTCGCCGCCCAGACGACGCCCCGGGCGTCCTCCGCGAAGCCCCGGACCGGGCCGTTCGTCACGGGCTGGGGGACTGCCCGGAAATGATAGGTGGACAGGTTGGCATAGAACACGCCGGAATAGCAGGTGCCGACCCAGATGTTGCCGTCCTTGTCCCGGAAGACTTCATACACGGGGGTGGCTGTGTTTCCGTTCAGCAGAATCTCGGAAAGCCGTCCGGACGGGTCGCGCTTGAACAGGCCGCTGGCGCTGCCCACATAGACGCAGCCGCCCTCGGCGGCGGCAAAGGAACGCACGTTCAGGAGCGGTTTTCCGTCGCAGGCCGGATACCGCTCCAGGATCCGCCCGTCCCCGGCGTCGGCGACCCAGAGGCCGCCGCTTTTCAGCCCGAGCAGGAGCCGGCCGCCTTCCGGCGCGTCGGCGATGGCAAGGACGGGATCGCGGGTCTCGATCCGGAATCCCCCATCCGGGGAGACGACCCCTTGTTCCGTGCCGATCAGAAGCCGGCCGGCGGCGGTGCGGTGAAGGGCGCTGACCAGCTCCGAATTTCCGGCGGGGAAGGGCATCGGCCGCGGCTCCTCCGCCGTCCCGCCCAGGACGTACAGGGCCGGTCCGGCGCCGACGATCAGGGAGTCCCCCTCGGCCAGCTGGGCCGAGACGGGCTTGCCGTCTCCCTCGCCGAAGGACCACAGCCGGGAGGTCCGGTCGGACAGGTCGATGGCGGCCAGCCTTCCGGCGGTTTTCACCCAGACGAAGCCGTCCCCGGCGACCATGTGGCCTTTCTCTCCATATCCCAGGACTTTCTCCAGCGTATGGCCGTTGTACCGGAACACGCCGACGTTCGTGGAGAGCCACATCGCACCATCCCGGTCCTGGGCGAGCGAGTAGGCCCAGCTCTGGGAGATTTCCGACAGGTGGGCGGGCGACACGAAGTTCTCCTGCGCGAAGGCAGGACGGGAAAGCAGGAGCAATCCGGCGACCCCGACTGAAATTAAGCGATTTTGCATACGATGATTAATGCAACGAACAAAAGTATATAAAAACCCGAACAATATCAAATGCGCGGGCGGGCCCGCCCGCCTATATTTGCAAAAAACACGAACTAATGACACTGAGCACGTTAGCCATTCTCACCCTGCTGGGCGTTTCCCCCGCCCGGGATATCTACCACAACCGGTGGACGGATTTCAACAAAAACGGCAAAATGGACGTTTTTGAGAATCCGAAAGCCCGGCTGGAGGACCGGGTCGAGGACCTGCTGGGGCAGATGACGCTCGAGGAAAAGACCTGCCAGCTGGCCACCTTGTACGGTGTGGGCCGCGTCCTGAAGGACCCCCTTCCGACGGATGCCTGGAAGACGCAGGTCTGGGCCGACGGCCTGGCGAACATCGACGAGCAGCTGAACGGCGTCGGCAAGGCCGGCAAGACGTATTCCGACCTGATCTACCCGTTCTCGAACCATGTCGACGCGCTCCATACCACCCAGCGGTGGTTCATCGAGAACACCCGGCTCGGCATTCCCGTCGAATTCTCGAACGAAGGCATCCATGGACTGAACCACACCCTGGCCACGCCGCTTCCGGCGCCGATCGCCATCGGTTCCACCTGGGACCGCGACCTGGTCCGGGAAGCCGGCCGGATCGTCGGGAAAGAAGCGTCCCTGCTGGGCTACCACAGCGTCTACGCGCCCATCCTCGACATCGCCCGCGACCAGCGCTGGGGACGGACCCTGGAATGCTACGGGGAGGACCCCTTCGTGGTCGCCGAACTCGGCATCCAGATGGCGACAGGAATCCAGGAGCAGGGCGTCGCCTCCGGCCTGAAGCATTACGTCGCCTATGGCGTCCCCAAGGGTGGCCGAGACGCCGACTGCCGCACGGACCCCCATATCAATCCCCGTGAACTGCACGAACTGTATCTCTATCCCTTCCGTCGGGTCATTGAAGCGGCGCATCCACTCGAAGTGATGTCCAGCTACAACGACTGGAACGGCGAGCCCGTGAGCGCATCGCCTTATTTCCTGACCGAACTGCTGCGCGACACCTACGGCTTCAACGGCTATGTGGTCAGCGACAGCGACGCCGTGGAATTCGTCCACACCAAGCACAAAGTCGCCGAAACCTACGACGAGGCCGTCCGCCAGGTGCTGGAGGCCGGACTCAACGTCCGGACGAATTTCTCCGAACCGTCCATCTTCATCGAGGCGGTCCGCCGCCTCCTCGCCGATGGCCGCCTGTCGGAAGAAACCCTGAACCAGCGGGTGCGGGAAGTCCTTTCCGTCAAGTTCCGCCTGGGCCTGTTCGACCGTCCGCTCTCCGGCGACGGGAAGAAAGCGGACGCGGAGGCCGGCGTGGACAAGCACGCCGATTTCGTCCTGCGGATGGGCCGGGAGGCCGTCGTGCTCCTGAAGAACGAGAACCACCTCCTGCCGCTGGACAAGAAAGCCTTGTCCCGGGTCCTGGTGACGGGCCCGCTCGCGGACGAAGACAATTATATGACGAGCCGCTACGGCCCCGACGGCATTCCGTCCGTCACGATGCTCCAGGGCATCCGGAACTACCTGGCCTCCAGCGGGGTCACGGTCGATTACGAGAAGGGATGCGCCGTGAAGGACGCGATGTGGCCGGTCAGCGAGATCATGCGCGAGCCCATGACCGAGGAAGAGGAAGCCGATATCCGGAAAGCGGTCGCCAAGGCCGCGGAGGCCGATCTCGTCATTGCCGTCGTGGGAGAGGACAAGGACCTGACGGGGGAGAGCCGGTCTCGGACGTCCCTCGACCTTCCCGGCCGGCAGCACGAGCTGCTGATGGCCCTGCACAAGACCGGGAAGCCGGTCGTCGTGGTCCTCGTGAACGGCCAGCCGCTGACAGTCAACTGGGAGAACGAACACCTGCCCGCCATCGTGGAGATGTGGTTCCCCGCGAGCCAGGGCGGCACCATCCTGGCCGAGACCCTGTTCGGGGACAACAACCCCAGCGGCAAGCTCACGGTGACCTTCCCCAAGACCGTCGGCCAGATCGAGACGAACTTCCCCTACAAGCGGGGCTCCGAGGGCGGCCAGAACCGCATCGGCGACCCGAACGGCTGGGGCGTGACCCGGGTCATCGGCCCGCTGTACCCCTTCGGCTACGGCCTGAGCTATACGGATTTCGCGTACACGGACCTGGAAGTCCGGAAGCAGGACGACAACCGGATCGACGTTTCCTTCGACCTGGCCAACACCGGCCGGTACGAAGGAACCGAGGTGGTGCAGTTGTATGTCCGGGACCGGTACAGTTCCGTGGTCACCTATGATTCCGTCCTTCGTGGATTCGAGCGGGTCTCCCTGAAGCCGGGCGAGAAGCGCCGCGTGCATTTCACGCTCACGGGGAAAGACCTCTGCCTCCTCGGCAAGGACATGCAGTGGGTCACGGAAGCCGGCGACTTCGACGTCCTCGTGGGCGCCAGTTCGGCGGACATCCGTTTACAAGGAACTTTTACCATCGAAAGAGACCAACAATACTAATTCTTTTCTTAACTAACCAATCTACCCAATGTTACCTATCCGAAAACTCATCCTTTCAGTAGGTTTGCTCGCAGCGGCATTTGCGTGCTTCGTCCCCGCCCGGACCGCCTGGGCGCAGACGGCGCAGCAGGCCGCCCGGATCACCGTCGCCGGCAAGGTCGTCGACGAGGCCGGCGAACCCCTGATGGGCGCCTCCGTGTTTGTCAAGGGGACAAACAACGGAACCGTGACTGACCTGGACGGGCAGTATTCCTTATCGGTCCCCGCCGGATCGGTGCTGGAGGTTTCCTTCATGGGCTATGAAACCCAGAATGTGACCGTCAACACGTCGGGCCGCGTGGACGTCGTGCTCCAGCCCGACAGCGACTACCTGAACGAAGTGGTGGTCGTGGGCTACGGCATCCAGAAAAAGGTGGACCTGAGCGGCTCCGTCTCCGTGGTGAACGGCGAGCAGATCACGTCCCGCCCCGCTCCGGACGCTCTCTCCGCCATCCAGGGCGCCATGCCCGGCGTGCAAGTCCTCCGCAGCAGCGGTGAACCGGGATCCGAGACTTCCGGCATCCGCGTCCGCGGCTTCTCCTCGGCCAACAGCACCAGCACGCTCGTGCTCATCGACGGGGTCGAGGGCGACATGACCCTCCTGAACCCCAACGACATCGAGTCCATCTCCGTCCTGAAGGACGCGGCGGCCGCCGCCATCTATGGCGCCCGCGCCGCGGCCGGCGTCGTCCTGGTGACGACCAAGTCCGGCGCCAACAGCGGCGGCAAGGCCACCGTCACGTACAACGGGTACTATGCCTTCAACGTGCCTACGGTCCTCCCGGAGCGTCTCCCTACGTGGGAAGAGCAGGAAATGATCAACATCTCCCGCTTCAACCAGGGCGGCAAGGTGGAGTGGAATCCGGAGCAGAGCTACTGGACCTCCAACGCGAACTTCAACTACCGCAAGAATCCGAACGGCCGTTGGGACCTGTTCAGCGCCGAAAACTGGATCCTGGACGGCACCAAGCGGTTTACGACCCAGCAGCAGCATTCCGTCTCCGTCAGCGGCGGCAGCGACAAGGTGAACTACTATGTGTCGGGAAGCTACTATGACAAGGACGGTATCCTGAAATACGGTCCGGACTCCAACCAGCGGTACAACCTCCGCGCGAAGTTCACCGCCCAGGTGAACAAGTACATCGACCTCGGCGTCCAGGCTTCCTATGACGGCAAGTTCATCGAGACCAACCCGTACGGGACGAAGAACATCCTCGAGCGCCTGTACCGCATCCGCAGCCGGCAGCCCATCTACGCGCCGGAGGAGGATCCGAACGAGAACCCCTACAACGGCGACCTGCAGGTCAACCCGATCGACATCATGGAGAACGGCGGCCTCAACAAGAACCAGTACCATTCCATCATGGGCCGCGGCAACGTCCGCATCAAGAACCTGGTGAAGGGCCTCTCCTTCGACCTGGCGGCGAGCCGCAAGTACGGCTTCTACAACCAGAGCGTCGAGCGGCATTTCCTGCTGTGGAACGGCTGGAACGGCGCCAAGCGCTTCGACGCCAACAACCCGAACTCCTTCTCCCGGACGATGAACAACGATTACCACGACAACATCGAGGCGATCGTCCGCTACGACCTCACCGCCGGCAAGCACACGTTCAACGCCATGGCCGGCTATTCCTTCGAGCAGTACCGCAAGGAGCAGATGAGCACCGAGGTGAAGAACCTCAACTCGAACACCTTCTACTCGCTCAACTACTACGCCTCCGACGTCGCCGCCAACACGTCCGTGAAGGACGATGTCCAGACCTGGGCGATGATGTCCATGTTCGGCCGCTTGAACTACAACTACGCCGAGCGCTACCTGTTCGAGGCCAACATCCGGTACGACGGAAGCTCCCGCCTCGCGCCGGAATCCCGCTGGCACGCCTTCCCGTCCTTCTCGGCCGCCTGGCGCATCTCCAACGAGGAATGGTTCGGCAAGGGCGTCGTGAGCAACCTCAAGCTCCGCGCCTCCTGGGGCCAGCTCGGTAACGGGGCCATCCTGGGCCTGTACGACTACATCCCCCTGATCGAGTCCGGCGCGGACATGGGCGTCAAGAACTTCTACCAGTCCGAGATGGCTTCCAAGTCCAAGACCTGGGAGGTGATTTCCAGCACCAACTTCGGTCTCGACCTCGGGATGTTCGACAACCGGCTCACCCTGACGGCGGACATCTACCAGAAGGTCAATGACAACATGCTCGCCTCCCTGGAGCTCCCGCACGTGGTGGGCATCACCGTCCCGTCCGCCAACGTCGGTACGCTGAAGACCAAGGGCTGGGAGTTCGAGATCGGCTGGCGCGACCAGATCGGCGACTTCGGCTACAACCTGGGCTTCAACCTCTCCGACGCCAACAGCGTCCTGGTGAAGTATGACGGCCGCAGCACCGTGAGCGAAGGCGTCGTCTCCCTGCTGGAAGGCTATCCGATGAACACCATCTGGGGTTACAAGACCGACGGTTACTGGTCCAGCCGCGAGGAATACACCGACTACAAGGCCGCGCATCCGGGCTACCAGTCCTTCGGCGATGCCAACATCAAGGGCGGTGACATCAAGTACGTCGCCCAGGGCGAACCCAACCACACGATCGGCGCCGGCAACGGCGTTCCCGGCGACTCCGGCGACCTGGTCCAGCTGGGCGACTGCAACTCCCACTACCTGTACGCGTTCAACCTCGGCCTGAACTGGAAGGGCATCGACTTCTCGGCCATGATCCAGGGCGTCGGCAAGCGGAACGTGCTCATCGAGACCAAGACCATCGCTCCGTTCGCCCAGAGCTCGAACATGCCTTGGACGATCCACCGCGACTACTGGACGGAGGACAACCCGAACGCGTTCTGGCCCCGCCTCTACCATTACAACAACGGTGAAATCTTCAACTTCCACGCCAGCGACCGCTGGATCCAGGACGCTTCCTACATCCGCTTGAAGAACATCCAGCTCGGTTACACCCTGCCCTTCAAGAAAGTCGTCCGCAAGATGCGCGTGTACGTGTCCGGACAGGATGTCTGGTTCCACTCCAAGATGCTGGGTGTCTTCGACCCCGAAGTCGGCAATACGGCGACGGCCAGCGTGTATCCTTTCTTCGGCACCTGGTCCCTGGGCCTCAATTTGACCTTCTAAAAGCGATGACGACCATGAAACAGATATTCAAGCAGATCATTCTCTCGGCCGCGGCGCTCGCCGTCGTCGGCTGCAGCCTGGACCGCCTGCCCGAAACCACGCTGACCGACTCCAACTTCTGGCAGTCGGAGACCGACCTCCGCGGCGCCTGCAACCGCCTCTATCAGCAGATGGGCGGCCAGCTGGGCGGCTTCTACCACGACTATCGTTCCGACGAACTCGTGGGCAACTCGGCGAACAGCATTTCCGACGGCAGCCGGACCGTTCCTTCCACCTCTTCGGACTGGACGGATCCCTACTGGCGGATCAACATCTCCAACAACATCCTCAAGAAGGCCCCGAACGCCAAGGTGACGGAAGACGTGCTGAACAAGTACCTCGCGGAAGCCTATTTCTTCCGGGCCTACCACTACTTCGAGCTGGTCAAGCGCTATGGCGACGTCCCGCTCATCACCGAGGTGATCGAGAGCACCGACGATCCCCGGCTGGATTCGCCCCGCGCGCCCCGCGAGGAGGTCATCCAGCAGTGCTATGCGGACCTCAAGTTCGCCCAGGACAACCTGCCGGACATCGACAACCAGACCTGGGGTTACGTCTCCAAGTCCGCGGCGCTCGCCCTCCAGGTGCGCATCGGCCTTTACGAAGGCACCCGCGCCAAGTACCACGGCTACGGCTCCGACTATAACGCCCACCTCGACAAGGCCATCACGGCCGCCGAAAAGCTGATCGCCAGCGGCAAGCACGACCTGTTCCCGAACTTCGAGACGCTCTTCAAGTTCGAGGGCGAAGGCCGCGCCAACAAGGAAGCGATCTTTGTCAAGCAGTACGGCCCCAACGGCGCCGGCACGACCGTCCATGGCAACTGCCGCCAGCTGGAGAACACGGTCAACCTCACCAAGAACATCGTCGACCTGTTCCTGTACACCGACGGTCTCCCCGAGGGGAAGACGGCCGTGAAGCCGGAGGTTGTCGACAGCTACAACGCGTCCTTCATCAACCGCGACCCCCGCATGGACTTCACCTGCGTGCAGGCGAATGCGGACTTCGTCCCCGGCAAGGGTGTTTTCCGGACGTTCTTCGAGTCCGCCAAGGGCTACAAGATCCACAAGGGATTCATCGGCACGGAATGGTCCTCCAACAGCAAGGAGACCGTCGACAAGATGGTCATCCGCTACGCCGAGGTGCTCATCTCCTATGCCGAGGCTCTCTACGAGCGGAACGGCTCCATCACGGACGACCAGCTGGACAAGACGGTCAACAAGCTCCGCGCCCGCGTGGGCTTCCCGGTCATGCTCACGAACGCGTTCGTTTCGGCCAACGGCCTGAACATGCGGGATGAGATCCGCCGTGAAAGGACTGTCGAGTTCATCGACGAAGGCATGCGCTACGACGACATCATGCGCTGGAAGATCGCGGAGAACGTGCTCCCCGTCACCCTGCTCGGCGCCAAGTACAATGCGGACGAGACCAATGCGGCCTACAACGACCTCAAGCCCGTCCTGGACGCGAACGACTATTACATCATCGAAAAAGCGGCCAACCGCGTGTTCGATCCCAAGAAGGATTACCTGTATCCCGTCCCGCTGAAGGAAATCTCCCTCACCGGCGGTGCCGTGACCCAGAATCCCGGTTGGAAAGCTACGGAGGACTAATTATGAAAAAGACGATAATGATCATGGCGGCTGCCCTTGCCGCCCTCAGCTTCTCTTCCTGCCAGAAGCTGGACCCGTGGAACGGCGGCGATCCCAGCCAGGACCACGTGTACTTCATCGGGTTCAACTGGGGCGAGACCACGGCCGTTTTCAACAAGAACGGCGTCAAGTACGATGTCGCCCAGGGGAAAGTCGTGGACATCGACTACATCTTCGAGAGCAGTTTCGTCCGCGACTATGACGTGGAGACCTACTTCTACGTGGACGGGACCCTCGTCGAGGGGACGGATTACCAGATCGTGGACGCTTCCGGCGCCCGGATCGCGCCCGGCGCGAACGGCGCCTACAAGGTCACCTGGCCCCAGGCGAAGAAGGGCAACCAGCCCATCCATTTCAAGGCCCTGAACGGCGCGAAAGGCAGCGTGAAGGTGACGACCATCGACGCCGGCCACGTGAAGCCCGACGCCAACGACCTGACCACGCTGATCCAGCACGAAGAGACCAACTACACGGTGCGGATTTTCTCCAACAATCACTTCGTGACGGTGACGGTCAAGTAACCGGAGTCTGTCTATTAATAAGGGCGGGGTTTCGACCCCGCCCTTTTTTCATCGCTTCACCCAGAGGACCGGATTCCGCAGCGGCAGATTCCGGAGGACTTCGGCGTTGGTCGGGAAGTGCTCCCGCTCCTTCCAGGCCTCGAAATAGGCCGCATCCCCGAACCGGGCCCATCCCAGCAGGAAGGCGGGCTGCGCCACGGGCCATTCGTCCCAGTACATCACGTCGTGTCCATACGGCCACGCGTCTTTGTCCCGTACATAGGGAAGCATGAAGTCCAGCGCCTTGCGCATGCATTTCCCGTCCTCCGTGGCGTACTCCCACAGATCCTCCCCGTCTTCCGACAGGATGTGGCACAGGGCCGCCATCGCGTCCAGGTTGAACAGCGAATACCCGTAAGGCTTGGTGCGGGCGAGTTCCTGCGGAAAACTCCCGTCCGGATCCATCTGGCCGGGCAGGAAGATTTCCGTGAACCGCCGGCGGCAAAGCTCCGTCACCTCCCGGTCGCCCGTGAGCCGCGCGAACGCCGCGGCCTGCAGCGCCCAGCAAGTGCCGTGGTTGTTCTTGGCGTTCATTTCGTCAAGCCCGTATTCGTGCGTCGACATCCATCGCAGGTATTCGGAGAACCAGGCCACGGCGCCGTCCAGGCAATCCTGGCTGATGCATCCGGCCTCCCGGAGCCGCACCAGGGACTGCGCGACCTCGATCAGGTGGAGGGTGTCGATGATGCCGATTCCCCGGCCGGTGTACCGCCCCTTGATGGCCTGGGCATAGAGCAGGTTCGGGTTCATTTTCGTCTCTTCGTCGATGAACCAGGCGCGGATCTGCTTCTCAGCCGCGGCGGCGTATCTCTTCTCGCCCGTGAGCAGGAAGGCCGATGTCAGGGAGCCGACGGCGCGGCTGAAATCGACCATCGCCTTCCGGTGCTCGGAGAAATTGTCGGGATTGCTTTCGCCGTCCCGCCGGATGTACGGCCCGTCCGGATTCTCCGGATCCGGCCACCAGTAGTCCCCTTCGGAGTAGAAGTCGTGGAGGCCGCCTGCGCTGCGCTCCGCGACGAAAGCCGTCACGGTGACGGGTTCCCGGGTGAGCCATTCATCGGCCTGCCGGAGCACTTCCGGCTTCAGGAGGTCGGATACCGGACCGCGCTGGCGGCCGTCACCGCAGGCGCCCGCCAGCGCGACCATCGCGCATAACAGGCTGAATAGCAAGGCTTTTCTCATGGACCTTTCCCGGGGCGCCGTTACTTGCGCTTGAAGATCAGCTGGCCGAGGCCCCAGCAGCAGGCGGCGACGACCATGCCGTTGATGGAGGCGAAGCCCCAGTGCACGAGGTTCGCGACCACGGCGCCGGCGATGACGCCGATCACCGCGCTCCAATCGACGACGGGCTCCTTGACCTCCTTCCCGCGGTTGCAGAAGTAGTGGAGGATGAGGATGATGCCCACCGGCGGCAGGGTGCAGTTCAGCACGTTCAGCCAGTCGCAGAAGTTCCAGTACAGCCACACGGCGGCGACGGTGCCGATGATGCCCGAGATGATCACCCAGGTCTTCTTGGACAGGCCGAAGATGTTCGACAGGCCGAGGCCCGCGGTGTACAGGGCGTTGTCGTTGGTGGTCCAGATGTTCAGGCCCAGGACGAGGACGGCGAGGTAGAACAGGTTGAGGTTCAGCATGACCTCGAAGATGTCGTTGCCGCCCACATAGATGCTGGACACGGCGCCGAACAGGAACATCAGCGAGTTGCCGATGAAGAAAGCCACGACCGTGATCCAGAGGCCCACCTTGCCGCTTTTGGCAAAGCGGGTGAAGTTCGGTGTGGCCGTACCTCCTGAAACGAAGCTGCCCACGACAAGGCCCGCACCCGCAATGACGCCGAGGTCCTTCGACCCCTTCGCGAACTGCTCGATCAGGCCGGCGTCACCGTGACGGACGGCCATGATCATCGCGACGGTGCCCAGGATAGCGACGGCCGGGACGGCGATGTAGCTGATGATCGTGAGGCTCTTGATGCCGAAATAGGCACTGGCGGTCATCAGGATACCGGCGATGGCGACGAGCAGATATCCCTGCCAGGGCATCGAATCCGGTGTCACTTCCAGGCCCATGAGCTCCTTCGCCACGGGGATGGCGAACATCGCGAGGCCCACGCCGAACCAGCCGGTCTGCGTGAA
>Ga0247609_10004532_pt1 | contig 13789 bp, 11 predicted proteins | sample 172DNAGHGlowgp2_FD_193487 | JGI IMG/M metagenome (GOLD analysis project Ga0247609, IMG submission 193487) | Sheep rumen microbial communities from Palmerston North, Manawatu-Wanganui, New Zealand - 1728 DNA GHGlow gp2 | ecosystem: Host-associated > Mammals > Digestive system > Stomach > Rumen ...
ATACCGAGTACAAGCCATACACCATTGCTTAAGCCTATGTCACGCACTTTTCATAAAAAGAGGATGTGCCTTTGATGAATTCATTTTGGGCACATCCTCTTTGTTGTATATTGCCTTTTATTTCACGACAATTGATTTAATAAATGGACCAACAGCAGATTCATATTTGTTGGCAGACGTAGGACTATATGCGAAGTTTCCGAATACTGTATTGCCTTTCTCGCCAAGGACATAGAAAAATACGACAATCTTATCTCTGTCTGCGTCTTTACATTGAATGGTCAAGATGTTGTTTTCGACTTTAGGCTCCTGAAGAAACTCAAAATCTCTCTTTTTCTCTGCAATCTTTTTCTCAGCGAACTGCTTAAATGTCTCTGCTGTGGGTTTATTGTCAGTAACCAGGTTGACAGAGATATTTGCATCTCTTTCAGGTGCGTTGCTCAAGAATATTGTGTCGTTGATTCGTCCTTGTTTTAGGGCTTCTGGGCAATCGAATGCATAGCAAGTACTCTCGTAATGTACAAAATCAGCAGGTAATTGGTTGTCTGCTACAGCTGTAGAATCTGCTCCATCTGCATTTGCAGCACTTTTGTTACCACACGAAGCTACGAGCAGTCCTGCTGCTGCGATAGCGATACTAAATAATACTTTTTTCATAACGGTTTTGTTTTTAAATGGTTAATATAGAGGTAATATAAAGTTTGATGCAAAAATAAGAATATTTTTCTACAATGCAAAATTTTTATTGAATTTTTCTTGAGATGGCAGTATATCCTGCCTACATGGTTGGTGTTCCGCTTTGCCCCTGACTACCCACGACATACTTATATGTATATTTCCTACCGCCAACTCTTCGGTTATGGCTGGTGGAGCACGCTGTGGCGATTATTCGTCGTTATGCTGACGCAAGTGGCGGTTCTGGTGATGTCGTTGCAAACAATGCGACCAAACGACTTAAATGACGTTGAAATGTTTCAGGGCATTCAGGATGCCATCATCATCTACTGAGGTAGTGACATAGTCGGCTTGCTGCTTCAGTGCATCAATGGCGTTACCCATGGCTACGCCTATGCCCGCCTGTAGAATCATGGAACTGTCATTGCCTCCGTCACCAAAGGCCATGGTGCGGTTGAGGTCGAACCCTTGGTGTTTTGCCATAGCGATGATGCCCTTGCCTTTATCAGCGCCATTGGCTGTGATATCAGTGAATTCCGGATGCCAACGGCCTGAGATGCAATGTGGCAGACGGGCCAGTAGCTCTGCCTCGTAGTCTGCTGAGAAGAATGGCGTCAGTTGCAGAATGTCCTGCTTTAGTACTTCTGACAATGGTGAGGCCATATCGAATTCCTTCACGGCAAGCATCTGGTGGAAAATGCGTTCGACATCACCCTTGGGGTCAAGCACTGCTACATCCTTCCTGCCAACCACAATAAGACTGTAGCCTTTTTCCTGTGCGTCTTCAACACACGTCAGGACATCTTCTTTAGGGATGGGCTGGCAGCCTACAAATTCGTCGCCCACATAACACAATGCCCCATTGGTGGTGATGTATCCGTCAATGAGGTGGGCTATGGAGCCGAGGTTGGTGATGATGACGGGTGGTCGCCCCGTAGCGATATATACCCGCGAGCCATTCTTTTTGGCTTGTGTCAATGCCTGTATGGTAGAGTCGGGTATCTCATGGGTCATGAAACTCACGAGCGTCCCGTCAATGTCGAAGAATAATGCGTATGAATCTTTCATTTGTTTTCTGTATAAGAGTGCACAACGGAACCGTCCCGCTGTGCACTCTTCACTTCATTTGTAGCACTGGAAAATGCTGTCGATGGTGTTTTTGTTCATCTTCTTGGTGAAGAGGCTGACAAGCCATACTACAGGGAAACCACCTACCATGGCTATGGCGCCACAGTTGATGGGGTTGATGGGATTGCCCAGCAACATGTTGATGACAGTCAGACCGACACCCCAGATGAAGCATGCCCATACGCTGGCTGTGGTCACACCACGCCAGTAGAGTCCCAGCATGAAGGGAGCGAGGAAGGCTCCTGCCAAAGCGCCCCACGAGATGCCCATCAACTGGGCGATGAACGTTGGGGGATTCAGGGCGATGAGCAGCGAGATGGCGATGAAGAACATGATGAGCACTCGCATCACCACCACCTTGCGACGCTCTATCTTCTCTGCTACGATATCATCGATGGTTCCTTCTTCCACTTCGCCTGGCAGCGACTTCTTGTCGCGATAGATGAGGTCGAGCGTCATGGTGGAACTGGAGGTGAGCACCAGCGAGGCCAGGGTTGACATGGAGGCAGAAAGTACCAGCAACACCACGAGGGCTATGAGCACGTCGGGCAGTGTGACCAGCATGGCTGGCACGATGGAGTCGAAGGCTATCTTGCCATTGGCACCAATGACGGGCTCGTAGAGACGTCCGAAACCACCGAGGAAATAACAGCCGCCAGCCACGATAAACGCAAAAATGGTGGAGATGATGGTGCCACGCTTGATGGCGCTCTCGTCGGTGATCGAGTAGAACTTACCCACCATCTGGGGCAGTCCCATCGTGCCCAATGACGTCAAGATGACAACACCCAGCAGTCCCCAGGGGTCGGGGCCGAACCATGAGGCAAAGCCACCATTCACGGAGGGGTCGGCATCGGATGGAATCTGTGTCAGTTTTTCGACTGCTGCAGTCAGACCGCCCTGGGCATTGAGTACGGCGAGGATAACAGCCGTGATGCCGAAGAGCATGATGATGCCCTGGATGAAGTCGTTCATAGCTGTTGCCTTATATCCACCTATGATGACATAGATGGCTGTCAGGATGGACATGATGATGACGCAATACTCGTAGGGAATGTCGAAACCCATCTCGAACAGTCGGGAAATGCCGCTATAGACGCCGGCTGTGTAGGGAATGAGGAATACGAAGGCTATGATGGAGGCTACCACGCGCAGTCCCTGGTCGTTAAAACGTGTTCCGAAGAAATCGGGCATGGTGCGCGACTCGATGTGCTGGGTCATCAGCTTAGTGCGGCGACCCAGGATGAGCCAAGCCAACAGCGAACCGATGATGGCATTGCCAATACCTATCCATGCTGACGACAGGCCGTAGCGCCAGCCAAACTGTCCGGCATAACCCACAAAGACCACTGCCGAGAAATAACTCGTACCATAGGCAAAAGCCGTCAGCCAGGGACCTACGGCACGTCCGCCCAATACAAATCCGTCAACACTGCTTGCCTGTTTGCGTGAGTAAACACCCACTCCGATCATCACGGCAAAGAAGACAATCGTCAAAAGAATCTTTATAATCATCGCTTAATAAAATTTTTTCTTAGAATAATCCAAACGAACCTGCATCTGCGCCATAATCTGGCTGCAGCCGCCATGATGGAAGGCTCCATTGGCTACGTAGGCACTCTTATAGACATATTGCACCTGGAAACGGCATTTCCTGAAGAACCAGTACTGCAGACCGGCTATCACCTTGTGCTGATCCATACCAAGCGACGTGTTGAAATTAAAGAAATCGTAAGAGCCTACAAACTCCAATCTTTTATAAAGAGGAACGCATCCGGTGATGTAACCACCACGACTGGTGGCATTGCCGTCTTTTCCTTCCAAATATTCTCCGTGCAGATTGAAGCTCTTCGACTTATAATCGAAGCCTACCGTCCAGCGGTTACGCTTGTAATTGTCACCTTCTTTGATGTCGGGGTTGTAAAGAGAATTGGCAATGGCGTGTCCGCGTCCTATCTGACCCGTAGCCACCAAATTGAGCCCCTTAACAGGTCTGTATTCCAGACGGGCTATGAAGTCTTTCTCCTTGTTGCCGTCTTTCTTGTTGATACCCTGTCCGTTCATCACCTGTGCCTCGTAGCGGAATTTCCCGTCGTTGGTCTCGCCGAAGATGGAGAGTCCGAGGTCGCGTCCGTACTGCACACCCATCAGTGGGTCGCTGCCACAGCCTGTCAGAAAGGTGACACCTTCTGAATAGACGTCGATAGCTTCCATCGAAGTAGGGGATAGGGGATTTTCAAGTGAAACGCCGTTCTTAAACTGTCCAAGGCGAACGGTCAAGGCCTTGTTGTTTGTAAATCGATAGTCGGTGTAATACTCTTGTACAACGCTCGAAAAGTCGTGCATGAACAAGAACGACCATCTGTCTGTGATTTGGGCGTTTGCCCAGAAGAGAATTCGCTTAAGCTCGAAAGTTCCTTTGTCTTCACCGTTCTGGTGGGTGTAGTTGAAGCCTCCCTGTGCATATCCGTGCAGTTCAATGCGGTCGGAAGCGTCTTTCAACCAGTCAATCACTTCGTTCTTCTCTTCACGTTGTTGTCCCATGGCCGCAGTGCTGCTGAAAGCGGCAAGGGCTACGGCTAATAAAGCCTCTTTGAAAAATTGTTTTCTCATCTTGTTTAATTTATATTGGTTAAATATCAATTCTCATTTGTATTTCCTGATTCTCACGTCAATCCCACTTCCTGCCAACAACATGCTGACCTTGCGGATGGGCGTGTCGCTATAGTGATAGGGGAACAGTACCTTGGGCTTGATGACCTTGGCTGCCTTTGCCAACTGCTCGGGTGTCATGGTGTAAGGCTGGTTGCAGGGCAGGAAGGCAACGTCGATATCCTTCAGATTGGCCATCTCGGGAATGTCCTCCGTGTCGCCTGCCACATAAATGCGCAGATTCTCGATGTTGAGCACATAGCCGTTGTCGCGTCCTTTAGGATGGAATTTCTCTCTGCCCGCTGTGGTGTTGTAGGCTGGTACGGCTTCCACCGTGATGTTGTCGCACACCTCAGCCTTGTCGCCGTTAGCCATTACATAACCGCTTCCCCATTGGGAATAGACATTGTGGTTGGTATAGATGACGGTATAGTTTCTGCGCAATTCCGTCAGTGCCATTGTGTCGAAGTGGTCGCGGTGCTCATGTGTCACGAAGATGAAGTCGGCCTTGGGCCATGTGGTGAAGTCGGTATAAGGCTCCATGTTGATGACAGGGTCGAAGTAAATGGTCTTCCCGTCATATTCCATCATGATACTGGCATGTTTGATACATGTAATCTTGACATTCTTGCCCGATGCTGTGGTAAACACGTCTGTCTCACCAGTCTTCTGTGCCCAACATCCCAGCGTCAGGCACACGGTCAGTAATACTAAACTCAGTTTCTTCATTGGTCTTCAAAGTTTAATGCTGTTAATTTGCGGCGTCAAAGGTACGAATAATTCCGTAACGTTGCAAACGTTTACGCAAAAAAAATGTCCCAAAACGCATCAACGATACATTCTTTTTAGTACTTTTGCTCCCGGAAACAGGAATAAAGCTGTTAGCAAAAGCTATAAAGATATATACGAACAAAACAACTACTAATTCAAATCGGAGAAGGAGCCATGCGTGATGCGTGGCTCTTTTCGCTTGTTAATGAAAACAAACCAATGTTATAAAATGTGTAAAAAGTATTGGGATAGTTTGAAATGTATAAAGTAATTGCTATCTTTGTGATAATAAAATAGATTAAATAACCAATAACAGCAATATTGTATGAAACAAGATGAAACTTTTGTAAGGGGAGGCAACAATCCTTATGCACGTTCCAATGGTGGTCAACGTACAGGCAGTGAGACTTATATTCCTGGTATGAATGATGTCACACCAGGCAGTGCTCCAACACCTTCTGCAGGCTTTGCAAAGGCAAAACCAAACACCCCGGTAGTGGGATTCCTCTATTCCATCTCGCGCAAGGGTATCGGAGAGTATTGGCCTCTGCACTTAGGAACCAATACCATCGGACGTTCAGAAGATAATGATATCTGTCTGAAGGAGATGTCGGTATCCAGCAAGCATGCCACATTGAGCATCAAGCAGATGAAGAGTACGCATAAGCTGATAGCCAGCATCCGCGATACAGGCTCGAAGACGGGTATGTTCCTCAATGACGAAGAGTTGGATTATGAGAACCATACCTGTAAGGCCAATGATATCATTACTGTCGGTGCTAACTATAAATTATTGCTTATCCTGATTGATGCCGAGGAGTATGGACTCTCAGTAGCAGAAGAGTTTGTCGAGGATAAGGATGCTGCCAACGATAATATGGGTTATCAGACACAGCCCCGTGGCGGATTCGGTGACGATGCTACCCAGAACAATTTCCGTCCGTATAGCGCAGACAATCGTAATGTGGACACAGGTACGGTTGATTTGAGCGGTGCCGGCTTTGACGAGCCAGGTGGTACGGAGATGATGTAGGAAGTATGATGTAAGATGTAAGATACGATGCCTTTAATATATATACAAGGAGAAGAAGAGAAACAAAGACGCATACACTATGAGGTTGACCCCTCCCTGCCTTCGTTGGGTGAAGGCGGGATGGGCCAAGTGCTGAAAGGTGTACAGGTCAATGAGGCTAATGGCGTGCGCCGTGATGTAGCCATCAAATTTCTGTTTGAAGACCTGCCGGCTCATGCTATAGAGCGTGCCAGACGTGAAGCCTCTATCCAAATCAGTAACGAGAATTTGGTAGAGATGTTTGGATTTATAGAGGTCGTAGAGAATCCAGAGAGTGCTCGCCCCATTAAGCGTTTCCATGTAGTCAGCGAACTCCTGCAAGGAGTGATGCTCTTCGATTTACTGAATGGTAAGACTACTGATAAGAATGGTCAGGAGGTTCCTTTTGCCCAAGAACTCTATCAGAAATATCAAAGTGACCGTTTCGGCTTTGCCGTTTTCATTGTGAAGAATATCCTTTCCGGTTTGATGGCACTTCATGATAAGGGTTATATCCATCGTGATCTGGACCCAAGTAATATCATGATTACCACTGACCGTAAAGTGAAAATCATCGATTTCGGAATTGCGAAACGACTTGATAATCTGAACACACAAGACCAGCAACTCACCAGTACTGGTCAGTTCATAGGAAAGGCTGCCTATGCTGCACCGGAATTAGTGTTGGGCGATGTGCATAATCAAGACAAGACAACCGATATCTATGCTGTGGGTATCATGCTCTTCCAGTTTATCACTGGCACCCTGCCATTCGAAGGAACAATGGCAGAACTTATCAAGAAACAGCTGAACGAGAAGATACCCCTTAAACTGATTCCATATAAGGCTGTACGCAATATCGTAGCCAAGGCCACTGCCAAGAAACAGGCAGACCGCTATCAGTCAGCTGCAGAGATGCGTGTGGATTTGGAACACTTGTCGAAGGCTGATGCCGTGCCTACTGCTACCAGTGCAGGACAGGTGGTGGCAAGTCTGGCTGATGTGAAGAGCGGCAAAGGCAAAATGATAGGTATTGCTGCCGGTGCTGTGGTGGTCCTGGGCATCATCCTGGCATTTGTGCTGGGCGGATCGTCAGAACCGGAACCTGAGCCAGTAGTGGAGCAGAAGACGGAAGTAGTGGCAGAAAAGGCACCTGATGCAGGCAAGATGGTTGCTGATGCTGTCAAGCAGCTCAACGACCCTGCCACAGTTGTTGATGGTATCAAACAACTCACTGAGGTTGCCGACAAGTATGGCAACCAGAAGGAGGCTGCTGACGGTATCGCTCTTTTGGCTGCACTGACACAGCCTGCCGATATCGAGAATACCACTGACGAAATCAAGGAACTGCGTGCTGCTACCCATAACGACATCATTCGTGATATAGACAGGGCTCATGCCTATGCCGAAAAGGCTGTCAAGGCTAATCCCGAGAGTTATAAGGCGCTCTATGAATTGGCAACCGACTATTTGGGTGGCGAGGCAAGAATGAATCAGGAGGCTGACTTCAAGAAGGCTTTGGAACTGTTTATGCAAGGTCAGAAGTATGCTGAAGCCAAGGGCGACAAGGAATATACCGACCTTTTCAACGGCCGTATAGAACTGGTGAAAGCCCAATTAGACAGTACAAACGAATAGTAAACCTTTATGCCAGGACAGGTTACGAGAAAGGGAAACATCATCTATCTGAATGCCTATGGACATTGGTATCAGTACGATGAATCGCAAGCACCGTTAGGAGCTGGCGCCATGGGGGTGGTGTATCTCGGGCAGAACTGTCAGACCCGTGAACCTGTTGCAGTGAAACGTGTGGTTGACCGCTATGCCAACAACCCAGAGATACGTCGCAGGGCTCATCAGGAAGCCGACCTCATGTTCAGCCATCCTAATTTGGTTGAGATGTTAGGCTGTTGCGAAGTGGCACCAGGGCAGGGACCTATCTTTATCATCAGCCGTTATGTGAGGGGAGAGAACATTGACAAGTTTATCAATGCCCACGTGCGGTCGCTGCCCAATGCAGAGCACCGCATCTGTGAACTGTTCTTGCCTGTGCTCGACGCTTTGGCATATATCCATTCCAAAGGTATCATCCACATGGATATCAAGCCTTCGAATATCATGATGGAGCAGGGACGTAATGTCCGACTGATGGACTTGGGGATTGCTGACGTGTCGGAAACCATCAATAGTTCCACTTCAGGAATGATGGGCACTCCGAAATATGCGGCTCCCGAACAGTTCTCGGATGTGGCCAGCAAGCCCCAACTCACTTCGGCAACGGATATCTATGAGGCCGGTATTACGCTCTACGAACTAATCACCAAGCAGAATCCTTTCTCTGCTTCAACAGTGGCAGAGTCAAAGGCCTTGCATCATGGTATGGTATTGCCGAGGGTACCGGGAATCTCTGATTCTGTATTCGAAGTTACCCGCAAGGCTACGGCCATCAAACAGGAGGACCGCTATCAGAATGCCAGTGCTATGAAACAAGCCCTCAAGGAGGCATTGCCCCCTCGTAATTACTCAAAATTCGATCGTTTCCTTTCTGGGATATTTAAGAAATAAACAATATGAATGCAATTAAAACATCCATGCCTTACGTTGGCTATTGGGACACCCGTCAAGGAGGGCGTGCCGAGAATCAGGACTCTTGTGGGTTCATTGATACCGACAAGGGATTGATAGCCGTTGTGTGTGATGGCATGGGAGGTGGGCCTGGTGGACAGCTTGCCTCCACTATAGCCGTTCAGAAAATAGTGGAGTATGTGGTGGGTGCCCCTCAGGATATGCCTCGCACAGAGATGGTTGCCAATGCCATAGAACATGGACATCAAGCCATCCTGGCAAAGACAGCTGAGACACCAGCCCTAAGAGGCATGGGATCTACAGCCACCGTCCTGCTGATCAACGAGCAGTCGGCTATCTTAGGTCATGTAGGCGACAGCCGTATCTATCAGTTCCGTCACGGAAAGAAGATATTCCGTACTGCCGACCACTCTATGGTGGCGGATTTGGTGCGCAATGGAACGCTGACAGAAGAACAGGCACGTCTGTCGTCCCAGTCGAATATCATCACCAAGGCCTTGGGCAGTAAGTTGACCAATCTGGCTGAGGTCACGGAGCGTCCGTATGAAAAAGGCGATCGCTTCATGCTTTGCACTGACGGCATCTGGGGTGCTATGCCTGAGCCTGAACTCATCAAGCGGGTTGCAAAGACGCCCTCTTTGTCGGGCGCTGTTGACGGCACCGTATTGACAGTTGACGATATCGGTCGTAAGAATGGTAACCATCACGACAATCTGACCATCGCATTATTAGAAACAAAACAAGATTCATTACTGAAAGAGAAAATGAGTAAGACGACATTACGTATTTTAATCGCACTGGCAGCACTCTGTCTGCTGAGTATTATTCTGAACATTGTGTTGCTCAGTCGCCCTGATACTCCTGTAAATAAGGAAGAGGTTGACAGTATGGCAGAGGAACTCGACAAGCGAGGCAATCGCATTCGGGCTCTCGAAGACTCCATCAATGCTATGTGGGGTAATGTGGCCAACTCCAAGCAGGAGGCTGCTGACGCTACACTGAAGGCTGCCAAGGAGAAAGAGAATGCTGCTGAGAAACTGAAGAGTGAGGCAGAGCAGAATGCCAAAGAGGCTAAGGAGGCCGCTGATAAGGCAAAGGCTGCTGCTGACCAGGCAAAATCGGCAGCGGATGCTATTCTGAAGTCGCGCAACGATGTGATAGCCCAGCTCACCAAGATTAAGGATATGCAGGAGAATGCCCAGCGCAAGCAGATGCGCAGTGCTGTGGCTGAGTCGTTAAAGGTTCTCGCTGAAAAGGATGCCAAGCATAAGTCTATTTACGACAGTGTTCGCGAGAAATTAGGCAACAAGGTGGCTTCGGAGAATACTGATATGAGTAAAGGTCATTATAATATCCTCATCAAGAATCTTCAATCAATTAAATAACTAGTGTGCCTATGAAGACAATAACAATAGGTCGTGGCGATGGCTGTAATATATACATCGATGATGAGTCGATGAGTCGTCGGCATGCCATTATCAAGATTCCTACTTTCGGGGAAATGGAGATTGTGGACATGAGTAAGAACGGAACCTCCGTCAACGGAATCCGACTCCGTCCTAATGTGCCATTCCCTGTGAGCCGCAAGGATGTGGTCACTTTTGCAGATGTCGCACAGTTAGACTGGGCAAAGGTGCCGGATCCCTTGAAGTATTATAAATTAGGTGTCCTTATCGTGGGTGGACTCATTGTCCTGTTGTTGGCTATCTTCCTTGTCAAGAACTTGTTTAGTGACTCAACTCCCGAGCAGCAACCTGTGAAGCCTGCTATTGAGCAGGTCCAGAAACCAGTTGCTCCTGAACAACCATCTCAACCAGAACAGGAAGCACCTTCTGAAACAACGACGGAAGGTGAAACTACTGCTCCTCCCTCATCAGAATCTCAAGAGTCTGCAAAAGAACAAGACGATGAGATTATTGACTTCAGAGGGACTGCTCGCCAGAATCGTGAGAAGCGTGAAGCCGCCGAGCGTGCTCGTCAGCAGAAAGCTAAAGAACAGCAGAAAGCTAAAGAACAGCAGAAGCAGAAGGAGCAAAAGCAAAAGGAACAGCAGAAAGAGCAGCAGAAGCAGGAAGACAGCAAGCAGCCTTCTGAAGGCAATTCTTCCAAGAAAGAATATAAACCAGAAATGATATAACCTAAAACAGATAAATATATGAAAATTATTAAGATTGGTAGTTCGCAATCATGCGACCTCGTATTGGACAGCCAGTACGTTAGCAGCTTACATGCTGAGATGACAATTCTTGACGACGGACAGATTATCCTCGAAGACAAGAACAGTAAGAATGGTACCACTGTGGGCAATAAGAAGATTGAGCCAGGCAGGGAGGTGAATGTACAGCGTGGTGATCGCATCTCCTTTGCTGATGTGCCATTGGTATGGGCCAAGGTTCCTGTTGCCGAGAAACTGACAGCCTACAAGTCGGTCTATAACATCGGCTCTAACTATCGTAACGAAATGATTGTCAACAGCCAGACTGTCAGCCGTTTCCATGCATCAGTACGTGTGGGCAAGGATGGTAAGGTTTATATCCACGATAATGGCAGCCGCAATGGTACGATGGTGAATGGTGTGAAGATTGCCGCCAACAAGGATGTTCGCATCAAGAAGGGTGACAACATTGTATGTGGTACGGAGGATGTGACAGATCAGATAGCTGCTGTTATGCCGAAGACCAATATGACCATGATTTATGGTATTGCCGGTGTTATTGGCGCACTGATTCTCATAGGACTTATCTATGCCCTGTGGCCAAGTGGCAAGACTGAACCTGCTCCTGGTCCCGATACAACGTTTGTTGCATCAACGACTTCATCCACCAATATTACTCCAGAGCAGTATCGTAATACTGTAGTCTATGTTGGTGCTCAGTATCATTATATTGCCGAGTTTGAGGACAATCCAATGCCCGACTCGTGGAATGGTAAGTTCGAAGACATCGCTGCTCAGCAGCCTTACAGCGCAACAGCTTTCTTCCTCGACCGCAAGGGTTATATGGGTACCAACCGCCATGTGGCAGTGCCTTGGGAGTATCGTTCTGCTGAGGAGGATAATCGTGTTCGTGAACAAGTGGAATATCGTATTGAGTTGATTTACAGGGCTTGTAAGTATTATCAGAATGGTGATAAGCGCCTGTTGGAAAGCAGCAAAGGCCGTGACTTCTCCGAGCGTCGCATGGAGGAGTTTGCACAGACTGATTTGTTTAAGTCTATTATCAAGCATATTCAGGGATATCCCAATTGGTTGGGTGAATTGAATAAGGTTATCGACCGAATGCATCGTTCACGTTATTCCATTACAGGTGCCATTGACTATATTATGGTGGGCTATGCAGGACGCAATTATACGCATCTTGATGAATTCCAGCGCTGTGATGTAGTAGCTGACTCTAAGGACAAGGAAATTGATGTGGCACTTTTGCAACTCAACGACAAGAAGACTCCCGAAGAGGTTACTCAGGTTTTTAGTCCAAGTAATTTTAATACCGAGCGTCTCGTGCCTTTGAAGGACAAACTCTTTACAATCGGCTATCCTGCAGGACTCTCTTGGGCACTTGATAAGAGAGCCAAGTCCTTGGAACCCAGTATTAAGGAAACCAAGTGTAGCAAGGAACCCAGCAAGTACGACTTTGAACTCCAGGAGCAATCGGTTGGTGGTAGCAGCGGTTCTCCAATCTTCAATGAGGCAGGTCAGTTAGTTGGTATATTGTGGGGTGGTACGAGCATTGCCGGAGGCTTCACCAAGGCTATGCATTCTAAGTACCTGAAGAAGATTTACGATGAAGAAGCAGTACAGTAATGAGTATTAAGAAATCTCTTATATTATTAATAATGTGTCTTGCCCTGCCAATAGTGGGGCAAGCACAGTCTGCTCACTGGGCTCTCACACCGACCTATCAGTCGGTAACTCCCTTTGCCCCCAATTTGTTCAAGGTTAAGACCTATGCCAGTGTGGGCATCTGTGATGCTGACGAGAAATGGGTGGTGTCGTTGGCTATGGACTCCATCACCAATATCACCAATGGCTTTGCCCTGGCACTTACCAAGGTAAAGGATAAGTATCGTATTGCCTACATTATTCGTGAGAATGGTACACGCGAGGCTGTCAAGGAGGAACTCTATGCGGGTGATCATCCTTATTTCTCGGAAGACCGTTGTCCTGTGATGAATAAGAAGGGTAAGTATGGCTATCTGTCACCTTCAGGCGATTTGGCAATAGCTTGCGACTATTCCTCTGTTCAGCCTTTCCTCAATGGTAGGGCTTTGGCAACGAAGGAGAAAGGTGGGTTTGCCGGATTGTTTGGCAAGAAGAAGGGTAAGGCTTTCGAAATAGACCTGAAGGGTAATGCCCGTGAAGCCAGTCAGGTGAATCCTGATGCCCTCAGTTCCAGTTCTATGGGTAAGATGAGTGAGGCTTATTCTCCTAACCCTGATCCTGCCTATCAGCGCTTCTCAGAGAATAATGCGTATGGCTATCGCAAGGGTAGCACCATTATTCTTCCTGCTCAGTTTGAGTCAGCAAGCAGCGTTTCCAACGATTGTGCCATTGTGATGGTTAACCATCTGTTTGGCGTTGTGCGTTTCAATAGCTCGGATGTCAGATGTAAGGTCAGCGAGTCGGGAGGTCATTTGAAGGCAGAAGCCACTCTTCCTGCCGTTTGGGAGAAGAAGGTCGCCACTATTACCCGTGTTGTCAACGGCTCCTCTCGCAAGGAATTCGAGATGGAGGGCACTGGTATGGAGCGCTCGCTTGATGTCACTGTCGATAAGGAGAGTGGCAAGAAAGTTTATGAACTCTCGTGCGACAAACTGGTGTTGTGGCGTAATGTGAACAATGCCGGTGGTGGTGACGATGACGACAGAGGTGGCAAGTCGTCAGGAGGTGGCATTTCAGTCAGTGCTCCTGCTACGGTGAAAGCCAAT
>Ga0247609_10004538_pt1 | contig 13778 bp, 6 predicted proteins | sample 172DNAGHGlowgp2_FD_193487 | JGI IMG/M metagenome (GOLD analysis project Ga0247609, IMG submission 193487) | Sheep rumen microbial communities from Palmerston North, Manawatu-Wanganui, New Zealand - 1728 DNA GHGlow gp2 | ecosystem: Host-associated > Mammals > Digestive system > Stomach > Rumen ...
CCCTGGGTGGGTATAGAGGGTGGTGTCTTTCGCCTGGTGGTGAAAAACGGTCAATTGGTGCGTGAGGAGATTTCCGCCGTATTGAGATCTTTGCAGGACCGTTATGTCACAGCTATATTGAAGCGGAACCATGTGGTGTGGATTGCAACGAACCAGGGACTCTTTCGTTTTGATCCTTATCAGCAGAAACTCGTCGAGTACCGTCATTCCAGTGAGCCAGGTTCTCTTTCTCATGTCTTTCTCTCCAGTTTGGCGATCACTTCCGACAACCATCTGCTGGTTGGTTCGTTAGGCGGAGTTAACATTTATGACGATGAAACCGATAGTTTTTCGGCGTGGACTGCAGCAGACAACCCTCCATTGAAGAGTGAATTTGTCCATTGCATCAAGGTGTTCGAAGGTCAGATATGGATATGTACTGAGTCCGGTGGTATTGTCTGCCTGTCTCCCCGTCGCTTGCTGTTACGTAACTCCGTACATACGACAGATCCTCGTTCGCTTTCGCCCAATCCTGTCAATGCCATGTATGTCGAGCACGACGGCCGTCTCTGGGTAGGAACAGTCGAGGGTGGGCTCAATCTCCGTGAACCAGGGTCTACAGACTTCATCCATTATACGACATCCAATTCAGGCCTGTCGCATAACAGTGTGTCAGCGCTTGCAGCGGATAGGCATGGGAGACTTTGGATAGGCACGTGGGGTGGAGGCCTGTGTGTGACAGACAGGCAGGGGGCGCATCAGATTTCACGTCTGGAATTTCCTGGAGATTTCCGTTGGCTGACCAATTTTGTCGGTGCACTTGCCACAGACTCTATCAACGACGGTTTGTGGATTGGAAGCAATGCCGGTTTGTTCTTCTATGATTTTAAGAGCGGCCAGATTGAAGAGCCCTTTAATGGCTGTCGCAGTGTGACAGGAAGTATCGGTGCCATCGTCGATCGTGATGGTATCTTGTGGATGGGTTGCATGCAGGGCCTGCGATTGGTGGACCTTAACTCTGGTCGCAATGGGCACAGGCCATTTAAAACTGACAGCATATCACATAAGCTGGATGAGCCCGATTCACGTATCGTCGATAAGATATCCTCTTTTTATCAGGCAAGGGATGGTACATTATGGTTGGGCAGTAACGGTTACGGCCTCTATCGACTGGTCAAGGATCCAAAAGATAAAGACAGTCGTGGACATTTTGTGGCTTTGACGACTGAAGATGGTCTGGCCTTTGGAGGTGTCAAGGGAATTGTTGAGGATTTGAATGGCCACTTATGGATAACGACTCAGAATGGTCTGTCGGTATATGATCCTAAGACTCAGTTATTTTCTAATTATTTCGAGAACGAAGGTCTGGTGAACCAGCATTTTTATTGGAATTCAGCGGTCAGGGATGATTCAGGCGTCATCTATCTGGGCAGCGAGGGCGGCTTAATCGAGGTGTTAGGAGAGAATGCCGAACCCAGACCGAAAGGAAAACTAGTGTTTACGCACTTGATTGTGGATAATCAGGATGTGACAGCTGATGGCGAATACCTGTCAGAAGATATCTCGATTGCCTCTTCCATTCAGTTGCGCGAGAGTAACCGTTCTTTCTCTATCGCATTCTCTGCCCTGGACTACGGTAACGAGGCTCAGACGATGTTCAGTTATAGGATGAAGGGCCTTGATAACGACTGGACGCCGCTGATGCTGGGCGAGCATTCCGTCCGTTACAGTGCGCTTCCTGCTGGTCATTACACTTTTGAAGTGAGGTGCTTGTCGGCTACTTCAGCTGATCATTATGATACAGCCTCAATCGAGATTGAGGTACTTCCTGCTTTCTGGAACAGTTGGTGGTTCCGTCTGTTGTTAGGGCTGGCATTGGTGGGTATCATTATTTATGGCTATAACAGGCGTGTAGCAGAATTGAAGCGTCGTGAGGCAGAGCAGTTGCTCAGCCCGATCCGTGAAGTGCTCGAAGAGTCGGATGATCCTCGAAAGCTTCAGACCCGTATCCGCAATATCCTCGACAATCAAGAGCGTTACATGAAGAGCGTATCGAAAAGTGTAGAGGCAGATCGCGAAGAGGTGCAGAAGAACACCAAGCCCTTTATGGAGCGTGTGATGGAGATTATGGAGCAGAACTATATGGACTCTGAGTTTGGTGTCCAGGAGTTTTGCGATGCTCTTGGCATGAGTCGTAGCGTGGCCAGCAAGCATCTGAATGCTGAGGCAGGCGTACCAGTAGGACAGTTTATCCGCAACTATCGTCTGAATATGGCCAAGGAGATGCTCTCGTCCAAGACAGGTAACCGTAACATTACAGAAGTTGCGTATGCCGTAGGCTTTAATGATCCCAAATATTTTACCCGTTGCTTTACTAAAATGTTTGGCAAGAGTCCCAGTTCATGGTCTTGATATAGGTCAATAAGTACTCTTGATATAGCTCAAGAGGTGGAAAATACACACTTAGGGGGATAAAAATCATTTTGTCCACTATATAAATCGTTTTGTCCACTTTATCATTTTTAATATCTTTTATCTTTGCAGCAGATTTTTTACTAATCATATTAATTTCTAAACTAAAATCAATTTTGCAATGAGAAAAGAACTTTTATTCTCTGCGATGCTATTCTCAAGTGCTCTGGCAGGATTCACTCTCTGCCCGGCGACAGCTATGGCATCGGTACAGCAAGACCAGACCATCAAGGTCAGTGGTCAGGTTGTCGATCAAGATGGAGAACCCCTCATTGGTGCAACCATTAAGATTAAGGGTGCACAGACGGGTGTGATTACTGATTTTGACGGTAATTTCTCTATCGACGCTTCAGCCAAGGCTACCCTCGTGGTAAGCTATGTGGGTTACAAGGATCGTGAGATCGCAGTGCGCGGACGCGCTATCCTTGAGCCTATCCAGATGGAATCAGATGCCATGATGCTTGAGCAGGTGGTTGTCGTAGGTTATGGTGTTCAGAAGAAAGCCGACCTGACTGGTTCTGTATCTATCGTCAATGCTGACGAGCTGAAGCGTACTTCCAACTCGAATATCTCTACGATGCTCGAGGGTAAGGTAGCCGGTGTGCAGATTACTTCTGACGGACAGCCTGGTGCTGACCCATCAGTACGTATCCGTGGTATCGGTTCATTCGGTAGCACCGCTCCTCTCTATGTGATTGACGGTGTGCCCGTAGGTACTTCGATCCGTGACTTCTCTCCTAATGATATTGAGACCATCCAGGTGCTGAAGGATGCATCAGCAGGTGCCATCTACGGTTCTCGTGCTGCCAACGGTGTGGTAATCATCACGACTAAGGGCGGAAAGAAGGATCAGCCCCTGAAACTTGACTATAAGGGTTACTTCGGTGTCGACCTGATCTCCAAGGGAGTATACGACGTGATGGATGCCGACCAGTACAGCTCTTACCTCGGACAGGCATGTGTCAACTCTGGTACTCCTCTTCCTGGTGGCTACAGCGGCAGTGGTTCTTCCTATAAGTTCCGTGACAACACCAATACCGACTGGTTCAAGGAGGTGTTCAAGACTGGTATCCGCCAGAACCATAACATCAACCTGAGTGGTGGTGGCGCGCACAATACTTATAATATTGGTCTTGACTACTACAACCAGAAGGGTACCATCCAGGGAGCTGGTCCTAACTACCAGCGTTTCACAGCCCGCGTGAACAACACGATGGATACCAAGTTCATCAAGTTCCACACAAGCTTGGTATACTCTCACTCTAATCAGGACGGTATGGGTCTTTCTAATGCCTCTGAGTATGTGCAGGGTCTTTATGGTGACGTGACCAACGTACTGCGCGGTACTTTGCTGATGCAGCCGACCATCAAGGCTTACGATGAATCTACTTGGGTACTTGATGATCAGGTAGGTTCTGCCAGCAGTTTCAACTATGATGCCTACGGCTATGGCGTTTACTACGACACCGTACATGGTGATATCTCAGCTTCTAACCCCTTGCTGGTAAACAACATGCTGACTCGTAAAACGATTGTTGACCGTGTCCTGGCTACAGGTTCCGCTGATTTCGATCTGTTGAAGATGATTGGCGTTGAGAGCAAGAACCACAAGTTGAATTACAAGCTTAACCTTTCATATAGCAAGACAGTTGTTCAGGGAAAGACCTGGGTTTCAGCCTGGATTCAGAGCAACCGTGTATATCTGGACAAGAGTAACGAGCGTCTGGACAAGAATAAGCGCACCGACACTGACTTCCTTGTTGAGAACACGCTGACTTACGATGGTACCTTCGGTCTGAACCACGTAAACCTCGTGGTCGGTCAGACATACGAGGAGGAAAACTGGGATCATCTGAATGCTTGGGGTGTGAACTTTTCCGAGCCCTACTTCCTGCAGCTTCAGAATGCTGTAGGCAGCCGTGATGCATCATCTTACGAGTACAAGCACGGTCTGGCTTCCTATCTCGCTCGTCTGAACTATGACTTTGATGGCAAGTACCTCATTTCTGCAATTGTACGTCGTGACGGTAGCTCTCGCTTGACAAAGAATATCCGCTGGGAGACCTTCCCGTCAGTTTCTATTGGTTGGCGTTTTGACAAGGAAAAGTTCTTCCCCATCAATCATAACATCGTCAACATGTTCAAGGTTCGTGGTAGCTATGGTGTACTCGGTAACGAGAACATCGGTGAATATCAGTACCTGGCTACACTGGCCCGTAACAACATGACCTATAGCTTCGGCAACCAGCCTATTACAGGTTCTGCTGTTTCCACCTTCGTCAATGAGAACATTGCCTGGGAGAAGAAGAAGACCATGAACGTTGGTATCGATATGGCTTTCTTCAATAACCGCATCGAGTTTACGGCAGAGTGGTTTAAGAACACCTCAACAGACCTGCTGTACAACGTTCCTGTTCCTGCCAGTGCAGGTGTGGCTAACACAACTGTTACGATGAACGCAGCCGAGATGCAGAACAGCGGTTTCGAGTTCTCTGTAACTTATCGTAACAATGATCATCCTCTGAAGCACCAGATTAGTGCCAACCTGAGCACCCTGAAGAACAAGGTAACCTCGCTCGGCTTCGGAACGGAGTCTTACATCACTGGTGCCTATAAGACAGAAGTAGGCCAGGAGGTTGGTAAGTTCTACGGTTGGGTATATGAGGGTATTGCCCGTACTCAGGCCGATCTGGACAAGCATGCCGCTCAGCCTGGTGCAAACGTTGGTGACTGCCTCTATAAGGATTTGAATGGCGACGGTATCATCGATGCACAGGACCAGACAGTTCTCGGCAGCGGTCTGCCAAAGGTTAGCTTCGGTCTGAGCGCTCACTTGGAGTACAAGAACTTCGACTTGAGTATCTCTACTTTCGGAGCCTTGAACTATCACGTGGCTGATGACATTTACAACAGTCTGAACTCTTGCTATGGCTACGGAAATAAGGATGTAGCTATGCTGGATGCCAATCAGTGGGACGGTTCTACCTATATTTCTGGTGTTCCCCGTACATACGCAGCCAACAATGCTACGCTGGCATGGAACGACCTCTTCAGCGAGCGTAAGATTCAGAACGCAGCTTACTGGAAGATCGCCAACGTTGAAATTGGTTACAACTTCAAGGATAACTGGTTCAAGGGTGTAGTCTCTGGTGTACGTGTTTACGTATCTGCCCAGAACCTCCATACTTTCACAGGTTACAAGGGTTACAACGTGGACTATGCAGGTGGTACCTTCACGCCGGGTTACAACTTCTGTTCTTTCCCGACACCACGCACATTCATGGGTGGTATCCTCTTCTCATTCTAATGCATAATTCATATTACACAATATATAATGAATATAAAGATGAAACTATATAAAATTTCACTTGCCCTGTTCCTGGGCCTTGGCACACTGACATCGTGCGAAGATAAACTGGAACTGACAAACCCTAACCAGCAGACAACAGGTACATTTGGTAAAACTGTCTCTGAGCTGGAAGAAGGTGTGATTGCAGCCTACAACCATACACGTATGGAGGGTACCTATGCCCGTGTAGGCTATATGATCGATGTTTGCCGTGGTGATGAGGTTTGGAACTCCTCTCAGGTATGGTACATGCCTTTCGATGACCTCAACGAGCCTATCACTGATGAGATCGGCCAGTGGTCATACCGTGACTGGTATTATACCATCAACGTTTGCAATTATGTACTTTCGCGCTGTGGAGAAGACAATGCTTCTATGTCTGAACAGATGAAGTATATCAAGGGTCAGGCTCTCTTTATCCGCGGCTTGGCTTACTATAATCTGGCAGGCTATTACCAGAATCCACCGCTGATTACAGACTACAGCCAGTACTCTTCTCTTGACGGACTCTATATCGCCAATGGTTCTAAGGAAAATCCTAATGCCCAGTATGATTTGGTATGGGACCAGGTGGAGTCGGACTTCACTCAGGCTCTGGAGTTGCTTCCGACAAAGGCTTTAGGCGGAGAGTGGGCCAAGGGTCGTGCTACCAAGGGTTCCGCTGCAGGTTTCCTGGCACGTGCGCTGATGATGCGCCACAAGTATAGTGATGCACTGACCTATCTGAAGAATATCATCAGTGGCCAGTATGGCACTTACGAACTGATGAAGAACTACGGTGATAACTTCCGTGAGGGTCCTGCATACGAGAACAACAACGAGAGCATCTATGAAGTTCAGTTCCTGGACTATGGCTCTCAGGGTACTGACGACGAGTGGACACCGGTTAATACCAGTGCTAATGCCACACAGGGTTCTGCTATCGAGAGTAACTTCGGTCCTGGCAGATTTGGTGGTTGGGCAGACCTTTCTGCTTCTCCCTGGCTGTATAACCTCTTCAAGGCTGAGAAGACCACGAGTGGAAAACTGGATCCGCGCCTTTACTGGACTATTGGTACCTACGAGGCCGACTGGGAAGGCTTTGAATTTGGTAACAAGGCTTACACCGCAACCATGTCGGATGACGACTTCATCGTAACCAACAACAACTACGGCGGTCTGCCAGTTGCTAAGAATACCAACATGCGTACAGGTCTCTACGACAAGGTGGTGACTGGTCTGCATGATGGTATCAATCTCCGACTGATGCGCTATTCTGACGTTCTGCTCCGTGCTGCTGAGTGCGAGAACGAAGTGAACGGACCTACACAGCAGGCCATCGACTGGATCAACCAGGTGCGTAACCGTGCAGAACTGCCTTCCCTCAATCTTTCAGACTTCGATTCTAAAGACAAGCTCTTCGAGCAGATTGCCAACGTAGAGCGCCCGAAGGAGTTCGGTTGTGAGACTGGTCGTGGCTTCGACCTCATCCGTTGGGGATTCTACTACAGCGCTGACCGTCTGCAGCAGATTAAGGAGCATGCAGCTGTTAATTTCTGGACACAGGCAAGCTACAATGACGGATCTATTGACTTTACGCCCAAGGATCCCGTTGACTACAGCTCTTGCAGCAAGAGTTCATACGATACATGGCTTGCTGGTCATGAGTTCCTCCCTATCTATCAGGGTACTTTGAACGACAATCCAAATCTTGTTGGAAACTCTGCCAACTATGGTACGAGCAATGCCAGCTACTTCTCTGAAAAAGGTTGGACGGTTCACCCCGTTGTTAATCTGGGCAAGTAAGATTAAACATTAATAAAAAAGGTTAGAAGATTATGAAATATCTAAATAAAATAGCGTCGGCCTTCTGTGTTGCAGCCCTGGGCGTAATGGCTCTGACAAGCTGTGAAGGAGGCGATCTGTACAATGTGAGCTCCCCCGACTGGCGCCAGGCTAAGATTGATTCCATCAAGGCTGCCAATCAAGGTGGAAGCGAAGTGATCGAAGGTTTGGAGGAGGATGTATATACCGTTGGTGCTACAGACTACTCTACAGGCTGGTGGGCAGTATTCTCAAAGTATTATCAGGTACCCGATGGTGAGAAGTGGGTGGCTCAGTTCAACCTGAACATTAATCCCGCTGCTACTAACACCTATAAGAACTACGCCATGATTATCACTAATGATGAGGATCGAGGTGCAGGTAATTATAAGGAGTATGGAGCAATCCGTTTCGATAACCAACCCAGCGGAAACTCTGAATGGGGTGAATATATCGACCGTAGCCTCGTGTCCAGTACGCTTACTTTTGAGACCGATACTGATGCTGGAGTGGATAAACTCGGAGGTAAGGTGACACTGACTGTTGACCGTACAAGTGGCGGACTGATAGTAACCATGACCAACGGTACGGTGACGAAGACCTACAAGCAGACATCTCCTCTGCCAAACCTCAATGAGGATGAGGCAAATACAAACATCCGTTTCTTCCTCGTTCCTGAGGGTTCTTACATTAACTGGTTGGGCTCAACCATTGAGCCTATCGGTGGATTCACTACTGCCGAGGACAAGCAGCCCGAGAGCATCGTTCTGGCTGGTGTTCCTGAGGAGGTAGACCTTGGCACTCCTATCGAGGATGTGGTTGCAAATATTACTGGTACTGTATTCTTCACAGGCTCTCCCGACGGAAAGGCCGTTACTGCTGCCGACCTGAGCTTCACGGTTGTTCCTGACTTGACCACCTTAGGTGAGAAGACCCTTGTTGCTGTCTATAACAAGACCTTTAAGGGCGAGGGTGCCGTTAATCCTGTTGTTGCAGTTACCAAGTTCAACGTCGTGCCCGTGATTGAGTCGATCGCTATCACCAAGGCTCAAACATTCAGCACTTATTATCTGTTCAAGAACGAGTACACCGCCGGTATCGACCGCCTGTTGTTCTTCAATCCTGCCGGTCTTCAGGTAACTGCTACCTATGCCGACGGTTCGAAGGCTGTAATCGACAATAATAAGCTGAGCTTCTCTACCATTCCTGGCGCAGAGGGTACTTACTCTGTTGAGGTGAAGACTATGAACGGCTGTACGGCTACCATTGATGGCATCAAGGTCGTAGAGACCAGCGATGCTTCGACAGTTCATCCGAAGCCCACAGTTCTTGGTCTGGAAGACAACACTGGCGCATGGTGGACCTACTTCTCTGATGATATGAAGGTCGCTGCAGGCAAGACAGTGAAGGTAGACTTCACCAACTACGGTGGTGGTGCCAACTGGAACAACTGGAACATTGTGCTCCGCAAGGCCGATAAGACAGAGTATGGCGTAGTACGTGCCGATAACTTCGGTTGGGGTGCTGGTTATGATGGCAACCCGCTGTTGGTTACCTCTGGCGGTCAGAGCGACTGGGGCGCATGGCTCGCTGCTATGTCCGCAGCAGAAGTGACGGTGTATATTACCAACATCGGCAACGGCATGGTAGACATCGTGGCTGTCATGAACGGTAGCGATGGCAACACCTACTTCCAGTACTACCTCGGTATCGCAGTCAGTGACGTTAACGACATGAACTTCTCGTTCGTCATCGATGGTGACCACTTGGTATTCAAGTAAAAGCCTGTTTTATACATAATTTAATTAATGAGTTAGAATTCTTTCAGAGGGGGCGGACTGTCTGAAGCCCGTCCCCTTTATCATTTCCCTTTTTTAAAAAACAATCCGATGAAAGCGAAAACAACCATGTGGTCGCTGTTAGCCCTCTTTGTGTCTGTTACAGCCGCAGGACAGCAGCGTCACCACTTTCCGACAGAACCATTTCAAACCGACACCCCGATGGTACACGATCCCGTGATGGCTTACGAGGACAGCATGTACCATATCTTTGCCACTGGCATGGGCATCCAGCAGATGACCTCAAAGGACCGTAAGACTTGGACAGTATCCCCTAATCCCGTCATGTCGGTCATTCCCAAGTGGACTCGCGACTCCGTGCCTGGTTTCACTCATCATGTATGGGCACCCGACGTTATCAAATGGCACAACCGCTGGTGGATGGCCTATAGCTGTTCTACTTTTGGCAGAAACGGCTCAACCATCGGCTTGCTTTCCAGTCGTTCGCTCACTTTCCCTGTTTGGAACGACGAAGGCAGTATAGTAACCTCACGTGAGGGTCGTGATAACTGGAATGCTATTGATCCTAACTTTATCATCGACGAGAAGGATCAGCCTTGGCTTGTCTGGGGGTCATTCTGGGACGGCATTCAGCTTGCCCGTCTCGATACAACCATGCATATCGCTGCTGGCGAAAAGCCTCGTACCATTGCCCGTCGCTATAACCTGAACAGTCCTGACGGCAAGAAGTCGCTTTCTGTTAATCCTAATCCTCCAAAGAATCCTACGTCCGATTATGCCGGACCAAATGCGATCGAAGCTCCATTTATCTTCAAACACAACAATTATTATTACCTTTTTGTATCATGGGATTACTGCTGTCAAGGCTCGAAGAGTAATTATCGAGTGGCTGTTGGACGCAGCAAGACGGTAGACGGCCCCTATCTCGACCCAGAGGGCAAGGATATGCGCGATGGTGGCGGTATGCTTTTCCTTGAAGGCGATAAGACGAACTACGAGGCTGCCGGGCATTGTGCAGCATATACCGTCAACGGTGAGGATATCTTTATCTGTCACGGCTACAGTGTCGCTCATGGAGGTGCTTCAATACTGATTCAGAGACCCATTCACTGGACTTCTGATGGATGGCCCAAGTTATAATAAACAGAAAAACGAAAAGTGATAAAGTGAAAAGTTATGAGTTGTAAAGTTAGTAAAAATAGATTCAGAGTTAGTTTTAAAATCAATATGATAGCGATTATTAGTCTTTTCGCTTTTCACTTTTCGTTGCCAGCGGCTCTCGCCCAGTCGTGGACTGCCGACAACGGAAATGGAACATATACTAATCCGCTATTCTACGACGAGTTTTCCGACCCGGATATCCTCCGCGTTGGCGATGACTACTATCTTGCAGGTACTACGATGCACACCGTGCCTGGTCTGGTCATCCTGCACTCAAAGGATCTCGTGAACTGGGAGAACATCTCGTACTGTTTCGACCGTTTCGATTTTGACGACGATGCTTTTTCCCTGAAAAACCACAAGGAGATATACGGTCAGGGAGTTTGGGCACCTGCCATCCGCTATGCTAACGGGCAGTTCTATGTGTTTACCAACATCAATGGCAAAGGTTTGCAGTGCTATACTTCCAAGGACATTCGCGGACCTTGGAAACACCACAATATGCAGGGCCGTATCTACGATCTCTCTGTGCTCTTCGATGACGATGGGAAGATTTATGCCATTCACGGCTATGGAGAAGTGAAATGTACGGAGCTGAAAGCCGATATGAGCGGCCCTGTCGAGGAGACCGAACGCACCATCATTCCAGAGGGCAACGCAGTCGGCGAGGGACACCACATGTATAAGATCAATGGCATGTATTACCTTATATCTACTGACTACAAACCTAATGGTCGCACACTTTGCAGTCGATCAAAGAGCATTTGGGGACCCTATGAAACGATTACCATCACAGCCGATGAGACCTTCGGCTATCATGCTGCCTCGCTGACCCAGGTGCCTCACGACGAGCAATACCGCATAGGTCGTGATGGGACGAAGTTCGGTATTCCCGAGGTCGACAAGGATGCTACAGCCTGTACGAATATTCATCAGGGCGGTATCGTTGAGGACCAGAGTGGACAGTGGTGGGCATTGCTGATGATGGATTTCCACAGTATAGGCCGTACGGTGACATTGGCACCAATTACGTGGAAAGACGGCTGGCCTATGCTCGGTCTGGAAGGTAACTTGGGGCGTGCTCCTCGCACTTGGCTCAAGCCTGCCATCAATACCACGATGAATCCCCATGCTCCTTACGAGCGTAATGAAGATTTTAACGGCAAGGCCCTTGGGCGTGTCTGGCAGTGGAACCATAACCCTGACGACAGCAAGTGGAGCCTGAAGAATGGCCGCTTGCGCCTGCAGGCGATGCCTGCCGAACAGCTGATGTGGGCCCGTAATACCCTGACGCAGCGTGTCATCGGCCCTTCAAGTATCGCAACTGTCGAGCTCTATGCCAAGGGCATGAAGGATGGCGACGTGGCAGGCTTGGGCAATATTAATGTTCCCTGCTCGTGGATAGGTGTCGTAAAGGAAGGCAAGACGTTGACGCTGAGGTGCTTTGAGCAGGCTGTGAATGATACCACCGACTGTCCTGTGGCAGTTGAAAAGCTATGGCTGCGTATGGTGGGCGACTACGACAACGATCGCGCCCATTACGAATATTCCCTTGACGGCAGGCAGTATCGTCAAGTGGGGCGCGAAATGCCGCTCAGTTATCAGCTGATCTCATTCCAGGGGTCTCGCCATGCACTCTTCGCCTTTAACTATAAGGGTAAGCAAGGCGGCTGCGCTGAGTTTGACAACTTCACCGTAGAGGAACCCCAGGCAGACCGCAGTGGCAATATTCCTTATGGTAAGACGTTCCGCATTGTCAACCTCGCCACAGGTAAGCCGATGTTAGCACTGTCTCATGGCCTGGTTTATGACACAGATGCTGACGATCATAGCATACAGACGCGTTTCCGACTCGTAGACAAGGGGCGGGGACAAGTCATCCTTCAGTGTGAAGACGGACGATATGTTTTCTGTTCCGGCTATGGCTTGGCTGGCGATGTACGCCTGACTGCCGACGAGTCGAAGGCCGAGATATTCCTGTGGCAGGATTATCTGAATCATGAGTTTATGCTTATGTCAATGCGCACACACCGATACATAGGAAAAAGCCCGACAACAGGCAGTCCTTATTCGATGGATTTTACGGGGGCAGACCCTGCGCGTCGTAACGGAGCCGTATTTCGCTGGGAAGAATAAAGCCAAAGAATTTGCATAATTGAAAAAGAATTTGTATTTTTGCGGAGTCAATAAAACTATTGGATGATGAAAAAATACCTATTTTGCCTATTTTCGGCCCTATTTGCGGTCTCTGCTACCGCCTATGAACTGAAGCGTGTTAGTGTGCATGACCCCAGTATCGTCTGGGATCCAAGTTCCTCGACGTATTACATCTTTGGCTCGCATCGTGCAGCTGCCAAGACGACTGACCTGATGAGCTGGACGGCCTTTACGGCTCCTTGGAAGACTGCTACAAGCGATAATGCGGCTAATAGTGCAGCCTTTGAAACGCCAGCGGTAAAAAAGGTGAAGAAAGGTGGCGTCGACGTTGACCTCCCGGCTTTCAGTGCCACCAAGTGGTCTGCCAAGGGGGGGAGTGGCTACAGCGTTGACGGTAATATGTGGGCACCAGATGTTATTTACAATAAGGCCATGAAGAAGTGGTGTATGTATCTCAGCATCAATGGCAGTGGATGGTATTCCAGCATTATACTTCTCACTGCCGATGACATCGAAGGCCCTTACCTTTATCAGGCTCCTGTCATTATCAGTGGCTTTAAGAACGGCACAGAATACAAGGAGACAGACCTTGAGCTGGTGCTTGGCTCACAGAGCTCTTTACCGGAGCGTTATGCAACAGGTGACAGATGGGGAGATCGTTATCCCAATAATATCGATGCCTGCGTGTTTTACGACGAGGAGGGCAAGCTATGGATGTCATACGGTTCTTGGAGCGGTGGTATCTGGATGATCGAACTCGATGAGAACACTGGTCTTCGCGATTACGATGTCACATACGAGCTTACGGGTTCTGGAAATGGCATCACTGTCGATCCCTACTTCGGCAAGAAAATAGCAGGCGGCTATTATGTCTCAGGTGAGGCTTCTTATATCGAGTACATAGGAGGTTATTATTTCCTTTTCGTCACCTATGGCGGGTTGGCTGCTGGAGGTGATGCTAAGGATTATAACAATGGCGGCTATCAGATGCGTGTGTTCCGTTCCGAGAAGCCTGACGGCCCTTATCAAGACGTACGGGGGACTAATGCCGTATTCCT
>Ga0247609_10004539_pt1 | contig 13777 bp, 12 predicted proteins | sample 172DNAGHGlowgp2_FD_193487 | JGI IMG/M metagenome (GOLD analysis project Ga0247609, IMG submission 193487) | Sheep rumen microbial communities from Palmerston North, Manawatu-Wanganui, New Zealand - 1728 DNA GHGlow gp2 | ecosystem: Host-associated > Mammals > Digestive system > Stomach > Rumen ...
ATCCAACAGTAAGATAAACAAAACATGAGAATTACATCCAAGCATTATAGATAGGATGCTGGATGTTTGGAAATTGTTCGTATATGCATGATACATTACATATCCTAAACGATGAATTAATGAAATCATTCCAGCTAAACACACTCCGTTAATAGATATGAATACTGTTGATAAAATTATGATTAGATTGAAAAAATATAAATGAATTGACCATGAAAAAAGAGCTTATGATCAAGATATAGATGATTATCCATTAAAAAGACTATTATTATGCCCAGAATGTGATAAAGCTGTAACAAAATGGAAATCAAAATCACATACATGAGCTTATCATCACTATTACTGATGTAATACAAAATGATGCAAATTATACAAAAAATGATTACCAAGAGATAAGGTGCATGAATCCGTAATCAAAAAGTTACAAGAAATAACTCCTTCGAGAAACATAGAAAAATTCTTTGATGCTATATTCAAAGAAGAACGAAATACTGAGAAGCTGGATATGAAAAATGCTAACAAAACAAAAGAAAAAGAATTAGCAAAGCTCAAAGAAGAAAGAGATAAAATCGAAATTATATTAAATAACATTACAGATCCTAAATTATTTAAGAAAAAAGAAGAACATCGAGCGGAAATTAATCAAAAAATAGAAGATGTAGAATATTCAATGAGAGATATCACATTCGAAAAATCAGAGTTCCAAAGAAACCTAAATGATGCTAAAACAATACTCTTTAATCCTACTGCTATGTGGAAGTATTGAGATGCCGAAATAAAGCAATTATTAATTGGGGTGTGTTTTAATAACAAAATTTACTACAAAAAAAATCAAGGATGTCGAACCCCTGAAATCTCTCCTATATACTGATATCTCGCATCACTTTGAGATAAAAAAACCCCAAACCCGGAAGGTCAGGGATTCGAACCCTGGTTACACAGAGTGCAAACACGTACTCCAAACGTGCGCCTTCAACCGCTCGGCCAACCTTCCATATAAATTATAGCAAACTCAAAATAAGAATTATTTTTCTAAATTCAATCAAATTTTTCCCATAATTATACTTATTATTTAATTTATTCATCCTCCATTCCCCATTCATCAAATATCTGATTCCAGTCTATATTTTCATCCAAATATTGACTAAAAATATCCAATATTGATACTATATCATATTTAATTTCACATATTGTTTGCCCTCACATTCTAACTGTACGTGTTTTTAAGTCAACCTGTTTAATTGGTCTAAACAACCTAAGACCACAATCTTCCCCCTGATAAAGCTCTCAAATTATATTATACATATTAAATCTTCATTTTGGCACTCAATTCTGAAAATCACCAGTAGCTAAGACCTCTCAATCTTCATAGTACAATATAAAATGTCAATTAAATTTACCTTTTTCTATATTCCATTTTCACATATTTAATCAATCTTCATAAAACGACATCAGTATTCAATTTCATCATGAACCATTATTAAATTTCAATTTCGACAAAATATTTCAATTTTCATAGAAGAAATTATCCCAAATTATAGAATCTCCAGAATACATTGTTTCACGTTTAAGAATTCCATTTTCATAGAACTCCTTAATATTTTTTATTTTTCAGCCAGAATACAACACTTCTTTATTTACCAATTTTTCATAATCTCTATAATATCTCCATATTCATTCTTCAAGTCAATTTTCATATTTTCATTCTTTTTCAACATATCCATTCCAACGATAATAAACCCAATACCAATCCTCTTTTCAGTCTATATATTGTCATTTTTCATTAATCTTACCATCATCATAATATGATACATATTCTCACACTTTTATACCACCAGAAAAATTTGCCACCTCCTTCTTATTTCAGTTTTCATAATACGACATCCATAATCACTCCTCAATTCATTTATCAAATTTTCATTCTGATTCTTTATAACCTGATTCATAATATGTCGTTCGTTGTCAATCTTTAATTCAATTAATAAAATTTCATGTTCACTGATAATTTCAATTATCATAAAAATATTCCCAGTATCAATCTTCTATTCAATTAACAAAATTTCATTGTTTTTTTACATTCCCATTAGTGTGATAATACTTCCAATTTCATTCTTGCATCTCTCAACTCAATTCTCATTCACTTTCTATTTCTCAATTCTTATAATAAAAAATCCATGTTCAATATTCCTTTCAATTTTCTATATTTCATCTTTTTTGGACATTTCAATCATCGTAATAGTATGTCCATAATAAATAAGGCTGGTTATTTTCCATATATCATTCAGATTGTAAGTCTCCATTTTCATTATACAATGATACTAAACCACTAAACAATCATTGTTCATCCATACATCATTTTTCTTTTAAACTTCAATTATCATAATATATTCTAGTTTCTTTATATCAAAAATCACAGCTATCTTTAACATAATTACATCCATATAGAAAGATAGGTGATATTACTAGTACAATAAACAATAAATTCTTTTTCATTAAATAATGACATATAAAGAAAACATAATCATTATACCCCCCTTCCCAAAAAAAATCAAATTTTTAATAAGAAAATTAAGAAATTTATCACAATTACTCTAAAATAAATTTTCTCATTTCTTTTCTGACTTCTTTATACTTTGGGTATAGACTTTCTACTACTTTCCGAAATTTATCTGAATGATTTTTTTGTACCAAATGAGCACATTCATGGGCAGCTACATATTGAATATATTTCTGAGGTAAATGAACGAGCTGTAAATTTAAAACAATATCCTGTTTAGACGAACATTGTCATCGGCGAGCTCTCATTTTTCTAATTGTCAAAGATTTATATGGTACTCATAATTGATCTGAAAATTTATCCACCCAATTTTTGGAGTATTCCAAAAGAATTTCTTTCAGCTTTTTTTCTTTGGTAGTATTGGAATAAGTTTTATCATTGTCAAAAAAATCTGACCAAGCAAGTTTTTCTCAGAATATCAAAAGTTCATCATCGGTTGCTGATTTCAACTTTTCTTTTTTGGAATATCTTTGATACAATTTTTCACCTCTCTGTAAAAATTCAGTCAGAAATTTTTCGTTATTTTTGAGTTTAGTTGGAATAGTAAAAACTACTATACCATCACGATTGATTCTGGCATAGGCATTACGAGTATTTTTATAGATTATTTCGTGAGGAAAGTCCATTTTTAATTAGCAATTAAAATCCAGATTGTAAATCTAGCATTTTCTTATATTTTCAGTTCTTTCTAATTAATGATTGATGAGTTCAATCTTCAATAACTTTTCAGTCTTCAAATAATAATATTCTATCAGCAGCTTTTACTGTTTGTAATCTATGAGCTACGATAATTACAGTTTTTCATTTGAAAAGGTTATTTAATGCTTGAGAAATTTCTTCTTCATTGAAGCTATCTAGTGCAGAAGTTGGCTCATCAAGTAAAATTATATCAGGATTCTTTAGCATAATTTTTGCAATGGCTAATCTTTGTTTCTGTCATCACGATAATCTCACTCATTTTTCTCAGATTTCGGTTTGGAGTCATTCAGCAAAATCACAAATAAACTCACATTTTGCAGTCTTTATAACTTTTTTAAGTTTAGCATCTGTTGGCTGTTCCTTTAAGGCATAAACTAAATTATCATAAATAGTTCAGTCAAAAACTGATGGATCTTGAGTTAAAAATCAGATGTGAGAAAAATAACTATACAAATCTACATGATGAATTTCCTGCTTATCGACAAAGATTTCTCATTCTTCTAGTAGTAAATATCATGCGATTAATTTCATCAGAGTTGTTTTTCAGCTTCCGGATTCTCATACAAAAGCAGTTTTTGTTCATCATTTTATATCTAAAGAAAACTGTTCAAACACATTTCTATTTTCAGTATATCAGAAAGTTACATTTTTTATTTCAATGTCTCCAGATTTATATTTAAATGGTATATTTTTGAATTCGTTTTTCATTTTTGGAATACTTGAAAAAGTATCCCATAGTTTTTGCACACTAGAAAATTCATTCGTAAATTCTTTGTATAATATAGTAGAGTTATCTACAACTTTCTGGAATAATGTAGCCGAAGCTATTAATCCAACGAACAAAGATAAATCTCCTCAGGATTCTATTAGGGTAAAACCATAATATAGAATAAAGAGATTTAAGAGAAAAGAAAATCCTGTTCCAGTCCAAAAAATTAACCATCATGTGGTATTTACTTTTTTCCAAACTTCTCGAGCAGATTCCAAAATCTCATGATCTTTTTGTATTTCAGCTTTTTCTTTATTGTTTTGTAAAATCTCCATCTTTGACATAATCATTTTTACAAATTGTCTTCAATGCTCAGCCATAATCGTATTTTTCTGTTGTCTTCGAAAAAATGATTTTTTACTTAAATATGAAACAATAATGAAAACAAAAATAAAAATTATAATGAAAACTAATATATATTTTATTCATCAAATAGAATATATTTGGTAGAGAACAAAAAGTGTTGTAAGTATCAAATCAGGTAGTTTCAATATAAGTTTTTTGTATAAACCGTGCCGTTTGTTAATTCCATCTTCCATGATATATTGAATTTTTCCAGTACCTAATTTCTCTACGGAGGTATTATCTAATTTAAAAAAATCAGGAAAAATCTTTTTTTGAATCAAAGATCTTCATAGGTAAGGAATTTCAGTTCCACTATTTCTGACACAATAATTATAAATTATGAAAATTGTAACAATTACAATATATATAATAATTAAATTTTTTACACCATTTGCATCATGATTTTGAATAAGAGTCGTTGCTCTTTTGAAAATTTCAACTGTGATAATTGTAAAAATAGAAAAGAAAAAAGTATTAATACATGGTTTTAATAGGAATAAGATATTGCCTTTAACCGGAGAAAAGAATTTAGCAATTTTTCATTTTTTTTCTTTTACCATTTAAGTAGAGAAAAATTAAACTAACTATAATTATAGAAATCACGTGAGAATTTACAATTCTATTCTGAAAAATATGTCAAAAACGATAAATTATACCGGTTTCTTCCAGTAAAAGTCAACTTCATCAGCTCAATTATACAACTGCTTATGTGAGAAATGTTTTGAATGAAACAACTTATTCATTCACGAATAAGAAGAAATAACTCCACCATAACATTCTTTGAGATAATCAGCTAATTTTTCGTAAAGTGGGGCTAAATCATCATTTGCATTCAGTCTTTTTCAATATGGTGGATTAGTAATTAACCAGAAATCTCATTCAAAAAGCATTAAACCTGACTGAAAATCCTGATGTTCAAATGTGATGCAGTCACTTACTCATGCATTTTGAGCATTAATTTTCGCGAGACCTAAAACTTTTTCATCTAAATCACGAGCGACTATTTGGTAGTTATTCTCAAATTCAGAATTCTTTGCATCCAATAAAATCTCATTCCATACATTAAAATCAAAATTCTTAAATCATTGAAATGCGAAATTTCTATGTTTTCATGGAGCAATGTTTCTAGCAAGTAGAGCAGCTTCAATTGCGATAGTTCCAGAACCGCAGAATGGATCAATTAATGGTTTATTGAATTTCCATCATGAAAGTAGAATAATCGCAGCTGCCAAATTCTCTTTCAAAGGAGCAGGTCAAGTCTGAGTTCTTCGTCAGCGTTGATGCAGTGATGCTCACGAAGTATTTATGCAAACTTTTAGATTATTTCATGACATGAAAAGGAAAACTTCCTGTGATTTATCTGGATCAGTTTTAGTGTCTTCCAAAACATTCAAAGAAGTCAGAATTGCTTTATGTGCCACTGAAACCAAAGATTTTTCTGACATTATTTGAGAGTTTTTGCATGATGCATGTAGTGAAAATTGAGTAATCTGAACGAATAAAGTATTCCAATTTAAAGATAAAACAAAATCAAAAAGTTGATCAAAGTTTGTGATTTTATCTTCTCACATTACAGCATAAACTTTATTTGCTATTCTTGACCATAAATTGATGCGATAGATATCTTTCCATGTTCACTCACTCAAAACTGCAGTTGGATGTGATTCTATTAATGGCAAATTCAGCCTTTTTAATTCTTTAGTTAGTAATGATGCACATCAGAAAGGGCAAGTAATTAGTATTTGCATGTTTGTTTTGTTTATTATAAAAGTTCTATCTCCCTTTCATTATCTCCAGTCTTCGTAATGGTAAGAGTTTTTGTCCATCCAAGATTTAATTTTTCTGTCCATTTAGGCCACTCTATCAAAATATATTCATATTCATTAATCAAGTCCATAATTCATTTTTCTACCAAATCTTCAAAAGTTTCAAGTCTATACATGTCTATGTGTAATAAATTTTCATCATACACATTTACGTAAGTGTAAGTGGGAGATTGAACTTTTTTAGGGTCAATTCATAATCCTTCTGCAAATCATTTAGTGAATGTCGTTTTCCCGCTTCATAAATTTCAAACTAGAAAAAGAGTAGATTCAGATTTTGAAAGTTCTATTCATAGTTGATGCATTTCTTCTGGTGAATTAATTACTTTTTTCATAATCCATAATTCGAAACAAATATAAATTACACACTAACATTCATTACAAAAATTTCATTCATTACATTTTTCATCCTCTCGTTCAAATTCAATCACAGAATGATCAATTCATTCTTTTTTTAGCAATTCTTTCATATCTTTTTTCAGATTTATTATATCTTTAGTTTTTAGTTTTTTATCAATTAGAGCATGAATTGTTAAATAATTTTTTTCTCAATTTAAAGTCCAAACATGCATATGATGCGCATCTTGAATTCATTCCAATTTTTTAACCTGTTTAATCAATTTTTCATAAGAAATTCATTCAGGAGTCTTTTCTAGGAAAATATCGGAAATTCATTTCATCAAAACACAAGCATTGAATAGAATAAAAATGCAAATGCAGATTGATAAGATTGAATCGATGAAATTCCAGTGAAAGAAATAGATTAGAATTGCACCGATTAAAACAGCAGCCCATCAAAGTACGTCTTCCAATAAATGTAAAGTAATAGCTCTTTCGTTCATTCATTTTCATTTTGCTGTCTTTCGTGCTGCATAACCGTTTATAATCAATCAAATTACGGCCAAAATTAGCATTCAGATTGAATTTATTTCCTTAGGTTCCGAAAATCTTTCAATCGCATTTTTCATTATAAAGAAACTTCAAAATACGAGGATTAATACCGTTATCAAAGCTCATAAAATTGAATATCTAGCATATCCATAACTGTAATTTTCGTTTGCCTTTTTCTTTGAAAGTTTTTCAAAAATATAAGCCAATCATATTGCTAAACTATCTCCCAAATCATGAATAGAATCAGAAATTATCGCAATACTATTCGTTAAAGTTCATCAAATAAATTCAATCGCAGCAAAAATTAAATTCAAAAAGAAAGCTGTTCAAATTCAATGCTCAGAATTATGTTCATGATGAGAATGTAGATGCATAATTTAATAAAACCGAATAAACAATTGCTGAGGAGGGGACTCGAACCCCCATGTATTGCTACATACGCACCTGAAACGTACGTGTCTACCAATTCCACCACCTCAGCATACAGTAGTTATGATATAATAATTTTACTTATAAAAAAAAGAGAAAACTCTGACTTGATTTTTTAGTATAGTTTATTAATATGCTAAATGCCACAAGATTAGAAATGGGTGTGTAGCTCAGTGGTTAGAGCAGTCGGCTCATAACCGATTGGTCGCTGGTTCGAACCCAGCCACGCCCAAATTAAAATTCTCTTGAAAAGAGAATAGGAAAATATATACTTAAAGGGCAATGATGAATATGCGGGTGTAACTCAATTGGCTAGAGTTCCTGCCTTCCAAGCAGACTGTTGCGGGTTCGAGCCCCGTCACCCGCTAAGCGAAAAATCAACCTCAAGGTTGGATTTTTTTGTTAAAGAAAAAAGTAATATAAAAATTTTACTGACCACTACCCTACAAAATTATATCTAGGGAAAAACATATACACTATATTATAAAAAGATTCAATTACTTTATCCAATCATTTTTCCTGTTTTAACATTCTTTCTGTTAATATCCCTTCTAAACGAAACAACTCTTTTTCTACCTTTTTTCATACATCCTGAAATTCCTTTGTAGAGGCAATATTATCATCTTCATTCAATTCCCTAAATCTCCAAAAAAGTTCACTCTCTGATTCGTAAAATCTCTGAAAAAGCTGTCATCATTTAGTTTTTCATAAAGACTCAATTCTCTGCTTAATATAATTATCAATACATTCTTGAATCTCTTTTTTTCGCTTCATTTCATAGACTGGAATCTTACCCCCAACAAAGGATGTTTACACATATCTGAAAATGTTGGAATTACTTTCTTATTTTCTTCTATATTAGACAAAAGTTGAAAAATTTGATCTTTTGATTGTTGATTCATTATATAAAATCGAAAATAATAAAAAGTCCCCACGGGACCAATTCAACAATGAATATATTAAAAAATTTTTTAATTGCAAATAAAATAAGATTAAAGAATTATCTACTTATAAAATATGGTTAAATCGCAGATCATCGCATTTTATTGCTTGGATTATTTATTGTTTTCAAAAACTTTTCTTTATTTCATACTAAAGTTAATGTCGGAAATTTATCCGAAATATTTTCAGGGAATTCCTGGACATCTCAATTTATAGCTTTAAATTCCAATTTTCTGGATAAAGTTCATATCGAAAAAGGATTTCAACTTGGATAAGCCTTAAATACTTTTAATTTTTCTTTTATTCATTTTAACCAAATTTCCAGTTCCTTAACTTCTTGTTCCCTTGTAAAAACAATTCAAGAATCTGACAAAATTTTAACCATTGGATAAAGCGTAGATTCTATTTTTACAGTGTTATTCTCTATCCGACGCCTTGATAAATAATCTGCATATTCTTCTGGATGATTTCATAATGAGCCTATTTTTCCCATTATTCCTCACCAACCTGATGATAATACTCTAGTATCAAAATTAATACTCCATCACTCTGCATCATTAAAATAAATTCATCTTCATCATTTTCCAACTCAGTTATCTAACACAGATGTAGGTCATTTATACTGAAAAGGTGGGTAATCTACCGCTACTTTTCATTTTTGAGATTCTAGTATTTTATTCGTCAAATCTGCAACATTCAATAAGTCTGATAAATTTGCGAACCTAATTCCATTTCACAATCCTACAACTTCATTTTTATTTATATCAATTTTTGTCTCTTGTCATGAATGACTCACTAAAACAAGTAAATCATTATCCATCTTTAATGAAAAATCACTAATAAGTGGTTTACTATCAACTGTTCTTTCATCATAAAATCTTTTAAGAGCTGTTTTTAATTCAGATTTTTTAGGCTCATTTATTCATAAAGACTCTGTTTGATTCACTAATGATTCTTTAAATTGGACATCCACTGGCCTTTCTGTATACGTAGCCTCATTATCTAACTCAAACCATTCTGGATGAGCTTCCAAATCTTCTATATTAATAGGTTGATTTTTATTTTTCATATCTTTCACGTATTCTTCAAATTCCTTTTTCTTTACTGCATCTTTTGTTTCTTTTACTCCATGTTCACTTCTATATTTCTCTATAACTATCTCATTCATTGCCGCATTATTTGCTAATTCATATATATTCTTATTATCAGCAGTTGAATCTGTTACTCAAAAAGATCATAACCAATTATTCCACTTTTCTTCATCAAATTTATCGGAAAAAGTAGCAGAAAAATGTTGTACTGAGTTATCTCAATATTTCGTCTTTAACTTCGTTATTGCATCTCAACGAAATGATTGCCACTCACTATCATTTTGCTTAAATCTGTTCCTCAAAGCACGCACATCTCAAACATTTGTATTCGAATTAAAGATCATCATAGAATACATAGCTGGAGTTAACGTATTAGAAGCTTCTATTCAAGAATTTCACACTCAACTTACAGCATCTCCAAAAGCATTTCAAAATTTAGATTCAAGGTATTCCTTTGTAAATCATCATGTCATCAATTTACCAAATAAACTTATTGGATTCTCTCAAGTCAATATTTGAGATCACAATATTACCCCACCAGTAGTCAAAGCCTTTCCCCAAAATCACATTTTTTTATTCGTATAAAATTTATACAATCAAAACAGTCAAGCAGCCACACCTCACAAAACAGCTAAGCTTTTCCATGTATTTCTTTGTCCTGGGGTCATATTATTACAATTACTCAATGCCTTATCAATAATTCACGACAATCATCATTTTTGAAACGTTTCTCATCGATCCATATCTCTATAATTCGTAGGAGCATTTGATTGTACTAAAATTTGTCTTCATCAATCAATACGCATTTGCGATGGTGATAAAATTGGAGTACGTATTCCACATCTCTGAAAACTTGGATTAAGCACTCAAGCATTCACCATATATGTATTATATTCTGCATCAGTATATCTTCATTCAGCTATTTTTCTATAGAAATCAATTGCCATCTCCTCATGTCAATTAAAAATATTCAATATAGCTCACTGCTTTATTTCCTCCTTCATCTTTTGTTCAAATTGATTTATTCTTTCCTGGGCTTTATTTGATTTTTTAGCATTTTCAGGAGAATTATAAAGAAAACTCGCATCACTTGAAAATTCTCACCATTGTCAAAGACTGACATCTTGTCTAACAGTATCTATATCCAATTTCAATTTCTTTATCTGATCTACATCAGTATCAAAAATCTGACCATTAGTTTGTTTTTCTAAAGCCCTCTTTTTTGCTTTAATCTGCTTTTCATATTGATTTAATTTTTGCTTAGCTGCTCTCATTGTTTCCTTTCATGCCTTTGTTTGTCATTTTTTTGATATTCCAGACCTAGTATCTTCAATCTCATCTAAAAGTTGATTAAGAACATATAAATATCAACTTGGTGTTTTAATATCCATTTCATCCCTTACAGAATCATGTGTATAATCTCCCACATAAACTACAGTTTCATGAGTATAATTTTGTGGTGCGACTTGTTGAACTGTTGTCTGTTGTGTCGGTTTTTGTGGTGCGACTTGTTGAACTGTTGTCTGTTGTGTAGGTTTCTGTGGTGCGACTTGTTGAACTGTTGTCTGTTGTGTCGGTTTTTGTGGTGCGACTTGTTGAACTGTTGTCTGTTGTGTAGGTTTCTGTGGCACAACTTGTTGAACTGTTGTCTGTTGTGTAGGTTTCTGTGGCGCAACTTGTTGAACTGTTGTCTGTTGTGTCGGTTTTTGTGGTGCGACTTGTTGAACTGTTGTCTGTTGTGTCGGTTTCTGTGGCGCAACTTGTGCCGGAGTATTTATTGTTATACTAATATTATTAGTTACAGTATTCAAATTCATAGCTCAAATAACTGTTCACTTATTATTCTTCATATTTATTGAAACATCTGTATTATTTTCAATTGATTGAGTTAAGCTAGACAAAGCTTGCTTCGTTGATACTTCAGATTTTACCTTTTCAAGATCTTTAATTTCCGATAACGTACCTAAAATCACAGGAATAATTTCCTTTATTTGATCTTCAGAAAGAGATGTTGATTCCTTTAATTTTAACTCCAAATCATCTGCCTGAATATTATCATTTATTGATATTCCATTCATTTATAGTATACGGTTTATATAAAATCCATACACTAATAATAATCAAAAATATAGAAAAAGTCAAAAAAAATAAGACTTTTTTTCAATTTACAAATACAGCTTTTCCTGAATAATCTGTTTATACTCCTTATCAACATTTTCTCACAGTTCAGAATTAGAATTACTTGGCAAATATTCTTTTAAAATTTCCACTAACAATTGAACAAAAGCATTCTGATTAATTGGAATGTTATCATGATAATGATCGGATAAATCCTGAAGATACGCTATATATCATTCAACCGTTTTTTTTCATGAATTATTCAAACCTTCATAAAAATGATCAACTCATATTTTCTTAGCTTCATCCGAATAAAACGGATAGAACAAACCAACCACCACTATATCATTCATACTTTTACGAAAGTACGGAATTTTCGTTTTAGGATCAATAGTTATAAAAAACGTATTATACAATCACCTAATAATTTCTTCATTTTTTAATTCACCTAATAAAAAACTCAGAAATACAGCAAGTTGATTATTTTGCTTTTTATCTTGCTGCAACTGCTGTGCAACTTTTTTTGCCTGACGTGCATTCTCTTGAACTCTTTGAACATCAGCTTCTACTACTCATTCAGTTAAACTTCATCAAGACTCTCATGATTCAATTACTCAAACTACTTCTTCAGCCATAGTTAGGTAAAAATAGTGAATAAAATTCAATTTATTTTTTTCATAGCAAACACTTTCTTCTATATTTTTTCTCTTGAAATACAATAGTATTTCTGTATATTCAATCCACAAATTGGTAGTTTGGTGAGGTGGATGAGAGGCTGAAATCAACTCACTGCTAACGAGTCAAGCTGTAACAGGCTTCGTGGGTTCGAATCCCACCCTCACCGATTTGTACAATTTTTATTAAAATTCTTAATGGCTCTGTAGCTCAGCAGGTTAGAGCGCGCCTCTCATAAGGGCGAGGTCGGTGGTTCGAGTCTACCCAGAGCCAAATTTGATCATCTACGTCATTCAAATATTTTATTTGTATTCACTATGTAATATTATGGCAAAGAAAAAAGGTGGAGTTATTACTGTTGCATTAGTTTGTCCTGAATGTAAGGCGACAAATTTTTTCACATCTTTGAACAAAGCAACTACTCCGAAATTAGCAGTTAATAAATACTGTAAACATTGTAGAAAACACACAGAACACACATCTAGAGAAAAATTAAAATAGTGTCATACAATTTTGATAAGATTTTTATTTATGTTTCTTAAAAGTTAAACATGTTAGTTATCAGACTTTCTAGACAAGGAAGATCAAAGAGACCTTTTTACAGAGTCGTTCTCACAGAGCATACAAAACCTGCACAATGCGGTCATTTGGAAGTTTTAGGATCATATGATCCATTAAAACATATATTTGAAGCTGACGTTGAAGCAATTAAATCATGGATAGCAAAATGAGCAAAACCATCAGAAAGAGTTGCAAAATTACTTTTCAAATCAACAAACGATTCAACATTCAAAAAATTTTATAAAGAGATAGAAAGAAAAGCTTTACCAAAAAAGGAAAAAGCTGAATAATTAAATAGCAACTTCGTTTGAATAATATATTCTAAAATCACTTTTAATGGGAAATGCTTGTTCTAATATAATCACAGCAAATCCAGCAGACATAATTCTGTTCATTTTTGCTTTAATAGTTTTAGTTGTACTAGTGTGATGCATACGAGCATTTTTTTATGCAGTATTTTTGTTTATTTTTTCAAGGTGAGAAGACTCAAAAGTTAAATTAGCGTGGAATGCAATCAGATACATGATCATTTGATTATTTATTACTGTAATGCTTATTTTTATAGCCCCAACATTATTAAGCATTTTTAGAATTCCAAACCCTGAAAATTACTCCGCAAAATATATTTTCGTAAAAGTTTGAAACATAATAAGTTGTGTTAGCACTGGTGTAACTAAAATTGTAACCGATTATCCAAACAATAATCCATTCGGCTCCAATGCTGATCCATTTTGAATAACACAAACAATTTGAACAGATTCTGCAGGAACGGCTATTACGATTTATCAATTATAAAATTTAATATTTCTTGAATTAACAAAGAAAACTCTTAATCTATTTTCTAGTTTAAATATTTTTTTGTTAATATGCATTCAAT
>Ga0247609_10004540_pt1 | contig 13776 bp, 8 predicted proteins | sample 172DNAGHGlowgp2_FD_193487 | JGI IMG/M metagenome (GOLD analysis project Ga0247609, IMG submission 193487) | Sheep rumen microbial communities from Palmerston North, Manawatu-Wanganui, New Zealand - 1728 DNA GHGlow gp2 | ecosystem: Host-associated > Mammals > Digestive system > Stomach > Rumen ...
AAAAGTCAGCGTCTGGATGTCATAGGACGTCTGCAGAATAGTTTTGCAACAATGTTTCGTTACCTGAACTTCCACATAGGAAGTGTTCGTTATACCACGGAGCAGACGAAACTACGTAACGAGGAATTGGAACGAGCTACACGTATGGCAAAGGAAGCCGACAAGCAGAAGACAATCTTCATACAAAATGTCAGTCACCAGATACGCACTCCACTGAATATCATCATGGGATTTTCCCAAGTGTTGAGCGATGCTGGTAAAGAGAAACTATCTGACGAGGAGATGAAGAGCATTACCGACATGATGGATCATAACTCGAAACATCTCAAACGTATGTTGCAGATGCTTTTTGACAGTTCTGACACAGGACTTTCAGAAGAATTAAACAGTCAGAAACATGACTTGATACTCTGCAATGACGTTGCTCGTGAAGCCATAGAGAATACTAATTTACATTATCCCAACCTGCAAATTAGCTTCCAAAGTGAACTAGCTGATGATTTCTGCATAAAAGGTAATCGTTTGTATCTAATGCGAGCTTTACGTGAATTACTGTACAATTCTGCCAAGTATTCCGACGGACAACACGTGTCATTACACGTCACTCCTACTGATTGCAACATTCAATATATTGTAGAGGATACGGGAAAGAATATTAATGAGGCTGACAGAGAGACTATTTTCAAATTCTTTACCAAAGTTGACGATCTGACCGAAGGGCTTGGATTAGGCTTGCCATTAGCCAAACGGCACGCTCAGAATCTGGGAGGTGACTTGATACTTGATACCAGCTATCAAGAAGGTTGTCGATTCATTATTGAGGTTCCCATTTAAATCATGTACACCAAGGGACTTTGTAACGAACATAACCTTTAGTTATGTATAATATATGATTACGCGCGCGAGAAAATAACATAAACATGCACTAAAATTACACAAATAAAATTTTTATGCGAAGATGCTTGCATATTTACTAATTTCTTCGTACCTTTGCAGCCCAGAATGCATCCAACAAACACAGCAAACGATATGACAAAGAAACTGAAAAAGGTGCTTGTATTAGGTTCAGGCGCCTTGAAAATCGGACAAGCTGGTGAGTTTGACTATTCTGGCTCCCAGGCACTTAAAGCATTGCGCGAGGAAGGTATCTCTTCCGTGTTAGTAAACCCCAACATCGCTACAATTCAGACCTCTGAAGGTATTGCCGACAAGGTATATTTTCAGCCTGTAACAACGTACTTCGTGACGGAAATCATCAAGAAGGAGCGTCCTGATGGCATTCTGTTGGCCTTTGGCGGACAGACGGCCCTGAACTGCGGTACGGAGCTCTACCAGACTGGCGTGCTAAAAGAATATGGTGTTGAAGTATTAGGTACTTCAGTGGAAGCCATTATGAATACGGAAGACCGCGACCTGTTCGTTAAGAAACTAGACGAGATTGAGTTGAAAACCCCTGTTAGCCACGCTGTGGAGAATATGGAGGACGCACTTAAGGCTGCCCATGAAATAGGATTTCCCATCATGATTCGTTCAGCCTATGCGTTAGGCGGTTTAGGTTCAGGTATCTGCCCCGACGAGAAAGCATTCAAGGAACTGGCTGAAAGTGCCTTTACATTTGCACCTCAGATCTTGGTAGAAGAATCACTGAAAGGGTGGAAGGAAATTGAGTTTGAAACCATCCGTGATGCCAACGACCACTGCTTTACGGTAGCATCAATGGAGAATTTTGACCCCCTAGGTATCCATACAGGTGAATCAATCGTGGTAGCACCTACTTGCTCGCTGAAACCTGAGCAGGTAAAAATGCTGCAGGATATTACCATCAAGTGCGTACGCCATTTGAACATCGTAGGCGAATGTAACATACAGTTTGCCTTCAATGCCGAAACTAACGATTATCGTATCATTGAGATTAATGCTCGTCTGTCACGTTCGTCGGCTTTGGCTTCAAAAGCAACAGGTTATCCTCTTGCCTTCGTGGCAGCAAAAATAGCATTGGGCTATACACTCGACCAAATCGGTGAGATGGGTACCACATCAAGCGCCTACGTAGCTCCAAGTCTTGACTATATGATTTGTAAGATTCCGCGTTGGGACCTTACTAAGTTTGCTGGTGTAAGCCGCCTGATTGGTTCGTCAATGAAGTCTGTAGGCGAAATTATGTCTATCGGTCGTTCATTCGAGGAAATGATACAGAAAGGCTTGCGTATGATTGGTCAGGGCATGCATGGTTTTGTAGGTAACGACCACACTAAGTTTGAGAACTTGGACGAAGAACTGGCTAACCCCACAGACCTGCGTATCTTTGCTATTGCACAGGCTTTGGAAGAAGGCTACACCATTGAGCGTATCGAGGAACTGACCAAAATTGATGTATGGTTCCTGGAGCGTCTGAAGCACATCGTAGACTTGAAACATGAGTTACAGCAATATAACAAGCTGGAAGAAATGCCAGACGAACTGCTTCTGGAGGTGAAGCGTTGCGGATTCTCTGACTTCCAGATAGCCCGTTTTGTTTTGAAACCTGAACAGGGCAATATGGAAAAGGAGAACTTGGACGTACGCCGTTATCGCAAGGAACGTGGTATCATGCCATCTGTGAAGCGTATTCCCACAGTGGCTTCTGAGCATCCGGAATTGACAAATTATCTGTATTTCACCTACACGCATACACCTGCCTTTGGTAATCCTAAAGGTGAGCAATACAAGGTTCAGCATGACATCAACTATTACAACAACGAAAAGTCTGTAGTAGTCTTGGGATCAGGTGCTTACCGTATTGGTTCAAGTGTTGAATTTGACTGGTGTTCTGTAAATGCCATCAATACGGCTCGTAAGTTGGGTTACAAGTCTATCATGATTAACTACAACCCCGAAACAGTGTCAACAGACTATGATATGTGCGACCGTTTGTACTTTGACGAACTCTCACTCGAACGCGTTCTTGACGTTATCGACTTGGAGTCGCCTAAGGGTGTCATTGTATCTGTAGGTGGACAGATTCCTAATAACTTGGCTATGAAGTTGCATCGTCAGGGTGTGCCTGTACTGGGTACAAGTCCTGTCAACATTGACCGTGCGGAGAATCGTGACAAGTTCTCGGCCATGCTCGACAAACTGGGTATTGACCAGCCACGTTGGCGTGCCCTCACCTCATTCGAGGATGTCAAAGAGTTTGTTGAAGAAGTGGGTTATCCTGTACTTGTTCGTCCTTCTTATGTGCTGTCAGGTGCTGCTATGAATGTCTGCTACGATGATGACGAGTTGCATCGCTTCTTGAATATGGCTACCGAGGTATCAAAGGAATTCCCAGTAGTTATTTCAAAGTTCATGACTGAGACTAAGGAGATTGAGTTTGATGCAGTTGCCGACAAGGGCGAGGTTGTAGAATACGCTATCTCAGAGCATGTAGAATATGCTGGCGTGCACTCTGGTGACGCTACCATGTTGTTCCCTGCTCAGCATATCTACTTCTCTACCGTACGTCAAATCAAGAAGATTGCCCGCAAGATCGCTAAGGAGTTGAACATCTCAGGACCATTCAACATTCAGTTCCTTGCTAAGAATCGAGAGGTTAAAGTTATCGAGTGTAACTTGCGTGCTTCACGTTCATTCCCCTTCGTATCAAAGATTCTGAAGCGTAACTTCATTGAGACCGCCACCAAGATTATGCTGGATGCTCCTTATCAGAAGCCAGACAGTTCAGAGTTCGATATTGATCGTATTGGTGTGAAGGCCAGCCAGTTCTCATTTGCACGTTTACAGAATGCCGACCCAGTATTGGGCGTAGATATGAGTTCAACTGGTGAGGTCGGCTGTTTGGGCGACGATCTGAATGAGGCATTGCTCAATGCATTGATTGCTACAGGCTATCGTCTGCCGGAGGCTGGTTCAAGCATCCTCATATCAAGTGGTGATGCCAAGGGTAAGGTAAGTCTGTTGGAGCCTGCCCAGCAACTGGTTAAGAAGGGATATGAAGTTTACGCTACAGGAGGTACAGCCAAGTTCTTCAACGAGAACGGCGTCAAAGCAACCGCTGTTAACTGGCCTGATGAGGAAGGCGATAACAACGTGATGGACATGATTGCCCAGCATAAGTTCTCACTGATTGTCAATGTACCGAAGAATCATACTAAGCGTGAGTTGACCAATGGTTATCGCATTCGTCGCGCTGCCATTGACCACAACATCCCCTTGATGACCAATGTCCGTCTGGCTAAAGCCTTCATAGAGGCCTTTACTGCTCTCAATCAGGAAGACATCAAAATCAAGTCTTGGCAAGAGTACGACAATTAGTTTTCAAAATTAGTATTTAAATTGAGAATTGATATTATCACGGTATTACCAGAAATGCTCGAAGGATTCGTCCATGAGAGCATTCTGGCACGTGCCGAAAAAAAAGGACTGGCAGAGATTCGACTGCATAACCTGCGCGACTATACACTTGATAAGTGGCGTCGAGTCGACGATTACCCTTATGGGGGTAGTGCAGGCATGGTGATGCAGTGTGAACCCATTGACCGCTGCATAACGGCCTTGAAGGCTGAACGGGACTACGATGAAGTCATCTTCACCTCGCCAGATGGTGAGCGGTTCGACCAACACATGGCCAACGAACTCTCGATGAAAGGCAATCTCATCATTTTGGCTGGTCACTACAAAGGGATTGACCAACGCGTGCGTGACCATCTTATTACTCGTGAAATATCAATCGGTGATTTTGTATTGACAGGTGGCGAATTAGTAGCTGCCATGATTGCCGATGCTGTCGTACGCGTAGTACCAGGTGTTATCGGCGATGAGCAATCGGCACTGAGTGATTGCTTTCAGGACGATTTGTTAGCAGCCCCTATTTACACACGTCCTGCAGACTATAAAGGCTGGAAAGTGCCTGACATCTTGTTATCGGGCAACGAAGCCAAAATACGCAATTGGGAATTGGAGCAAGCGATGGAACGTACGCGTCGTCTGCGTCCGGACTTACTCAACGAAGAGTAAGGAAAAACAAAAGCACTTTAACTGTCACGAAAACATTCAATAAGTTGGAAACATCTGCGTATAGATGTTCCAACTTAATTGCTTTTAATACTTTTTAGTGTGCATTAAGCATAAATAATGTTCCAAAAATACTACTTTTACATAAAAAATGCGTAACTTTGCAGAATATTTGTAACCTATAGTAAGATTATTTTGATTTATGTTCGATAAATACACCTATATTCGCCGTCGTGCAGAGCTGAAAAAGCTTGTAGGCAAAGGCATTGTTGTGCTCTTTGGTAATAACGAGTCACCCTATAATTATCCTGCCAATGCATATGCTCCCATGCGTCAGGATTCTGCATTTATTTATTATTTTGGACAGCATCGTGACGGACTAGTAGGTGTAATCAACATTGACAATGATGAAGAATGGTTGCTTGGCGACGATATCGATGTTGAAGATATTGTTTGGATGGGCTTTACACCATCGGTCAGCGACTTGGCTGAGGAGGTAGGCATCAGCAAAACAGCTCCGATGTCATATCTTTCTTCATACATCAAACATCAGACGGCAAAAATCCACTTCTTGCCCCCTTATCGTTATGATACTAAGATACAAATCATGGACTTGTTGGGCATCCATCCTTCGAAACAAAAGGAGGCTGCATCGCTTGACCTGATTAAGGCTGTAGTAAAGATGCGTTCTACAAAAGAACCGCAGGAGATTGCAGCCATCGACCGCGCATGCGATGTGGGCTATGCTATGCATACCACAGCGCAGAAGCTTATCAAACCTGGGGTTACCGAACGTTTCATCGGTGGTCAAGTAGATGGTGTTGCCCGTAGTTTGGCTGGTGGTACCAGTTTTGCCACCATTTTCTCACAACATGGTGAGATTATGCACGGCAATCCTTCTGACACACCTCTTGAAGCTGGTCGTTTGGCATTGTGTGATGCTGGATGTGAGTTGGATGACTACAGTTCTGATCATACTCGTACAATGCCTGTTACTGGTAAGTTCAGTCAGCGTCAGTTGGAAATCTATAGCATTGTAGAAGCCTGCCATGATTATGTACTGGACGTTGCAAAGCCCGGTGTTCGCTATATGGATGTGCATTTTGCTGTCTGCCGTATGATGACTGAACGACTGAAAGAGCTTGGTCTCATGAAAGGTGATGTCGACGAGGCTGTTCGTGCCGGAGCTCACGCAATGTTCCTGCCTCACGGACTGGGTCACATGATGGGCATGGACGTTCACGATATGGAAAGTTTGGGACAAATTTACGTAGGTTTCGATGACGAGACGCGTCCAAATCTGAAACAATTCGGTACCAATTGTCTGCGCATGGGTCGCAAGTTGGAAGAAGGCTTTGTCGTGACAGACGAACCAGGTATTTATTTCATTCCCGCTCTTATTGACGAGTGGAAGGCCAAGAAGCACTGTGAGGAATTCCTGTGCTTTGACAAACTCGAGACATACAAGGACTTTGGCGGTATTCGCATTGAGGACGATGTTCTCATCACCAAAGACGGTTGCCGATTCTTGGGAGAGAAACGTATCCCATATCATCCTGCAGAGCTCGAAACATTCATGGAAACAAATAAATAACAATATCAAAAATAGAAACAAAAATGAAGAAAATCATGACCATCGCACTGGCACTGTTTGTTGCAGTTGGCAGTGTTGGAGCCGCAAAGAAAAAGGCTCCTGAGAAAAAGAACACTAACAAACCGGTGTTCACAACTATCAAAGAACTGCCCATCACGAGTGTGAAGGACCAGAACCGTTCTGGTACTTGTTGGGATTACTCTACCCTGTCATTTTTTGAGGCTGAAATCCTCAAGAATACTGGTAAAAAATACGACCTCTGTGAGAGTTTCGTATGCAATAAGACCTACATGGATCGTGCCATTCAGGTGGTTCGTTTCCATGGTGACTGCCAGTTTTCACAGGGGGGTAGCGCAGAGGATGTGCTCGCTACAATGAAAACCCATGGTATCGTTCCAGAGGGAGCGATGCCTTTCCCTGGTTCACTGTATGGCGACTCCTTGAACAATTTCAACGAGTTCTTTTCTGTGATGGAACCATACGTTGGTGCTATCGCCAAGAGCGATGCCAAGAAGATTTCCGGTCAGTGGAAAGTTGGACTTCAGGGCATCCTTGACGCTTATCTTGGCAAGTGTCCTGAGAGTTTTACCTATGAAGGCAAACAGTACACTCCGAAGAGTTTTATGGCTTCTTTAGGTATTGACCTTAACGACTATGTCAGCATTACCAGCTATACCCATCATCCTTTCTACACTGCTTTTGCTGTAGAGGTGCAAGACAACTGGCGTTTCCCTCTGTCATATAATGTTCCTATGGACGAGATGATGCAGATTATCGACAATGCTATCGAACAGGGCTATACTGTTGCTTGGGGCGGCGATGTATCTGAAGATGGTTTCACTCGTAAGGGTTTAGCTTACGCTATTGATGCCAAGAAGACTCAGCAGAGTCTGCAGGGTAGCGATATGGCCAAGTGGCTGAAGATGACTACTACCAAAAAGCGCGATGTCATCGACTCATTAGGTGTTACCGTGCCTGAAATCGTTCCTACCCAGCAGATGCGCCAGGAGCGTTTCGACAACTGGGAGCTGACCGACGACCACGGCATGCACATCTTCGGTGTTGCAAAGGACCAAAATGGCAAGGAGTACTATATGGTGAAGAATTCATGGGGTGAGACTGGCGACTATAAGGGTATCTGGTATATGACCAAAGCATTTATTGCTGCTAACACAATGGATTTCCTCATCAACAAGAAAGCCATCCCTGCCAATATCCGCAAGAAGTTGGGACTATAAAAACAGTAAAAAGGTAAAAGAGTAAAAAGGTAGAAATAATGATGATGATGCCAAAATATCCCTATAATCATAAGGTAACAAATGCTGTAAAATATGTTTTACTGCTTTGCCTTTTTACCTTTTTGCCTTTATCTGTCAGTGCACAAAGTGATGCTTGCACATGGATGAAAAAAGGTGAATGGGCGCATGGCTTCAAAAAGGCAAAAGCCCACAAGTCGTTGAACATAGATGAGTTTCAACGCCAGTATCAAAAGAACACAGAACAATGGAAGACTTTGTTCAGCTGGCTCAGAGACACCGACCTGCTCACCATTCCAAAAGGCAAGCATCCGATACCAGGCTCTACGCTGGTAGCCAGCGTGGAAGACTCGGAAAACAGTCCGCTAGAAAAACGCAACACGGAAAGCCATCGCAAGAAAATTGATTTCATGGTGGTGGTTAAAGGCACGGAGGGTTTTGCCCTGCTTGACCATGAATCGAGCACCGTGTCGCAATCGTATAATGAACAGAAGGATGTAATGCGTTACAACTATGTGAAGGAGAAAACCAACTTCTTCGATGTCAAAAGCGGGCAGTTTGTCATCTTCTTTCCCTCTGATTGGCACATAGCCAAAGTACAGACCAAGAAGAAAGACCAGACTATACGCGTCATCGTAGTCAAGATGGACTACGTAGACTAAGATGAGAGCTACATTTCGATTTGTTAAAGACAAATATAAATGCAATTTAAATGGAACTACGAACCACCTACACACGAGCAACAGCAGGCAGCCGACGAACTGGCTGAGAAGATTGGCATGAGTCCCATCATGGCCAGTCTGCTCATTAAGCGTGGCATCAAGACTGAAAGTGCTGCCAAGCGGTTCTTCCGTCCTATGCTGAACGAGTTGATTGATCCGTTCCTAATGAACGATATGGATGTGGCAGTAGACCGTCTGAACGATGCCATGGGCCGCAAGGAACGTATCATGGTTTATGGCGACTACGATGTGGACGGATGTACGGCAGTAGCTTTGGTGTATAAATTCCTGCAGCAGTTCTATTCCAATATAGAATACTATATTCCCAGCCGATATGAAGAAGGCTACGGAGTGAGCATCAAGGGTATAAACTATGCGGTAGAAAAAGGTGTAAAACTAATTATAGTGCTTGACTGCGGCATTAAAGCAGTCGATGAAATAGCTTATGCTAAGGAACGTGGCGTAGACTTTATTATCTGCGACCATCATGTACCTGACGAGGAGCTGCCTCCCGCTGTAGCCATCCTCAATCCCAAGCGTGAGGACTCTACCTACCCCTTCAAGCACCTTTGTGGTTGCGGTGTAGGGTTTAAGTTGATGCAGGCATTTGCCAAGAACAATGGCATTCCTTTTGCCCGGCTCATTCCCCTACTCGACTTCTGTGCGGTATCAATAGCATCCGATTTGGTACCAGTAGAGGGCGAAAACCGTATCTTGGCCTTCCACGGCCTTAAACAGCTGAATCAGAGTTGTTCGATAGGTTTGAAAGCCATTATCGAGATATGCGGACTGACAGGTCGTGAGCTTACAATGAGCGATATAGTGTTTAAGATAGGGCCTCGTATCAATGCCTCCGGACGCATGCAGAATGGCGTAGAAGCTGTAGAGCTGCTGGTAGAACGTGACCTGCAGAAGGCGCTGACAATTGCAACCCGTATTGATGAGTACAACGACCAACGACGTGATGTTGACAAGCAGATGACTGAGGAAGCCAATGAAATTGTGGCCCGTTTGGAGAGTCAGCAACACCAGAAGTCCATCGTGCTCTACGACGAAGGTTGGAAGAAAGGTGTAGTGGGCATCGTTGCCTCCCGTCTGACAGAACTCTATTTCCGTCCTACGGTTGTTCTTACCATCATTAATGGCATGGCATCTGGTTCAGCTCGAAGTGTGGCTGGTTTCGATATCTACGATGCCATCAAGTCGTGTCGTGATTTACTTGAGAACTTTGGTGGACACACCTATGCTGTAGGTCTGACGCTGAAGCAGGAGAATATTCCTGAGTTCCGTCGCCGTTTTCAGGAGTATGTAAGCCATCATATCATGCCCGAACAAACACAGCAGACACTGGATATCGACTTAGAAGTTGACTTCCAGCATATTACTAAGCGTCTACTTGTCGAGTTGAAAAAACTGGCACCTCACGGACCTGGCAACGAGAAGCCATTATTCGTCACACGCAACGTTTACGATTATGGCACATCGAAGGTGGTGGGTCGTCATCAGGAACATATCAAACTGGAACTGGTTGATTCCAAGTCGGCAGTTGTGATGAATGGTATTGCCTTCGGACAGTCGGCTGCCGCCCGCTACATAAAGTCAAAACGTTCATTCGATATCGTCTATAATATCGAAGAAAACACCTACAAGCGTGGCGAGGTGCAATTGCAGATTGATGATATCAGTCCTTCGGAAATGGACAATTGATAATGGTCAATTATCAATCCATCCTCAGACAGTATTGGGGCTACGATGACTTCCGCGGCATACAACGTAAAATCATCGAGTCCATTGGTGCTGGTCATGACACTTTGGGACTGATGCCTACGGGTGGTGGTAAGTCCATTACTTTCCAAGTGCCGGCTATGGCTATGGAAGGTACATGTATTGTTATCACTCCTTTGATAGCACTGATGAAAGACCAGGTACACCACCTCCGTCAGATTGGTATCCGCGCTGCAGCCATCTATAGTGGTATGCAGCATAGCAGTATTCTGCAAACACTGGAGAATTGCATCTTGGGCAACACAAAATTGCTCTACGTATCGCCTGAGCGATTAGGCAGCAATCTGTTTCAAACCAAGTTGCGCCACATGCGCGTATCTTTTATCACCGTTGACGAGGCGCATTGTATTTCACAATGGGGATATGACTTCCGTCCTTCCTATCTGGAAATAGCCAACATTCGCGAGCTGCTGCCTAATGTGCCCATTTTGGCACTTACCGCTACAGCTACACCACAGGTCGTGGATGATATCTGCGAAAAACTGAGCCAACAACCAACAGATACCTCTGGTGACAAACATGGTTTTTCCGTCTTCCGCATGTCTTTCGAACGCAAGAACCTGACGTATCTCGTTCGTCATTCCGACGATAAGCCTTACGACCTCATCCGTCTGTTTGAACAGACACCTGGCGCTGCCATCGTCTATGTTCGCAGTCGCCGTCATGCTCGCGAAATCAGTGAACATCTCTGTCAAGCAGGTCTTTCGTCAACTTTCTATCATGCAGGACTGGATCATGCCGACAAAGACCGTCGCCAGCGTGAATGGCAACACGATCGCGTACGTATCATGGTAGCTACCAACGCCTTTGGTATGGGTATCGACAAGGCCGACGTCCGATTGGTGGTTCACTATGATTGCCCCGACTCCATAGAAGCCTACTTTCAGGAGGCTGGACGTGCGGGCCGCGACGGACAACCAGCCCAAGCCATCCTGCTTTATAACAATAGTGACAATGTCAAATTGCAAAAACGCATCAACGACACTTATCCTCCCAAGGATGACATCCGTCAGATTTACGAGCATCTGGCCTACTACTACCAGATAGCTACCGGCGACGGCTATGGTGTAGCTCATGAGTTCAATATTGAGGAATTCTGCCTGCGTTTCCGCCACTTCCCAGTTCAGGTCAATTCTGCCCTACAGATATTAGAGCGTTCTGGTTATATAGAGTATGACGAAGAGGCTGAGAATGAGGCACGTGTCAAATTCCTGATAGGTCGCGAAGAACTATATCGTTTAGATCAGTTGTCACCTGATGAGGACAAGATTATTGTCAGCCTTCTACGCAATTATGGTGGACTGTTTGCCGACTATGGCTATATAGACGAGAGTATTGTGGCCCAACAGGCTGGCATTCCTCAGCCCCAGTGCTACGACATTCTGAAGTCACTGTCACAACGCAACCTCATCAGTTTCATTCCACGCAAACAGGTACCTTACATCCGCTACTCCCAGCGTCGCGAAGATGCTGAACACATCGTGCTACCTACCAGTATTTATGAAGATCGTAAGGAGCAGTATGCACAGCGTATTCAGGCCATGAAAGCCTACGCCCGAAACACTGATCGTTGCCGAAGTCGCATGTTACTCGAATACTTTGGCGAAAAGTCTGCGAAAGATTGTGGTCAGTGTGATGTCTGCCTCGATGCCCAGGGTAAGACCGTTACAAAGGAAGGACAACGCACGTGCAAACAGGAAATCTTGGCACTACTGGCCGACCACCAGCGCCATCATATAACAGAAATCCTCCGACTGGCACTACCGACGGAGGAGATAAATGTTGCTCTTGAAAGCCTTGTTTCCGAAGAACACATCAAGCTGACGGACGGCTATCTTCAGCTTGCCTGACAGCTTCAAGCAGATTCTGATGAATGACACCGTTCGTAGCGACCACACTGTCGCCTTCCATGAAATAGTCTTCGCCTTCATAATCTGTCACACATCCACCAGCCTCCATAACTATCAGCGAACCAGCCATATAGTCCCATTGACCAATGTAACGCTCAGCATAGGCATCCAATCGTCCAGCAGCCACATAACACAACGCAATAGCTGCTGAACCCATCATGCGGATGCTGCCCACGTTGCCATAGAAATGATCTATCAGGCGCTTGATGACAGGCTTATAGGCATCACTATTATATGGCAGTTGCAAACAGAGCAACGCATCGTTAATCCCGCTCGTACCCACCTTCAGGCTTTTCACATTTCTCATTTCTCCTTTTTCGTTTCTTATTTCGCAGTAAGCACCGCCGCCTTTCCACGCATAGAAACATTCGTCGCTGACTATCTCATAGACTACACCAATCACGATTTCACGACCCTGACAAAGAGCAATGCTGACAGCATACGGCGCAAAGCCATGAATGAAGTTCGTGGTGCCGTCCAGAGGATCAACCACCCATGTGAAGTCTGAAGGCTGATGACTGACGGATGATGTTTCCTCCATCTTACTTAAGTCATCCATCTTCGTTGTGCCTTCTTCCGTGATAAAGCCTGCCTCAGGCAATATTTCGCGCAGGGATTTTACAATCAGTTGTTCCGAGCCCTTGTCTACATACGACACATAGTCATGGGCATGCTTGCGTTCCACCTTGTCTAACGAAAAACTCGCGCGTTCTTTTTTTATATAAGAACCCGCCTCGCGAGCCACTTGACACACAAGGCGGGTTATCTTTTCAAGATTCTCCATTAAAAATATTAATGTTAAATACTTCTGAGCGAAGCGAATTTAATCTTTAATGTTTACTCTTTTAGTCTTCCTGATACTCAGGACGTAGCTTGCGAACGGTCTCACCAGCACGCCACATCTCCTGGTTGCGCATAGCTTCCAGTTCCTTCTCCAAACCAGCACGATAGTCGGGTTTAGAGTTGGCATCGATGGTAATCTGTGCCTCGTTACCAGTCTTTACTGAGTAGTACAGCCACTCCATGACGGGCTTGATGGCATCGTGGAAACGGGGAGCCCAGTCCAATGCACCACGCTGAGCAGTGGTCGAACAGTTGGCATACATCCAGTCCATACCCTTAGCGCCGAACAACGGGCCAAGGCTCTGGGTGAGCTCCTCAACAGTCTCGTTGAAAGCCTCAGAAGGTGTGTGACCATTCTCGCGCAACACTTCATACTGCGCCAACAGCAAGCCCTGGATAGCACCCATCAGGCTTCCGCGCTCACCTGTCAGGTCAGAAGTAGCCTCACGCTGGAAGGTGGTCTCAAACAGATAACCTGCACCGATACCGATACCGAAAGCCAAAGTCTTCTCTTTAGCCTTACCCGTAGCATCCTGATAGACGGCGTATGAGCAGTTCAGACCGCGACCCTCGCAGAACATGGTACGAAGGCTGGTACCAGACCCCTTGGGAGCTACCATGATGACATCCACATCCTTGGGAGGAACCACACCCGTGCGGTCGCTCCAGTT
>Ga0247609_10004541_pt1 | contig 13776 bp, 11 predicted proteins | sample 172DNAGHGlowgp2_FD_193487 | JGI IMG/M metagenome (GOLD analysis project Ga0247609, IMG submission 193487) | Sheep rumen microbial communities from Palmerston North, Manawatu-Wanganui, New Zealand - 1728 DNA GHGlow gp2 | ecosystem: Host-associated > Mammals > Digestive system > Stomach > Rumen ...
TATGGCGCAGTCGTATATTCACGGAGACGTAGCAATGTATGATACATTCATTCGCGCGGCCAGACCTTGGTCCTATCGCTATCCGGTTGAAGATGTTCAGGGCAGTTTTGGCAATCCCTCCTCACCTGATAGCCACGCAGCTCCTCGATATGTTGAAATGCGAGCTGGTGAAATAGCAGATTATTTTTTCGATGGGTTAAAGAAAAATGCTATTGGCGACCAATGGTATTCTAACTATGATGATACCGAATTAATTCCGTCTGTATTCCCTTCTATTGGTTTATGGAATATCGTTAATGGTTGCTCTGGTATTGCGGTCGCTATGGCTACCTCTGTCCCGCAGTTTAATCTAAAAGAAGTCAATGAGGCATTAATTAAAATCATTCGTAATCCCCAAGTAGATTTCAATGATATTTATTGCGCTCCTGATTTCGCAACTGGCGGCACAATAATAAACGCAGCACAAGTAAAAGAAAGTCTGCGTTGCGGCAAAGGCGATTCAATCCGATTACGCGCGAAACTAACATATATCCCAACGCAGCATATGATTCAAGCAACCGAACTTCCATATGGCGTTTTTACAAATACTGTCATTGACCAACTTGCTACTTTAACATCAGAAGATGATAGTTATGGTATTGACCGCGTTATAGACCACACCAAGAAAACTGCGGATATTAGAATTTATCTTTCTAAGGATGTTAATCCCGCTACTATGATAGCAAAACTATATAATGATACATCATTAGAAGATTATTTTTCTATCAATATGGTTATGCTTGACCACGGTCGCTTTCCAAAAATCTTTGGATGGCGAGCAGCTTGTGATGCTTATATTGAGCATATTCGTGAATGTCAACGAAATATTATTCAGTTTGACCTTGACAAAGCATTAGCTCGTCAAAATATTATAGATGGTCTATTAATCGCGGCCGCTAACATTGATGATATTGTTGCGATTATCCGTAGTTCATCTAACCCAGCAGAAGCTGGTACTAAATTAATAGCTAAATATCATTTTAATGATGAACAGGTAAAGGCTATTTTAGCTATGCGGTTGTCTTCATTAACTAAAATTGATGGAATTAAGTTAAATGAAGAGCTTGAAAAAATTAAGTTGGACATTACTAATTACCAACATCTATTATCAGAGAATACCGCATTAGATGAAGTTTTAATACAAAAGTTACAAGATATTAGTAATAAATTTGGAGATACTCGTCGAACCACTATCACTGATTTAATAGAACCGCAAGAAACATTTGAAGAAAAACAAATTCGTTTATCTATTTCTTCCGACAGCTTTACTATTAGTGATAGTGAAAAGAAAGTTCGCACAAAATCTACAACTACTGATGTAATAACAACAAATACCGATTCTGTTGTTGTAATTACTACATTTGGTCAATTTTATAGTATTAATTTGGCGTCGTTAGCCTTTAAAACTTATAAAATTAAAGATTTAATTGAACTGCGGCCAAACGAAAAGCCCATATTAATTACAAATTATCATAACGGTTTTGATACTTACGATAGTGTAATTACAATAAGTAAATTAGGGCTAATTAAAAAAACACGGATAAATGAATACTCACCACGATGCTCCAAACGAGGTGTTGCCGCAGTTAAATTAAATGATGGTGATATTTTACAACAAGTATTGCTAGTAACAAATGACGATAATAAAATTCTTATTGTAAACAATAATGATTATTATAATTACTATTCTGTAAACTCTTTAACTTATACAGGTCGAGCAACTAAGGGCGTCAAAGCTATGCCACTTAAAGATGACGAATTTATTAAAAATGCCGCAATAATATATGATACAACAATATCTGATTCTATAATAATTGAAGGCAACACAATAATGCTTTCGTCTCTAATAGAGTCTACACGAACTAGTAAAAGGAGTAAATTATATGGATAAAACATATATGCGTCTTTTTGCCACACTTGCTCGCGCAATGGAACTAAATGCGGAACGAGCTATGGAAGAAAATCATAAAAACGCAGACTTAAAAGGCGAAACTGCCGCGCAAACCATGCGTGATGGATACCGTCAACTAAAAGAAAAGCTAGAAGATGCCAATGCCGTTCTTACCAAAGCAGATTATTCGCAGCTACTAATTGGCTGTACGGTAATTATCGCGCAGTTAGAAGGTAAAATAAAAAATGAGCAAGCAGTTCTTCAAAGTTATAAAACCGGCACCATGCCCCATCTAAAAAGAATTATTGAATGTGCCACAGATGAAGAAGCACAAACCTTGGCTAATCAACTTTTTACAATTGAACAAAAGTCCAATACTTGATTTTTTTTAGAAAACGTGTTATAATAATTATATAAGGTTGAGAGAGAAAGCTCAACTAAAAATAAATTGGAGGATTAAATATTTATGATTTCTGACAGCAGCCTAACTATTCTAAATTTTATGAAGCAGCATTATGGACAAGAATTTTCTAAGGATGAGCTTGCCTCTACTCTAAGTCTAAGCCCCAGGGCAGTGACTGGTGCCGTAAATGGTATTAATGGTATGGTTAAGAAAGGTTATATGTCTGAACGTGTAGAAGAAGTGGAAGTAGAACCCGCGACCGAAAATCGTAAGGCTAAGACACGTACTATCCGTTACGAAACCCTAACCGAAAAGGGTCTAGCATATGACCCCGTAGCCGAAGAGGAAGCCAAGCAGCTCGCAGCCGCGGCCCAGCGTGCGCAAAAGACTAAGAAGAATAAGGTAGAAGAAGATTTTTAATTTAGGAGAATAATATGAGTCGTAATATTAATGTACAAAATAGTGTAAATATTGTAGGTATTTCTGGAAAGATTTTAGACATAACAGTAGCCGAAGGAGTAACTCGAGAGGAAAAGAAGCCCTATGCCCGTGCCACGGTAACAGTTCGTGAAACACAGACATATGGTGGTAAGACTGAAACTAGTGAAATTCCGATTTCTTTCTTTGCCAATCAATATACGAAGGAAAATAAGATTAATCCCGCGTTTGACCAGATTCAACAGCTTAAAAACTTAAAGACTGCGCAGATGCATGGTATTGAGGATGCTGATGTGCTTACTATTCGTCGCGGCCAACTACAAGAAAATAATTTTATTTCTCGCACTACTGGCTCTCTAATCAATGGTTGGCAAATTCGTAGCACTTTTTATAGTGTTGGTGGCAAGGAAGATACCGCATTTTTTGATATAGAAATTTTCATTATGGACATGCACGATGAAATGGATAAGGATGGCGACCCAACTGGTCGGCTAATCATTAAGGGCGGCGTTGTTCAGTGGGGCGGACGGCTTGACGTATTAGAGTTCGTCGTTGAGAATCCTGATTCTGTGGATTACATTTCTCGCAATTGGAGCATTAATGATACAGTTCGTGCTCAGGGTCGTGTAAGGATTACTTCTATTGAAGTAGCTCGTCCCGCAAGTTCTTGGGGTGAAACCATTCCTGAAACTTCTACTCGTGCGGTTCGTGAGTTAGTTATTACCGATGGTTCTGACCAAGGTCTGGACGAGGACTTTGCATTTGATGCTACCGATATTAAGAAGGCGTTTCAAGTTCGTAAGGCAAATATTGAGCAGATGATGCAGGACGCTAAGAAGCCTGCTCCTCAAACCACAGTAAAAGCCTCTAGTATGGATTGGGAATAAGGCATATGCCTTATTCCTTTTTACGGAGGTAAATTAAATTATGGGAAAAATTGATATAAGTCAAATTCAGCCAACTCGTCTTTGTAAAGATTTACGCGGCCGTTTTATTGAAATTTTTGGACGAGAAAAAAGTGGAAAGACTAGCACCGCAGTCCTTTGGCCTAAACCACTTCTATGTGCATTTGAAATTGGCTATCACGCACTAGCGGGCATTTATCCTGCGGATATTGATAATTGGTCAACTTTCAAAGATATTTGTCGCCAACTTCGCAAGCCAGAAATGAAAGAGCGATTTGAAACCATCATTATTGATACTGTCGGTATTGCTTATAGTATGTGCGAAGATTATGTTAAACAACAGCATGGTGTAACTGAAATATCAGAAATTCCATGGGGTCGTGGATTTAAAGCACTGCGGGAAGAGTTTGAAAAAACATTCCGTGACCTATCTAAACAAGGTTATGCTATTGTTTTTATCGCACATTCTAAGACTAAATTAACTGATGTTATGGATAAAGACGGAAATCGGTTAGAGCAAATTTCGCCGAATCTTCCACCCGCATGCGCGGAAGCAGTTAATGGTCTAGTGGATATAATCGCTTATTTGGGTGTAGAATATGACGAAAATCGTATTCCTACTCGTTGGCTATATTTGCGTGAAACACCTACCATTTTTGCGGGCAGTAGGTATCGAGCATTAGTTCCTAAAATTCCATTAAGTTATGAAGGTTTAGTAAAGGCCGTTGCGGATGCGATGGAAGAAGAAGCAAAAATTACTGGCACGAGTTTCGTTTCAGAAGAAGAATTAGAAGCACAAGCCGCGCCAGTAAAAGAAAAAACTTTTCAAGAAGTTATGGAAGAAGCAAAAGAAGTTTGGAGCAAATATCTAGACGCCGCAAAAGATGCTAATGATAAGGAAGTCCGCTTTAATACAATGCAGATGATTATCTCAAAGATTTTCGGAAGTAATTCCTTTAAGATTAGTCAAGCTATTCCACAGCAAAAGAATCTTGTTGAGCTCTTTATCGCAGAAATGGAAGATTTATGTGGAGAAAAATAACCTATACTGTCCTTAATCAAATTATCTATAATATGGGAGATAAATCTTCCATATTATTTTTATTATAGGAGAAAATATTATGGGTTATATTTATAAAATTACTAACCGCCTTAATGGTAAGGTTTATATTGGTCAAACAACTTCAACAGTAGAAAAAAGATGGGAACAGCATAAAAAGCGAGCAAAAAATGATTTAAACCGTAATGAGCATTTTATATTAGCAATTCGAAAATGGGGGCCAGAAAATTTTCTTCTTGAAACCATAGAAGAGTGCCCTGAGGAGAAGCTCTCCGAGCGCGAACAATATTGGATTGATTATTATGACAGTTATGCTACTGGATACAATTCAACGCGCGGTGGAGAAGGTGGATTATTATACGATGAGAGTGAAATCTTACAACTATGGCAAAATGGTTTAACTTGTCAACAAATTGCTGATGAATTAGATTGTAGTCGTTCAACTATTAGCAAATACTTACAAAATAATAATATTCCTGCTATGGAAATAAAAGAACGCGGTTATGCCTTGATAAAAGAAAAATTAGAAAAGGCAGTATGTCAATATAATCAAATTGGAGAATTATTACAGACATACTCATCTACCGCGCAAGCCGCGGCGGCCCTGATGTGTAGTCAAGAAGCTATCGCGCAAGCATGTAGAACTTCGCCTTATACTAATGGTTATTTTTGGCAATACTTAGATGATACAGCTGACATCAAGGAAAGAATTGAAGATTATTATCAAAATAAAAATTTATCTAAAAAACGACCAGTATTAAAATTCGATTTTAATGGTCAATTAATTCAAAAATATCCTTCTATTATAGAAGCCGCTAATGAACATAATTGTTCATCAGAAAATATTTGTCGCGCTTGTAATGATTATTATGGTAGTGCTTGTGGTTTTATTTGGCAATATGCTGATGATGATTATGATATTATTAAACGTATTCAAGACATTAATAATAAACCAGACCCACGCGGACTAGTAATTAAACAATATTCTCTTACAGGTGAATATTTAAATACTTATAGTTCTTTAACAGACGCGGCGAAAGTAGTTGGTGGCAGTAAAGATGCTATTTCAAAGGCAGTAAATAAATACAGCTCAGCAAATTTTTTCTGGATTACTTCGGGAAATGAAGAATTACTTCCACAATTAATACAAAAACACACGCATAAGCATGATAGCAAGAAGAAAGCCGTGAACCAATACTCTTTAACGGGTGATTTTATTCAAACGTTTGATAGCGCAAAAGACGCCGCAAGTGCTCTTGGAGCCATAGAAAAATATAAAAGTATTAATCGTACCTGTCAAGGTTATCAGCAAACTTGTCTCGGCTTTAAATGGAGTTATACTAATACTTGACTTTTTTAAGAAACTCTACTATAATAATAGTATGAGGTGAAATTAAATGGCGAAAATTGTGACTTGTTGTTCTTGTAAAGAAAGATTTCCCAAAGAAGAAATGACGTATTATACCAGTATGGGAGCACAAGCAGGGCATTATTATTGTAAACCTTGCTTAGACGAAAAATTAGCTCGTGAGCATTTCTCTTTAACTGTTTGTGAAATTTTTGGTTTAAAATCTCCCGGCCCGCGAATTTGGACTGAACGAAAAAGATTGCGGGAAAAATTAGGATACACAGATGCTTTAATTATTGAATGTTTACGATATTTATATACAGTAGAAAAAAAGCGGAAACTATCTGAATCAATTTGTTTAGTTACTCCCGCAGCAGTAGCTAGGATGCTTGAATATAAAGAAGCAATGAGAGTAGAAAACAATAATTTAGATAATACAGTTGCAAATAATATTATTGTTAAACAAATAAAAATTAAAGCAACTAAAAAAGAAAAGAAAATTTTAAGTTTTGATGACGTATTGGAGTGATATATTTGACTCTTTCTGACGAATTTGCCGTTAAGCAGGTTATCGGCGGCTTAATGCGGAATACGTTGTTATTAACCGAATACCCAGATATTAATGCGGTTGAAGATTTTACAACAAAAATAGCCAAAATCTGCTTTGTAGCAATTAATACATTATATCAAGAAGGAGCAACAAAACTTACAGTTTATGAAGTAGACCAAACAATTAATCGAAATGAATATAGTGCGGCTGCGCTTGAATATAAAAAAGGAGGACAAGCGTGGTTAGTAAATGCTTTTGAAACAGCAGAGGTAAATAATTTTGAAATTTATTTTATGCGAGTAAAAAAATATTCGCTATTACGTAGACTTCAACATGATGGGTATGATATTAGTGAGTATTATATTGATGACAAAAGCATTTTACAAACGCCAGCATTAGCGCAAAAAGAACGAGAAATACAAGAAAAATTTGATGCTTCTTCTTTGGAAGATATTTTACTTTCAGTTGAAAGTAAATTTAATAAAATAAGAAATGATTATTTAAATGGCGGCAAAATCAATGGCGACCCAAGTGCGGGTATATATGAATTAATTGAAGAATTAAGGACCGCACCGAATGTTGGTATGCCGTTAAATGGGGAAATTTTTAATAGTGCTTGTCGTGGTGCTCGTGAAGGATGCTTTTTCCTAAAATCGGCAAGCACAAGCGCGGGTAAAACAAGAACATCAGTTTTTGATGCGTGTAAGATTGCTTTTCCGACATCTTATTCTTTAACTGCTAATACATTCGTCACCGAATATGAGGATGATGGACAAGTTCGCGAACCGCAAAAAGTATTATTTATAGTAACGGAAATGGACAAAAGCGAATTACAGACTATTATGTTAGCGTATTTGTCTAAAGTAAATGAAGAACATATTTTAACAGGCACATATTTAGTCACAGAATATGAACGAGTTCAATATGCTGCGTCCATTATTGAAAAATATCATGATTATTTTATTATTGAAGAAATTAGTGACCCGAATTTAACAAATGTAGAGGCGACAATAAAAAAATATGCGACTATGGATAATGTTAAGTATGTATTTTATGATTATATACATTCTACTCCGGGCCTATTAGCTCAATTTGCTAAAAACGGTATTAATGAAGCTTCTATTCTAATGCTCTTATCAAACCAGTTAAAGCAGCTTGCGAAAGATTACAACTTATTTATTTATTCTGCGACGCAAGTGAATCAATTTGCGATGGGTGATGATGGTGAATTTAAAAATGAAATGAGCATAAGAGGTTCGAAGGCAGTGGCAGACAAGGTAGACTGTGGTTATGTAATGACAAAAGTATCAACCAAAATGTGGCAATCATTAATACCGCAACTTAAATCGGCCGCGAGTAAAGGGTTAATTTCTTCTAGTGTTTTTATGTCTGATTATGAAAGACCAACACATGTTTTAGATATATATAAAATGCGACGTGGTCGTTGGAAAAACGTTAGAATTTGGATATATCTTGACTTAGGTACAGGTGATAGACAAGATTTATTTATGACAACTGCGGAAAATGAGCCAATAACACAGCCCTTAACCTCATATCAAATATATAATGAAGTTGAAGAGTTAGATTGGGGTAAAAAATGTTAGGTAATGATTCAGAAATTATTACTCTTACAATGACTTCACAAGACATTATTGAATCATTAGAGTTCGATGATGTTATCAATTTTTTAAAAAGTCTAGGTATTGATGAATTAATTATTGAAAAGAAAAAAGGAATAATTATTTGCCCTACTATCTGTCATAATCCATTAGGAACCAAGGCAAGTATGAAGTTATACTGGTATCAAGACGTAAAGCGGTTTAGGTGTTTCACAGACTGCCATGAATGGATAAATATCTTTGATTTATATCAGCGATTTATGGAGCTCAATTATGAGCCAGTGGACTATTATGCTGCCGAAGATTACGTTAAACAGTTTGTAACTAAAAAACAAATTCATTATACGCCTTCAACACATAATAGTATTTTGGACTTAACACAGTTTCAATATGATGCTAATATTCCACCGTTTGCCGCGGTTAATCCTAACGTTTTAAGTTGTTTCTCACATTATTACCATCCTACATGGTTACGAGATGGTATTTCCAAAGAAGCAATGGATAAATTTCATATTCTTTTTTCTTATGGGCAAAATAAAATTATTATTCCTCATTATGATAGATTTGGCCAATTGATTGGTATTCGCGGCCGGACTTTAAACCAACAAGAACTTGATAAAGGTCAAAAATATATGCCTGTATATGTTGGGAATACTTTATATAATCATGCTTTACAATTTAATCTATACGGTATATATGAACATCAAGAAGCAATTAAAAAATACCATACTGCCGTTGTCGCCGAAGGAGAAAAATCTGTATTGTTAGATGAAACTTATCACCCTGGATATGGATTTTGTGTAGCTTGTTGTGGACATCAATTAAGTAAATATCATATTAATTTACTAGTTGATACACTTCATGTTCAAGAAATTGTTTTAGCATTTGACAAAGATTTTGCCGTAGGCACACCCGAAGCGCAACAATTACAAGAACAAATTCGTAAATTAGGTGAGCGTTATTCTAATTATGCCACCATTTCATATATATGGGATTATAAAAATTTGTTAGAACTAAAAGATTCGCCATATGATAAAGGGGCGGAAACATTTGAATATTTATATAGAACACGAATAAGGATTAGGTGAATAGTTAATTATGAAATATCGACTACGAGGCGATTTTAGTCACAATGAAAATTGTGTTTATGATATATTAGAAAATAGAAAAGTCCCTAATATTGAGGCTTTTATTCATCCTGATAAAAAATATGAAAACAGCCCTTATTTACTTGAAAATATTGAAGCCGCGGCAGATTTATTAGTACAGCATTTAGTTGCGGAACATACAATCGCAATTCTTGTGGACGCCGATAATGATGGGTTTACCTCTGCCGCAATGATATGGAATTATATTAAAACCGTGTATCCAAATGCGGATTTAATTTATTTACTTCATAAAGGTAAAGAGCACGGCCTCGCGGACCAACTTCAATATCTAATTGATGAAAATCTTTGTGACCTATTAATAGCTCCTGACGCAGGTAGTTATGATGTAAATTGTTTTTGGCAATTAAATCAAATTCATACAGATGTAATTTGCCTAGACCACCATGAACAACAATTTTTAGATGATGGGACAACGCCGATTATTAATGATTGTCCAACCGCAATTGTAGTAAATAATCAATTATCACCGAATTATCCAAATAAAGACTTTTGTGGCGCTGGCATCACGTATCAATTTTGTAAAGTTTTAGATGATAAATTACATATTCAATTAGCGCAAGAATTTATTGACCTCGCGGCGGTAGGCAATATTGGAGATGTAATGTTCCAGGGTAATCCGGAAACTCGTTATATTATTACTGAGGGTCTAAAACATATTAAAAATGGTGGCATTAAAGGACTACTCGCGGCTCAAGAATATTCATTAAAAGAAAAAGCAAAAGCACCTTATACTGGTCTAACACCAATTGATGTTGCTTTTTATGTTTGTCCTTTAATAAACGCCATTGTTCGAGTGGGAACAATGGATGAAAAACGTGTATTATTTACCGCACTTATTGACCCCACTTGTTCTTTACCTAGTACAAAACGTGGCGCCAAAACTGGAGATACTGAAATTGCGGCAGAGCAGGCCGCCCGCATTGCTAAAAATATTAAATCCAGACAAGATCGCTTAAAGGAAAAGGCTTTGGATATTGTAAATTTTAAAATCCAAAAAGAGGATTTAGCTAGGAATAATTTAATTATTGTTGAAATCACACCTGACGATAATATTCCCAACGAATTAACTGGACTTATCGCACAAAATATTGTATCTAAATATAACCGTCCTGCTTTTGTGGTAAGACGAGATAGCCAGAATATTCTTAAAGGGTCAGCTCGTAATAGTGCGAATTTTCAATCGTTGCCATCACTCAAAGATTTTCTTGAACAAACGCAATTATTTGAGTTTTTAGCGGGTCATGCAAATGCTCATGGTTTAGGCATTACTGAAAAAAATTCAGAAACATTATTGGATTATATGAATACCCATTTTGATGCGAGCGCTTTTGATAATTGTTATGTAGTAGATTTCGCACTTGATATTAATGATGAAATGACGCCAACTATTCTTCATGCACTGGCTTCTCATCCTGATTATTACGGCAATGGCATTGATGAACCGCATATTGTCATCAAACACATTCCCTTACGCAACATTTTAGTAATGGGCGCAAATAAAGATTCAATGCGTATTAGCGCAAATGGGATTGATTTTGTCCATTTTAAAGATACGGATTTTGTAGATAAAATTTCTATGAATAGAATGGATTTATTAACCGTATATGGGCGCGCCAATTTAAACACCTTTAACGGGAAAACATCAATACAATGTTTTATTGATGATTATGAATTTGAAACAGAAGATAAATACGCTTTCTAATGATTGACTTTTTTAAAAAATTGTAGTATAATAAAAGTAACAAAGAAAGGAAGTGATTTATTGGAAACCTATTATTCTTTACATAATCATACTTGTTCAAGTAATCAAAGACTAATAGATTCAATTAATAAAGTAGATGAATTACTTCAACGCGCATTTGATTTAGGGTTAAAGGGACTAGCATTTACAGAGCATGAAACCGTAAATAGCCACATAAAGGCATTAAAATATATTGAGAAAATGCGGCAAAAAGATGAACGATGGAATGATTTTAAGCTCATTTTAGGTAATGAAATATATCTTTGCCGCAATGGACTCAACAGTGAAAATTATAATGGTAAAAAGGATTATTTTTACCATTTTGTTTTGTTAGCCAAAGATGAAGAAGGCCACCGTCAATTGCGGCAACTTTCTACTCGGGCATATTCACACAGTTTTATGAAATCAAAAATGCGCCGAGTACCAACATATTATAGCGATTTAGAGGAAATTATTAAACCTAATCCTGGACATGTTATTGCTTCAACTGCGTGTATTGGAGGATATTTTGGTAAATCTTTTCTTCGAGCAAAAGAAAATGATACAATTGATGAAACAGTAGAACGTCTTACAATGTGGGTAGAATATCTACAAAGTATTTTTGGGAAAGAGAATTTTTTCTTAGAACTTCAACCTTCAAACAATAAAGATCAAATTTTTGTAAATGAATGGTTAATAAAGTTCTCCCAAAAATTAAATGTGCCCGCAATTGTAACAACCGATTCTCATTATTTAAGAAAAGAAGATAGACGTATTCATAAAATTTATCTTAATTCCAAAGATGGAGATAGAGAAGTAGATGAATTTTATGCGACTACGTATCTTATGTCGCCAGAAGAAATTCACTCTTATATGGATAAGCAGCTTGGAGAAGAAGTTGTAAATCAATTATTAAAAAATACTTTTTTAATTGGCGACCAAATTAAACAATATGATTTGAGGAAGCCTTTTAAATTACCTTACCTTCCAGATGTTGAAGATATAAAATTGGCAAAACAACCATTTTCATTAAATAGTTCAAATTTACAATTAGCACCGATTTGGTATAAATTTATGACTTCACCAGAAGATTCTGATAAAGTGTTTATACATCGGATACTGAAAAAATGTTATTCTAATCCCAATCATTTTTTTACACAGCAGCGACTAGACCGTATGCAAGTAGAACTAGAAACCATATGGAACGCATCACAAAAGCAAAATATAGTATGGTCTAAATACTTTTTACAGGTTGCTGATTATATTAAAGTAGCTTGGGAAGATGGAGACACTATTGTAGGAGCCGGCAGAGGTTCAGGTGTTGGATTTTACATCAATTATCTATTGGATATAATTCAAATCGACCCACTCATGGAGAAGGTGCCGCTTTACTTTTGGAGGTTTTTGAATCCCGACCGCGCAAGTATTTTGGATTAACCTTAATAAAACTTACAAGTAGATTTTGACGTTCATCGTTTCAGTTAATCTCACCTAAATATTAGGAGGTGGTTAACTGTGGAACAAAAAAGAAAACCGCAATGTCGTTTCACAATTATTCAAGAAAAAGCCATTATTCAAAAATATCAGGATGGCAAAAGTGTAAGAGATTTAGGTAAAGAATATGATTGTAGTCCTTCAACAATTAGTAATGTTTTAAAAGCTTACGACCTCTCTGGCCGCACACTTTCCGAAGCACGAAGAAACTTTTTAAATTATACAATTAATGAAGATGTTTTTGAACAAATTGATACACCCGATAAGGCTTATTGGCTTGGGGTTATGTATAGTGATGGTTTCATTACTAAAAAAGAATATACTAATACTTTTGGGTTATCAATTAGCGAAAAAGATGAAGAGTGGTTATTAAAATTTAAAGAGTTTCTTAATTATAATGGTGACATTCATCATTATACAGTGTCTAGCGGCTATAAAAAAGGCACTCCATATGTTCGTTTATTAATTGGTAATAATAAAATTGTTAGTGATTTAGAACATTGGGGTGTAGTAGAACATAAAACAAAACTAATTAATAAAATTCCAGCAATTGCTTTTATTGATGATTTTATTCGTGGTTATATTGATGGTGACGGTAGTTTATTAAAACGTTTACCAAATTTTCAAATTGCTGGTAATAAAGATTTTCTTCAACAAATCGCGGATTATTTTCAATTACCGTATAAAATTTATGAAGACAAATCAATCTATTCTTTAAGATATAACGCGCCTGAAAGTCGTTATTTAGAAAAGCGGTTATATAAAAATGCTCATTATTATCTGAAACGAAAATACGACATAGCTACTCGTAGTTTTGACAGTCCCATTACGTTGGAAGACGTAATGAAAAAGCCAGAATAACAGGGAAAGCCCTTAGAGTCTTACTTACTAAACATAAGCGAAAGCGAAATGCGGCATTGCTAATCACAATGGTATAGTAATAAGAGTAAGAATTGGGTAATCCTGTGGCATAGTCCTTAAAAGGAAAGGCCGCAACGACTACCAATGGCTACCGAGAACCGGTAATGGTATAGTCTACTCCCCTAATAAATATCGGGAAACCGAGGGTAGCAAGGATTGACACCGACGTTCAGAGCAATCGTCGAAACACTGTCATCGAAGCATTACAGAAAAAATATG
>Ga0247609_10004543_pt1 | contig 13775 bp, 16 predicted proteins | sample 172DNAGHGlowgp2_FD_193487 | JGI IMG/M metagenome (GOLD analysis project Ga0247609, IMG submission 193487) | Sheep rumen microbial communities from Palmerston North, Manawatu-Wanganui, New Zealand - 1728 DNA GHGlow gp2 | ecosystem: Host-associated > Mammals > Digestive system > Stomach > Rumen ...
TTCCATATTCTTAGAAGCAGCTTCTAACACATCATCTAAATATTTATTATTAACTTCTTCTTGTTTCTTAGCTTCAATAGCTTTTTTAACTTCTTTTCTAAAATCTTCTTCATTATCAATATCATCGAATCCTAAATCTTCATAGAATTCTTTATTTATTTCTGGTAAAACTCTTTCCTTAATTTCTCTAACTGTTACTTTGAACTTAACATCTTTACCAGCTAGTTCCTTAGTATATTCATCAGGGAATTTTAAATTTAATTCTTTTTCTTCCCCAACCTTCATTCCAACTAGTCCTTCTTCAAAACCAGGAATAAAAGTATGTGAACCAATTTCTAATGGATAATTTTTTCCATCTCCACCTTCTAATGGTTTACCATCAACAAAGCCATCAAAATCAATTACAGCAGTATTACCTTCAACAACTTCTCCATCTTCTTTAACAATGATTTCAGCAAGTCTAGAAGCTAATTTAGCTACTTCTTCATCAATTTCTTTCTTAGAAACTTTAACTTCATCTTTTTTAACATCTAAGTCTTTATATTTACCTAATTTTACTTCAGGTCTAGTAATAATAGTAAATACAAATTTAATATGATCTTTATCGATTTCTTTAACATCCATCTTAGGTTCACAAACTGGAATTAATTTTTCTTCTTTTAAAGCCTTAGTATATGCATTACCAGCAGCAACATCTACAGCATCCATATATAAAGATTCAATACCAAATCTTTGTAAATAGATATTCTTAGGACATTTACCTTTTCTAAATCCATCGATTCTCATATCTTTAACTTTTTTCTTAAAAGTTGCATCAAGGATTGAATCCCAATCTTTACCCTTTAATTCAACTTCAATATCATGTACATTTTTCATTTATACTTCTCCCTTTCAAACACCAATATTATAACGAATTATTTCAAGTATTACAATAAAAAAGACAGCATTAAGCTATCTTTAATACCTTAATATCGTAAGATCCATTAGGTCCTTCAACAGGAATAACATCTCCTACTTTATGTCCAATTAAAGCATGACCAATTGGTGATTCATTGCTTACTTTGTTTTCAAATGGATCAGCTTCTAATGAACCAACAATATAATATGTATCTTCTTCTTTATCATCTACATAAAGAATAGTTACTTCACATCCAACATTTACCTTACTCTTATCAGCAGTATCAATAATTGTTGCGTGTTCTAATTTATATTCTAATTCTTGAATTCTAGCTTCAATTTTTGCTTGTTCATCCCTAGCAGCGTCATATTCAGAGTTTTCTGATAAATCGCCATGACTTCTAGCTTCCTTGATAGCTTGAACATTTTCAGCTCTCTTATTAACTCTTAAATCATTTAATTCTTCTTCTAATTCTGCATAACCTTCTGCAGTTAACAAAATTTCTTCTTTTGCCATATACGACAACTCCTTTTAATAAATTACTTTCAACATAATACTACTAAAAGTTAGAGATGTCAAACGTTTTTATGCGCATCATATCATTAGCTTCTAATTCCCTATTTATCTTGAATTTAACGACCATTTGCGGATGATTAGCTACATCTATCCTATTATCATCCTTATCGTATAATTCACTAGGAATAACAAAAGTAAAAGCATCTTTATGAGGACCAAATATTTCAACTACATCACCTGGTTTAAAATAATTTCTTTGTTCTAAAGTAACCATTCCATCTTTATAATCTAATACAAAACCTAAGAAGTCTTTATTACTTACTTCTTCTCTTCCTAAGAAGTATTGTTCATCTTTTCCTGGTAACCCATTAAAGAATTGTTCTGTACTATCTCTATTAGCACATCTATTTAAAATATTTAAATAATAATTACGATATTGATCCGTTAAAGTATTATTTAATACCATATCGATTAAATGCCTATATACATAGATTACTGTAGCTATATAATAAACACTCCTCATGCGTCCTTCTACTTTAAATGAATTAACTCCTACCTTAATCATTTCTTCAATATTAGAAACCATATTTAAATCTTTAGGAGTCATACTAAATACTTGATCACTATTATCTGGATCAAATACAAAACGACAAACTTGAGCACATCCACCACGATTACTATCTCTATTAGTAGCATAATTAGATAAAACACATCTACCACTAATTGAAGTGCACATCGCACCATGGACAAAACATTCTATCTCTACACCAGTTTCATCCTTAATTCGTTTAATATCTTCCTTAGATGCCTCTCTAGCTAAAACTACTCTAGTAGCTCCTAAGTCTTTATAGAATTTAACTACTTCATAATTCAAACTAGAAGCTTGTGTACTAACATGCAATTCCATCTTTAAATTTAATTTCTTCCATAAATCCATTACAACAACATCAGAAACAATAATAGCATCTACGTTGCATTTATCTAATTCTTTTAAGTATTCTTCTAAACCTTTTAAATCCTTATCATGAAAAACAATATTTACTGTTACATAAACTCTCTTTTTCATTTTATGAGCAAATTCACATGCTTCTTTAATATCATCTAAACTAAAGTTTAATGCATTAGCTCTTAAACTATAATCTTGACCACCAATATATACAGCGTCTGCTCCATATAAAAGTGCTATTTTTAATCTTTCTAAATCTCCTGAAGGAGCTAATAATTCTATTCTTTCCATTATTTCTTCTTCTCCTTCAATTTATATATAGTTTCTCTTTCTAAGAATCCAATATCTTCACCATCTTTTAATTCTCTATTTAAATCCTTTAAATAAGCCATTATATCCTTATGGTCAATCATCATTGGATTAACATAGAAATACTTAACATTATCTAATTCTAATAGTCTAGAACCATTAAAGATATTTTCTGAATACATAACCGTACCATATTCATTCTCTATAGCTCTAAATTTAACATGTGTAGCTTTATCTTCGATTACATTAGTATTCTTTTTAGGCACATTAAATTCTTCACTCCAATTTGAAAGGAGCAATCTTCTTGAATACATTACTTGATTATAGCCATACAAATGTAAAACAACATTTTTCTTAGATTTGTCTACTATTTCTTTTATTTCATCAAAAGTAATTTCATTACTTACAAAAACACTATCAACTCTATCTAACCAAAAATTAATAGACCTAACATTTGTACCAAAATGATTTTGATAGAAAATTAATTCTAACTCCAATTTTAGTTCTTTAACTAGATTATAAACCCCAATATCTTCATAAACTATTCCCTTACAATTAAACTTAGGTAATAATTCTTTTAAATTATCAATATCCTTACAATCTAAAATTCTATTTAATAAGATATATTTATTTGAAACATCAACTTTATTTATCTCTTCTAATGAATATGTATTATAACCAACACAATATCCATCTAAAGCAAAAAGAAAAGCCTCTATACCAGCTTTTCTATAATCTTCGATATATTTTATATCGTCAATATATAATAATATTTTAGATATCATTTTTTCTGATGCTTACAGATAAGCCGTCTCCTACATCATAAAATTTAGTTTCAAATTCTTCATTATCTTTCAAATAATCAATATAGTTTTCTATCTTACCTACTAATTGTCTTAAATTTCTAGAAGCAATATTTTCTCTATTACCTACATGTCCATGGAATTTTAAATTATCTGTAATAATAACTCCACCTGGTTTCAAAAAATACTTATATTTTTCAAAATAATTAGTATATTGTCCTTTAGCAGCATCAATAAATATTAAATCATAACTAACACCAGATAAATTCATTTCTAATGCATCTTGAAATACAACATCGATTTTATTTTCCATGCCACATTCTTTAATATTCTTTAAACACTCTAAATATCTTGTTTTATCTCTTTCAATAGTAGTAATCTTAATATCATCTTTTACTGAAGCCATCAAAATTGCAGAATATCCAATAGCACTACCAATTTCTAATACTTCTTGAATATCATTAGCTTTAATAAACTTCATTATAAAAGCTATACTATCTTTTTCGATAATTGGAACATTATAATCTTTAGCATATTGTTCCATTTCTAATATTTTTTCTTTCATCTAATCACCTAACTATATGTGTACCATAAACCCTCAGATTTTAACTTATTTACCGTTTTGATATGTTCATCATAAGTATAATTAAAATAAGTTTTTCCGTTCTTATCAGCAACGAAATACAAATAATCATGTTGTTCAGGTTCTAAAGAAGCTTTAATTGAATCTACACTAGGACTACAAATAGGTCCAATTGGTAATTTACCAGCCATTTCAGCAGGTCTAGTGTTATAACCATTAATCTCTTCTATTTCCTTTTGCCACAAATCACGATCAGCCATATTTACTTTAGCACCATAATAAGTAGTTACATCGCTTCCCAAACTCATTCCTTTATTAAGTCTATTATAGAAGACACCTGCAACTCCATATCTATCGTTACTATTTGCACCTTCCAGTTCAACAATACTAGCCATCGTAAGTATTTCATGAATACTATACTTACTATTATCTATTAGAGTTCTACTATTAGCAAGTTTATTAGCCATACCATCTAACATCTTATTAATAATATCCTTAATACTAGCATCTTTTTTAAATGCGTAAGTATCAGGATATAAATATCCCTCTAACGCGTAATATAATTTATCATTTAATATATCTTCAGTCAAGAACCAATATTTTTCAATTAATTCATTTAGATAATCTTTATCACTTAAAACACCAAATATTTCATCTTCACTATAATTAAAATTTTCACTTATAACTTTTACATAATCAGTAATTCTTTTACCTTCTACAAAAGTAACAGAAAAACTATCATCTACAACCTCACCTTTATTCAATTTATTAATAATATCTTCAAAAGACATTGCTTTATTTAATGAATAAATACCTGCTTGAGGTGCAACATTACTATGTAATTTAAGATAAATATAACCAGAGTATTTGTTTCTAATCAAACCTTCTTCATATAATTTATCTACTAAAGCTTTTCCATATGTTTTAATCTCTACTAATACTTCCTCTTTATTGTTAGCATCAACTGGTTTCAGCCCATTATCATAGTATTTAACTAAGCCAAATCCAACTGCTACAAAAAAAAGAAATATAGCAATAACTATAATCGATAATTTCTTTTTCATTATTATTCAGCTCCTTGAGCCTCATCAATCTTTTCTTGTACAGAAGATAAAATGTTTTCAATAACAAGCCATTCTTTCTCTGTTTCAATAGGCATTAAAGCAGGATTTTGTCCAGTAGGATCATAAACAGACGCATAAACTTTAGTTGAACCATTTTCATCTAAAGTATTATCTGTATATACTATATAGCTTTTTTTAGTTTCATCAGAATCAAATGTAAATAATATCTCACATTCTACTTCTTCGCCTTTATCATTTACAATTGTAAATACTCCTTTTTTTTCTTCCATAATTATTTTCCTTTCATTTTTAGATAAGTATCTAAAATTATACTAGCAGCAATTTCATCTACTACTTTTTTTCTTTTCTTTCTACTAACATCAGCTTCCAGTAAATAATTAGTCGCTTCCATCGTTGATAATCTTTCATCAATTAGATGAACTTCCATATTATATCTTTCTTCTAAAGCATCTTTAAAATTCATACTTCTTTCAGCTGCAAAACCTAGAGTGTTATTCATATTTTTAGGTAATCCCAAAACTAAATCAGTAATATTATTATCTCTAATAATATTATCTAAATCTTTAAAAAGAATATTATAATCTTCTCCATCCCAACGTAAAACCTTATATGGAGAAGCAATCATGTTTGATTTATCGGAAATAGCTAAACCTAAAGTCTTAGTTCCTAAATCCAAGCCCAAACATCTCATCGTTTATTTAAATACTCCTCCAAAATTAAAGCTGTAATTTCGCTACGATCATAATCTAAGATTTTATTTCTTGATTCTTTATAATTAGAAATATATCCTGGATCTCCACTAATTAAGTATCCAACAATTTGATTAATTGGATCATATCCTCTTTCCTTTAAAGCATCGTATACTTCTTTTAGTGTCGTCGATATTAACTCCTTTTTGACTTCTCCAACATCAAATATATCAGTCTGACCTTCCATAACACTTTTACCTCCTAAGTTTCTTCTTAATTTTATCATTTTTTGAAATAAAAGGGAACCCTTTTAGCCAAAATAAAAGAAAAAAACTAATGTCTTTTTCTTAAAGCTTTTACTAAAGTGATATCATTTTCACGAATATCTATATTTCCGTTTCTTCCATGTCCTAAAATAATATCCGGTTTTACTTCATAGCCATGATAATCAGTACCACCACTAATTAATAATTCATATTTTTTAGCAAGTTCATAATAGTATTCCCTTTGCTTAGGATTGTTATTAGGATGATAAACTTCTAAAGAATCTAAACCCCATTCCCTATATTGTTTAATTCTATTATCTAATTCTTCATCACCAAGTTTTAGAGAAGATGGATGTGCAAGACTAACTAAACCTCCGGCATTCTTGATTATCTCAATACATTCTTGAGCACTAATTCCCTTCTTTTGTTCTTGGACTTCATATTTAACTGGATTTAAAAACTTTTCAAAAATAATATCTTGAGGAGTATATGTAGGTGGAAATTCACTCTTATGCTTTTCAGCATAACCATGTCTAATTAAAATCTGACATATATCAACTCTACCAATATTTTTACCAGTCTTTCTTCTTTTTTCTAAAACTGCTTCAATATCTTCTTTAGGAATTTCCAATTCTGGAAATTTTTCTTCTAAACAACGAATATATAATTTAAAATTATATTCACTACATTTATCTACATAAGCAACTGCTTTATTGATTCCTTCATCATTAATATCATAGTCATAACCTAATATATGTATTCTTGATTTACCATGTTTAACTAAAGCAGACAACTCAATACCACTATATATTTCTAAACCCCTACTATCTTTACTTAAAGTTCTCTTACTACCAAGTAAAGTATCATGATCAGTAATAGCTAAAGTAGAAACATTACTCATGATAGCCAATCTAATAATTTCATCAGGATTTAAAGTACCATCAGATGATGTACTATGAATATGCATATCAACTCTACCACCCAAATCTCTGCTGCTTTCAAATCCTAATTTAGTTTTCTTTCCTGATGAAAGACTAATAGTATCATAATGAACCCCTCTAATGTAATCGGTTCCATTCATATTTTTAAACATAATATCACCTTCTTACATTTGCATTATACGCGGATATTTATTATAATAAAAATACTTATTTCTTATCACTATGATAACTGGAGGTTATGATATGAATATAAATTTTGAATTGTATAAAATCTTCTACACTGTAGCTCAAGAAGGCAATATTACTAAAGCAGCTAACAAGTTAATGATTTCCCAACCTGCTGTTACAAAACAAATAAAGACATTAGAAGAAGAATTAGGTGGTCAACTATTCATTAGAACTAAACGTGGTGTTATCTTAACTGAAAATGGTCAAAGAATATATAACTATATAAAGCAAGGAATGAATTGTTTTGAATCAGCTGAGATGGAATTCTCTAATCTAAAAAAACTAGAAACAGGAACAGTAAGACTAGGTATCTCTACTACTCTATGTCGTATCTTCCTTTTACCAGTCTTAAGAAAATTCCATGAAGAATATCCAAACGTCGCAATTCAATTATTTACAGATCCTTCTCTTATCATGCGTAATGAGCTAAAAGAAGGAACCCTTGACATCCTAATAGCTAAAGAACAAACGAAAGAAGATCCAAATCTTGAATATGAAGAATTAGGTTTATTACATCCTTGTTTTATCTCTTCAAGAAAATATCTAGATCCAAAAGATATAATAATTCCTTTAAAAACAATTAATCGCTATAATCTATTGCTTCATAAAAGACCATCTACAACAAGAGATCTATTTGAAGAATATTGTAAAAAAAATAATATCAAAATAGAAACAAAACTAGAAATAGCCAGTGCATCTCTACTTGAAGACTTTGTTGAAATTGGTTTTGGTCTAGGCTTAGCAACAAAAGAATTTGTTGAAAGTGAAAAAAGAAGAGATATAGTCTTCATTAAAACAAAACCAGAATTACCACCTTCATCATTTGGTATTCTAACTTTAAAAAACTCGATTCATAGTTTCGCTACAAACAAATTAATTGAAATGATTAAAGAAAACAAAAAAGATAGAAAGTAATCTATCTTTTTTTATCATCCATTTCAATTCCCAAATGCTTATATGCTTTCTCTGTAGCAATTCTTCCACGTGGAGTTCTTTTAACAAACCCTTCTTGTAATAAATAAGGCTCCACTACATCCTCAATTGTTGTAACTTCTTCACCAATTGAAGTAGCAACAGTTTGGGCACCAACAGGACCTCCATTAAACTTTTCAATTAAAGCTTCTAAATATTGGATATCTACTTGATCTAATCCATTTTCATCAACTTTTAATCTCTGTAAAGCTGTTTTAGTTACTTCTTCATCTATACTATCCTGCTCAAAAACTAAAGCGAAATCTCTAACTCTTTTAAACAATCTATTAGCAATACGCGGAGTTTTTCTACTACGTTTAGCAAGCTCTTCAGCTGCTTTTTCATCTATAGGCATTCCAAGTACTCTACTAGTACGATTAATGATTTGAAACAATTCATCTTCACTATAATAATTTAATTTACTTGTAATTCCAAAGCGATCTCTTAAAGGAGCAGAAATATCACCAGCTCTAGTAGTAGCACCTACTAAAGTAAATGGCGGTAAATCTATTTTAAGATTACGTGAACTACCATCTTGATTAGTAATAACAATATCCAAAACAAAATCTTCCATAGCAGGATATAATATTTCTTCAATATATCTAGGAATACGATGTATTTCATCAATAAATAAAACATCACCAGGTTCCAAAGTAGAAAGAATCGCTGCCAAATCCCCACTTTTTTCTATAGAAGGTCCAGAAGCTGTTTTAATATTAGTACCCATTTCATGAGCAATAATATGTGCAAGAGTAGTTTTACCAAGTCCTGGAGGACCATATAATAATACGTGATCTAAAACTTCATCCCTCATTTTACAAGCTTTAATAAATACTCTTAAATTTTCTTTTAAATCTGTTTGACCTACATATTCATCTAAAGATGAAGGTCTAATACTTTGATCAAAAGAATCTAAGTCTTTAAGCTTTTCACCATCAACTATTCTCCCCATAAAAAATCTCCTTTATTTAACTTTATTATAAAATTCTTCCCAAGATTTTACTCTTTTTAAATCTGTTACATCTTTATTATATTTAGTAGACATCAAATAAGCCTTAATACCATACTCAATAGCATCATATACATTTTTTTCATCATTATCAATAAAATAATCTAATCCTAGTTCAGCACCAAATCTTCCCTTTTCTTTAATATGATAAAACACTTTATTATACTTAAAGCCATTTTTCTTTAACCACTTTTTTGTCATTGATTTCATTTTAAAAGTATTCTGTCTTCTTGTTACAAAGTATATCTCGTTTCCTTCTTCATACAACTTATTAATATACTCTACAGCCCCTTCAACAGGATCTAATTCTAAAAAGTAATTTCCACTTCTAAAAGTTTTCAAAAAAGTATCAACATCAATAACGTTCCAATAAAACATTTCCATAAAAGAATAAGCATCAGGATCTTTAAAGCCTTTACCTTTCACTTTTTTCTTATCATATTCTATTGCAACTTCAATTAACTTTTCATTAGTTTTAGAAATTGTATCATCTATATCTATTCCTATTCTCATACTTACCTCATTAATAATTTCAAAGCATCTTTAACTTGTTGCTCTACTGGTAAGGAAGCATCAACATTAGGTAATACTTTCTTAATATCTGTTTTCTTATATCCTAAACTTTCTAATACTTCCATTAATTCATCTAAACCATCGTTAGTAAATAAATCATCATTTCTAACTAATTTACCTTTTAAATCCAATATTATTTGTCTAGCAACTTTATCTCCAACCTTAGGAAATTTTGTTAAATACAAAATATTTTCTCTTTCAATAGCATCATATACTGCATCTATTGGACTAGCTAAAATTGGTAAAGCAAGACGAGGTCCTACACCTTTAACATTGATAAGTCGCAAGAAAAAATCTCTTTCTTGTTCAGATCTAAATCCATATAAAGTAAACTCTTCTTCTCTAATATGAGAATAGATATACACTTTATATTCCTGTCCTTCTTTATATACATATGGATTTGCTACATAAACTAAATAACCAATCCCATTATTTTCTAAACTAATATAATTTGATCCATAAGAATCAATAATTCCTTTAATATAATTAAACATTCTATCCACCTTCATTATTTATTTTAGCATATATTTGTTCGTAATCAAAGTAAAATGAATAGTTTTTAACTATTCATCTAAACTTACATCAATATTATCAATAACATCCGTTACATCAACTATTTTAACTAAGCTATCTAAATTATCAATAGTTATATTACTGTTATCCTTTACTACATTAACTAAACCAAAATATTCTATTCCATCTTTTTCATATTTTACTGTATGTAAACCTCCTAAAATATAATCATAATGACACACTTTATCTTTAAGTTCACATCCTCTTTCATCTATTACTAATTTTATATCTTCATCAACAGAAAAACTAACATCTTTTTTTACTCCAAAACTACTAAATTCATCGTTATTATTTCTTATTTTAATACTTGAACAATAAGTAATTCTTCTCTTAAATAAAGTTGTTTTACCCTCTGTAATAACTTTGAGATCATCTGTTGTTAACCTATTTCTATAATAATATTTATTAATAAATTCTTCATATTTTAAATCACTATAATACTTATTATATATCTCATTCAATTCATTCTTCTTAAACATTAAATTAATACTATAATTATATTCTTCTTTACTAATATATTTTTTATCAAATAAAGTATCATAAAAAGAATCATAATTACCATTATTAAAATTCTCTATTATATTTTCTTCTTGTGATTTATCATAAAAAGAATAACAAAATATAACATATAATAAAAATATTACCAAACCAAAAAGAAGTATAGTTACTAAAGCCGTTATTGAAACACTTTTTTTCTCCATAACTACACCTCCATATCATAAAAATTATATCATAATAAAAATACTAAAAAAAGACCATTCAGGTCTTAAATAATACCAAATAGAATAACAGTTCCTAAGAACAATAATATAAAAATTATAAACATAATTGTAATTCTAAAAGGAATAATTCTTAAGTCAGTTAAATAGTCTTTTTTTCTTTTTTCATTAATCAAATCCAATTGTAAATTAATACTTTCATTAATATTATTACCTAATCTATTAGATTCAGTTAAATCCGTAATTACATTATTAACCATAATACTAGGTATTCTTTTACTCATATTAAGTAAAGATTCATCTAAACTTTTACCTAAATTAACATTATCAAGCACTAACTTAAACTCTTCACTTAAACTATTATCAACGATTTCAATAGTTTTTTCTATAGCATTTTTAACACTCTTACCATTTTTGAATACAATATTGAAAATAGGAAAAAATTCTAAAGCATCTTTTTCTAATAATTCCATTCTTTCAATAATTGTCTTATCTAAACAAATATATTCAAATAGTATATAAAGAACAATTGAAACTATTGGTGCTATAAAATATCCATATTTACTAGAAACTAATAAAAGGATAAAGACAATTGCCGTCATTATCAGTCTTATATAAATAAATGCCATCGGTTTAACCTTTAAATTAGCTAAATTAATCTTCTTTTCAATTCTTTTATACATCTTATTATTTATTATCATAATTATATCTCCTTACTATCTTATTAATAGTAACAATATAAATTATGTATAATACAACAATAATACATAAAAATATTATTCCTTTAGTTCCTAATAACAATTTCATATATTCTTTATTAAATAAAAATATTATCACGATAAAAATAGGCAATATATTAAATAAAATCTTAAAGAATTTATTAAATACTTTAACAGATTTAACCTGAATATCAAATTTTTCTTCCTCAATTATCTTTTCTTCTATTGAATCAAATATTTCTATTAAATCGGATCCTATCATCGTATATAAAGAAAAGGCATGACTTATATCTAAAACACTTTTAATTCGTGTTCTTTTATACATTCTTAAAAATGCTTCACCATAACTTAAACCAAGTTCCACATCATCAATTATCTTCTTAAATTCCTTTTTTATTGGTCCTGTTTTACGTTCAATAACATCATTAATTGCTTGTTCCACACTACGATTAGCTTTAAAATCATTATTCATTATAATAACAGCACCAAGCATATCTTTACTAACTATTCTATTTACATTACGACTGCTATATATATAATAAAAATCTAATAATACATATCCTAGTATTAAACAAACTAACACCATTGTTATATGGATATCCGCTTTATAAAGTATTGAAACAAAAATATACAGAAATAAGATAAACAAACAACATAATACCTTGCTAGATATAACATCATATCCATCTTCAAATGCTGGGACTAACTTAGCATAACGATTATATTTTTTCCCATTAATAAAAGGTATTGCTTTTAAAGTACTACTAGTACTTTTAATAGCTCTTAATAAAGGATTAACTCTAATTGTTTTAACTTTTAAAGAAAAATCTACTAATCTAGTTTTTCTAATATAATAAACAACATATTTATATAGGAGATAACACATAAATATTATAAAAATAATAGCGCATAATTGTAATAAACTATCATAATCTATCATATTATCTCCTCCTTATTCTATTTCTTTCTTTTTTTCTTTTTATTCTTATTATTACTATTATTGTTGTTAATATTATTATTGTTTGTATTGTTATTTTCATTAGAATTAAACATCTTATCTAAATCATTAATACCCAACATCTTAATCTTTTGTAATACTTCAGGTTTTTCTTTTTGTAATATAAATTCTCCACTTACAATGCCATTTTCATTAATATGTGAACTCTTAAAGGCAAAAATATTTCTTAAAGCATTTTCTGAGTCATTATTATCTATTACTTCTGAAATATCAACAATCTTTCTTTTTCCATCTTTCATTCTCGTAATATAAACAATAATATCAATTGCATTACCAATATACTCTCTTAAAGCTCCCATTGGTATTTTTAAACCATCCATTAAAATCATTGTTTCTAAACGACTTAAAGCATCCCTACTACTATTAGCATGTAAAGTCGTTAATGATCCATCATGACCACTATTCATAGCTTGTAAAAGATCAAAAGCTTCGCTACCTCTTACTTCACCAATGATAATTCGATCTGGTCTCATACGAAGACTATTACGTACCAAATCCCTAACACTTACTTCTTTAACTCCATCATAATTAGCACTCCTTGTTTCCAAAGATACTACATGTTTTTGTTTAAGATTTAATTCCATTACATCTTCAATAGTAATAATTCTTTCTCTTTCATCAATATAATTTCCTAATATATTAAGTAATGTCGTTTTACCACTACCAGAAGGACCAACTACCAATATATTTAACTTAGCTTTAACAGCTACTTCCAAAAATTCAGCCATATATGGTGTTAAAGTTCCATTCAATACTAAATCATCCATTGTAACAATATTCTTTTTAAATTTACGAATAGTTATAACTGGATTTTTAGACAATGGAGGAATAACCGCATTAATTCTTGAGCCATCCTCTAATCTAGCATCAACCATTGGATTATTTATATCAATTGTTTTCCCTACTGGTTCTATTAACCTATTGATTG
>Ga0247609_10004546_pt1 | contig 13765 bp, 9 predicted proteins | sample 172DNAGHGlowgp2_FD_193487 | JGI IMG/M metagenome (GOLD analysis project Ga0247609, IMG submission 193487) | Sheep rumen microbial communities from Palmerston North, Manawatu-Wanganui, New Zealand - 1728 DNA GHGlow gp2 | ecosystem: Host-associated > Mammals > Digestive system > Stomach > Rumen ...
TACTTTATCATCACATAATTTATAATCTTATGCCGCCGCGAATTGAATTCAGCATGAATTATTTCACGCGCCTAAAGCAATATTTCCTGCGCCTTAAACGAACAATTATCAGCAATGCGCAACTGATTTTTGCTAACGAAGAAATTAAAATTCTCTACGCCACGATTCTTTTCGGAATGTTGATTTTGATGTTCCGTGTTTTTTGGCAGGAACTTTATTTTGACGGCAACGAAGCTTTTCGCGAATCGCTTTTTTATATCGTTTCGTTCGTGAGTACGTCGGGCATAACGCTTGATGACAGCGCGGCGGACGCTCACGACTTCGACAAATTTTTTATCTTTTTAATGGCGGTGACGGGCGGTTGTATTGGCTCCGTGACGGGCGGTTTTAAAATTATTCGGCTTATCGTGCTGATGAAAATTACCGCCGCCGAAGTTCGCAAGACGATTCACCCCAAGATGATGACCGTTGTAAAAATCGGATCGCAACCCGTCCCAATGCGCACCGTCGGCAGGATTTTATGCTTTTTCTTCCTCGCGCTCGTGACGATGTTTATTTGCGCGACGATTTTGAGTCTCACAGGCTCCACCTTTTCCAAATCCGTTGCAATTTCTATCGCTTGCCTGTCAAATGTCGGCATTTTGCCCGGTCTTTGTGACGCCGATAATTTCAGAAACCTTTCCTATCTCGGAAAAATTTTCTGCATGGCGATTTTAATCGTCGGTCGTCTTGAAATTTTCGCTTTGCTTATCGCCGTTGCAGGATTAAAATTCAAACGCAAGAAAAGTAACTGGTAAAAAATTTTTTAAGCAAGAAAGGATGTATCAATAATGCTAAAAAAAATTTTCCTTATTCTGGTCGCGATGATGATTTGCGGCTGTAGTTCTCAAGAACAAACGCAACCTACAAAAGTCGGCGCACTTACTCAACTTAATTCCACGCCCGAAGATAATCTGAACTTCTACGAAAACTTTAATTCAATGCAAATGGCTCTTTCCTCAAAAAATATCACCGCAGTTCAAACTTACAGTAGCGTTGCTCAATACATGACTAAAAATAACGCCGATTTTGTCATAAACGACGCCCAAACCGTTCAAATTGTCGATAATTTTTGCTTTGCCATGCGCGAAGGTGAATCTGATTTACGAAGTGATTTTGATACCGCGATTAACGGCATGAAAGCTGATGGCACGCTTGATAAATTTATAAGTATTTACATAAATAATCCTGACGAGCCGATAAAATCCGTTGAAATTCCTACCATTGACGGCGCGGAAACAATTCGCGTTGCCGTGACGGGTGATTTGCCGCCTTTAGACTTTGTGAACGCTGACGGCAAGCCCGCCGGTTTTAATACCGCTGTTTTATCGGAAATTTCTAAACGAATCGGCAAAAATGTTGAAATTATTCAAGTTGATAGCTCTGCACGCGGTGCCGCGCTCACTTCCGGACAAGTTGACGTAATTTTTTGGGTTGTCGTGCCCGCTGAAGAAAATTCCAATCGCCCGAAAGATTTCGATACGCCCGAAGGCGTCGTCGTAACTGTTCCTTATTATCAGGATAGAGTAACGAACGTGACTTTGGCGGGAATTGCGGCGGCTTTTTGAATGACAAAAAAATTTTCCCTCTAAAAAAACGGAGGGATTTTTTGTGCTATAATGGATAAAAAATTTTAGACAAAACTATAATGGAGGATATATTTAAATGCTTTTCTACAAATTTCAAATGGATTGCTACTGTGCAAGAAGTTCAACCAGTGGAGAAATTTCCGAAGAACGCCGTACGTGGAGAATGCAACTAGGTGATTTGAGCGCGGCTCTTTCGGAAGGCATTGACGGCGAGAAAATAAAAGTTTTCATTCACCGCGCTAGGCAAAATTATTATCAAATGTTGGTTTCCGTTGACGACTTTAAAGAATTAACTTCAGCAAGATTGACATCTCTTTTTGAAAGATTTTTTGACGAACACGACGAATTTAAAATTAAAAATGTAAGAGTTAAGGATTTGGAAGAAATTACCGCCAATAAATTCAGCAAGATTTTTGACATGGCGAACCGTTCCGATAAATTTAATTTTGATTATTATCAAATCAATCAAGATCTTGGGCTTGACTGTTTGGAAAATCGCACGTTCAGATTGAGCGAAAGTATTTGTTCCGAAAAGCGTTTGACTTTTGATAAGGCGATAATCAAAGCTGAAAAACTCCTTGCTGACGAAACTTTTAAGGAAGAGTTTAAAAGGATTTATGCAAAGGAAAATGTTCATCACTTTTACGGGCAACCCGTCCATTACAAAATCATTGCGGGCAATACAAATGCCGCGCTTTCCTTAACGAATCTGCTTGTTGCCGCGCTTTACACCAATAAACGCCTTATAAGTCGCCGAATCAATTTAATCAGCAACATCAATGAAAATTGTTATGACGAGTCGGACTTTGAAAAAATTCTTGAGAACGCGGCGGGCGGCACTGTCATAATCGAACTTAGCGGCGAACGAGTCAACAGCGGGCAATTTGCCCACGCTTATGAAGAAGTCGTTAATTTCATTGCTGAAAGTGTCAAGCGGTATCAGCGCAACACGCTTTGCGTTTTCGTTGAGCTTGCCGATAAACCTGGTTTTTCTGCACAACTTACCGCCAACCTTCAAGATGATTTGCATATTATCGAATTGCACGAGGGCGCGGGAAATCGCGATACGGCGTTGAGTTATTTAAAAAAGCTTATGACAGATGACGCCTCCGCGCTTTACACTGAAGCGGAACTTTTGGAGGCAATGGGCGACAAACTAACTTTCAGCGCGTCCGATATTTACAACCTGCGCGAAAAACTTTTTAATAACTCTCTGAAAAATAAAACTTATCCCGCTTATCGCGAAGTCGATCGCCTTAGCATCATGTCCGAAGAAAAAAAGAGTGACGCCTACAAAGATTTTCAAGAAATGATTGGGCTTGTTGAGCAAAAAGCTCTTATTGAACAGATTATTGCGGCGCACCGCGTCCAAAAAATGCGTCTGGATATGAATCTTGATAAACAAAAGGCGGCGTTGCACATGTGTTTCACGGGCACGCCTGGCACCGCAAAAACTACAGTCGCCCGCCTTATCGCTCAAATTTTGGCTCGCGACGGCGTTTTAAAGACGGGGCGTTTCGTTGAGTGTGGTCGCGCAGATTTAGTTGCAAAATATGTAGGTTGGACGGCAAAAGCTGTTCGCGCCAAGTTCAGAGAGGCTAACGGCGGCGTGTTGTTTATCGACGAGGCTTATAGTTTATCTGACGGCGAACACGCGACTTTTGGCGAAGAGGCAATAAATACAATCGTTCAAGAAATGGAAAATCATCGCGATAACGTCATTGTAATTTTCGCGGGCTATCCCGACAAGATGAAATTTTTCCTTGACCACAACGAAGGCTTGCGCAGTAGAATTGCCTTCCACATTGATTTTCCCGATTACACGCCCGAAGAACTCACCGATATTTTTAAGTTTATGGCAAAAAAGCGCGGTTATAAAATTTCCGATGAGGTCGCTGAATATTGTAAGAAAATTTTTAAGCGCGTCGCTAAGAAAAAAAATTTTGGCAACGGTCGTTTTGTCCGCAACCTTTTGGAACAAGCCTGGCTTAAGCAGGCTCAACGCATTGTCAAGGAGAACGAAAGCGGCACCGTCACTAAAGAGGATTTAATTCGTTTTAAGATTGAAGATTTTGATGTAAACGTTGACAAGAAATACAAGAACGAACGCAAGCTTGGCTTTACGAAATAAAATTTTTAGATAGTCTCAAAAAAATGTTGGGGCTATCTTTTTTATCTGCATGGAAGGTGATTATCATGAAAAAATTTTTTGCGGCAATGTTTTTAATCCTTATTTTTTCCGCGCAGGCGTCTGCAATGGAATTGAAACTTAATCGCGACGTAGATTGGTTTATATCGCTTGGAGAAAAGCCATTTACGTTGAAAATCGAAGGTTACACGCACCTTGACGGCGATTTTTCTAAGGGCGTGGCGCAATTCGGCAATTTGTATTTCCATTTCGATTGCAAGTTGTTCAATGAAAAGCCTTTCGAGGTTGCGGAAAAAGAAGCTGGGCGTTTTGGCAGTTCCGATTTTGAAAATGCTGTTCCCATTTATGTTTTTGAGGGCGGCACAAAAATTTATCCGATAACGAGCGACGACGGGCGCGAATTTTTTTTATTGTCAACGGAGACGGGCGGTGGTGGCTCAATGAAAGTTATCGGCTCTCACGGCGGCAAGTGGGTTAAATATTTCGATACGCAGGACGTAAAAAGTAATAAGCAAATGGCTTGGGATTATTACATGCAAAATTTTTACGTTGACGGCGATAAAATAATTTTTCAATATGAGCAGTGGGAGACAAAAAAAATTTGCCGCCTCGTTTACAAATGGGACGAGTCAGCAAAATGGTTTGGCGTTGAAATTCTTTAATAAAACGGCGCAAAATAATTCCAGCAAACTTCAGAATCATAATAGGAACCGGGCGTCTCGTCGTAAGTCACGCAAAAGCGGTAATAAATATTTTCGCCAATGTTGTCGTCAATCTGCGGATCAAAAACGTATTCCACGCCGTCAATAGCAATAACGCACCAAATATGCCCCGTGTAGCCACCGTTAGCGCGAGCCGTCTGCCCGTAAACCGTATAACAATTCAAACCAATAGCCCGCGTCAACGCGGCGAAAGCGCAAGAATAATCGTCGCAAGCTCCGACGTGACCAATTAACATTCCGTAAGCGCGAGCCGTCCCGTTGGCTTCGGGGAAGTCGAGACGCAAAACATTATCGCCGTAACTGCAGGTATCGACCAGATAATTGTAACACGCCAAAACTTTATCGTAAGTCGTCATGTCGTCGGTTGTAATTTGAGCAAGCGTCTCTTGAACAATTTCATCACAGTAATCTGCGCCGGTTGGAGTTGGATAAAGTTCAGTGTTGTTCAATAAAAATTCTGCATCAGTCGCCTTAGCCGAACTCGTCAGCAAAAACAGAATCGCCGCGCAGGTTATAAAAAATTTTTTCATCGCTTAATCTCCTTAATCCATTCAGACCATTGCAAGCCGATTTGTTCAGCCCGCGTGCCCCGCACAAAGTCATAAAATAGACGAATTTTTTTTGCGCGGTCGCGGGTCATCTTTGAGTACCAATCATTGCCTTGCGGCTCAAGCAAAAGATTCGAGCCGCCTAAAAGATAATGACGCTTGCAAATTTCTTCAAGCGGCAAGTTCGGATTTTTCATTATGTCGTACATGACAAGGAAAGTTGTTGTGCGCCCGTGCCCCGCTTGGCAATGAAAATGCAACCAGGCGTTTTCAGGAAGGTTGGCAACGAAAATTATAAAGTCGTCCACAATTTCGGGCGCGGGGAATTGCATATCAGCCGCCGCAAATCTTTTGTAAGTTAAATCTAGTTTTTCTGCCGCCTCGCGTTCAGTCGTCATGAAGCGCGGGATTATCGTAACGGGCTTGAAAAGATTTTTATCAGCATTGCCCAAAGGCTCAAAAGTCGTCTCGACGCCGCGCAGATTGTTAAGCCGCTCGACCTCGTCCGCTTCAACTTCGCGGGAAGTTTTGCCGGCGTTGGCGCGATTTTTTTCTATGTACCAACTAACCGGCAAGGAATTTGCAAAGCCGTGCGACTCTTGCCGCAAGTCAACATCAAAAATTTGCGCGTCGGGACAAATTGCCAAAATTTTTTCGCGGATTGTAACCAGCGAACTTTCAGAAGGCTGCCCGCTTGCGGAAGCGCGAAGGTTATCTAAACCTTGCCGCGTCGGTTCCGTGCCGCGAAGTTCATTTGCCCAATCGTCAACGCACATTCTAAAATTTCTAGGAACGTCAGACGCGCTCCCGTCCAATCGCCACACGCCCGAAACTTTTTTTGCCGAAGCTGCAGAAAAAACCGACGCACTCAAAAATAAAATCAGTGCGCTGAGAAAAATTTTTTTAATCAAAGCCTTTCACCTCTTAAAAATTTATCAATCCGTCGTCAACGGGTCTATATCAATTTGAATGTCGTTGCGCCTGTGCAAATCGTGCGCCTTTAAAAAGTTGCGAACCGCCGATAAATCCGCCGTCTTTATGATAATCGCAAATCTGAACACGCCGCGCAGGTTGGCTATCGCCGCCTTTATTGGTCCAAAAATTTCTTGCCGCGTCGAAGAATTTTTTACAACCTCCTCACGAAACAGCGCAACGATTTCTTTTGCAAAAGTTTTGGCTTTATCCTCTTTGGTTGATGCGACGATAAGTTTAACCAGTCGGCAAAACGGCGGGAAAAATATTTCTTCGCGTTGAGGCAATTCATTTGCGTAAAATTTTTCAAAGTCTTGAGAGCAACCGAATCTTATCGCGGGCGCGTTCGGGTCATAAGCTTGAACGATAACTTTGCCCGGCAAATCGGCGCGACCGGCGCGACCTGCCGCCTGCGTTATCAGCGCAAAACAATTCTCCGCCGCTCTGAAGTTTGAAAAATTCAACGCTGCGTCTGCACTCAAAACGCCGACCGCCGTCACGCCGCTTATATCGTGTCCTTTGGCGACCATCTGCGTACCGAATAAAATATCTGCTTCATGCGCGGCGAAGGCGTCAAGGATTTTTTTATGCCCAAATTTTTCTCGCGTTGAATCTCTATCCATGCGAATAACTTTCGCGCTAGGCAGATAAAATTTTAAAGCCCGTTCCAATTTCTCCGTGCCCGTCCCTAAAAATTTTATGCGAAGACTGCCGCAACTAGGACAAACTGCGGGCGGCTCCGTCTCAATCTCGCAATGGTGACAGCGCAATTTCCCGTCAACGTGATAAGTCATCGGCAAACCGCAATCGGGACAACGCACAACCTCGCCGCATTTCCTGCACATCACCAGCGTTGACCAACCGCGCCGATTCAAAAGAATTATCGCCTGATTTTTTTCCGCCAACGTCTTTTTCAACAGCATAAGCAAAGCGCGACTTAAAACCTCTTTATTGCCCGCCGCAAGTTCGCCGCGCATATCAACGCATTCCACTTTTGGCAACGGATTATTTAAAACTCTGCGCGGCATTTTTAGCAAAATCAATTCGCCCTGCTTAGCGCGATAAAAAGTTTCAAGGCTCGGCGTCGCTGAACCAAAAATTATAGCTGCCTCGTGAAATTTAGCGAACTCCTCCGCCACAACTCGACCATGATAACGCGGCGCATTTTCCTGCTTGTAAGAATTATCCTGCTCCTCGTCGACAACGATTAAGCCCACGTTATCAATCGGCGTGAAAAGTGCCGACCGCGCCCCGATAACAATTCCGACCTCGCCGCTCCTTATCCTGTGGAAAGTGTCGCTGCGCTCCGCCAAACTCAAACGGCTGTGAATAACCGCCACGTCCGAAAAATACGCCTTGAAATTTAAGACGATTTGCCCCGTCAACGCAATTTCCGGAACTAAAATTATAACGCGCCGTCCAAGTCTTCGCGTTATCTTCGCCAGCTCAATATAAACTTGCGTCTTGCCCGAACCCGTCACGCCGTGCAACAGGAATCCTTGAAATTTTTTTGCGGACAAAAATTTTTCAACTGCCGCAATCGCCGCGACTTGTTCCGCTGTTAGTTCAAAGGTGCGGCACCGATTTTACTTTTGAATAGCTATCGCGCAAAAGCCGCCGCTCTTCCGCTTCGATTAAGCCCGCCGCGATTAAATTTTTTATTGTCGCCGAAGTTATTTTTTGTTCGGCAAGTTCAGCGTGTCGAATTGTGCCGCGTTCGTTTAAAAGTTTTAGGAATCGCAACTGCGCGGGCTTGCTTAAAAAATTTTTCTCGTCGAATATTCTTGCCAACCTGTAAATTTTTTCCGTGCGGACTGAAATTTTTTTGCCGCGTCGTCCCGGCATGAATAAAGACATTGTTTGAGACAGCGGGCATAAATAAAATTCCGACAACCAACGCGCCGCCATTCTCATTTTGGGCGTAAACCAAGCTTCCTCGTCCACAACGTCAAATATTTCTTTTAATTCAAAGTTAAATGCTGTCGCCTCGTCAATCTCCTTTACGTCCATTAAAAAGCCGTCAACTGTTCGCCCTCCAAAGGGAACTATTACGCGCCAGCCCGTCGATAAAAATTTCAGGCGTTCGGGCACGCGGTACGTAAAATTTTGGTCTATGGTGTTCGCTGTGACATTCACACATACATTAGCAATTATCATCTGTCGTCTCCAAATATTTTTAGAATAGGAACTCATTCTAAACGAAATTTTTTGCGCAGGCAATGTTTTATGTTATAATCGGCGCGAAAGGAGCGAAAAATTTTTTATGAAAGATGTTCTTGATGTACACACGCATACGACAGCTTCGGGGCACGCTTACAGCACCTTCCGCGAAGTTATTGACGCCGCCAAGAAAAAAAATCTGGAGCTTGTCGGTATCACCGACCACGCAAATTTTGTTCCAGGCGCGATTCATCAATTTTACTTCGTGAATTTTAAAGTTATTCCCCGCGACGCTTACGGAATAAAAATTGCAATGGGCGCGGAGCTGAACATAATTGATTATTCGGGCAGTACCGACCTGCCCGCGCAGATTTTAAAGCGAATTGACTACGCCATTGCCAGCTTGCATAAAGAAGTTATCTTATCGGGTAGCGTGGCAGAAAATACTGCGGCGATTGTCGGCGCAATGAGAAATCCGCACGTCGTGATAATCGGGCACCCCGATAATCCGCAATTCCCCGTTGACTTTGATATTATTGCCCGCGCCGCCGCTGATAATAAAGTTTTGCTTGAAGTCAATAACAGTTCATATGCCGATAAACACCGCGCCGGTTCAGCGGAAAATGCAAAGCTAATGTTGGCCGCTTGCAAGAAATACGGAACAAAAATTATCATGGGTTCGGACGCGCACATTGAGCTTCAAGTTGGCAATCACGAGGCGGCGCAAAAGGTTTTGGTTGATAACAATTTCCCTGAAGATTTAGTTATAAATTCAAGTGTTGAAAAATTTTTTGACTGCGTTAAGTACAGAAAATCATTGGCACCCATTTAAGGAGAAATTTTAATGGTTAATAATCAGCTTATGCCGAATCCGTTTTCAAAAGCGTTGTCAGTAATTTTTTTTGGCGGTGATACCAATCTTATCGGGCGTAACATGGAGTGGAACCCGAACAGAAAAAATTTTAACAAATCCAAAGTTATACCTAAGGCGGATTTGCGCATTATAGATTTAAATTGCGTCATTGCCGCGCAGGGTAAACAGGGCATTGATAAGGGCGTACCTTGTCCGTATTATTATCATGCGCGCCCCGAACAGGTTAATCTTTTGCGCGAGGCAAATATTGACGTCGTGTTGACTGCCAACGATCATTCACTGGATTATTACGAAGCGGCTCTGATTGAGCAAAATGAAAATCTCGACCGCGCAGGGATTCTTTATTGCGGCACGGGAAAAAATCTTGACGAGGCGGCGGCTCCGCTTTTTATCAAAGTTAATAAAATTGTCGTCGCTCTTTTCAACGTGGATTCAACAACAAAAGCTTACGCCGCAACTGAAGATAAGCCAGGAACTTTTTATTTGCCGCTTGAACAGCCGGAATTATGGGAAAAATATTTTGCGGAAAAGATAGCCGACGCCCGCAAGAAAGCTGATGTTGTGCTTGTCGCGCCCTATTGGTATCCGAACGGCGCAACAGGTATTCGGGCGCAAGCGCAAATTGTAGGCAGAACGTTGATTGACTGCGGCGCGGATGCCGTCTTGGGCTGTTACTTCAATCTTAAAAACGGCATTGAAACTTACAAGCAACGCCCGATTATTTACAACACGGGAAATTTTCTGTTCGATTTAACTACGGGCATTGGCGGCGGCTTTTCTCTTGCAATATCCAAAAACGGTGTCGAACAAATTAACTTTACGCCCTTCCCGCCCAATTTGAGCGAGCCGAGCAAAGTAAAAATCTGCAAACTTTTTTTAAACTCTTGCCAAAAGCTAAATACTTCCGGCAAGAATATCGGCGGCGTGGTTGAATTGAATTTTGAGCCGCCCCAGCGCGAAGAAAAATCTTTGGAATTTGTTCAGCTGTCAAGTTCAAAGTATGGCAGAATGATTCAGCCCATGACCGAGCCGCTACCCGATTGGACGGCGGAAAGTGTTCCCGAAGACGCGCAAATTGCCCCGCAACAATTCGGAGCTTTGAAACTTATTGGCTGTCGCATATCGCCCGATTGTTTGCTCATGAAAACGCGGAAACTGCTTTACGTAGAAACTTGGTGGACAATCGACGAGCCGACCGATAAAGATTTGACGTTCCTATTGCAGGGCGTGCCGACCGTTAAAGATTCCATGCCGAATTTTGGCGCGAACATGGAGCATAAAGCTTGCGATTGGATGTTTCCGACTAATCGTTGGAAAAGCGGCGTCATTTATTACGAGCGAATTGGATTGCGTCCGCCGCTCCTTAGAACTATGGTAAACGGCGAGCTTTTGTTGGAAGTTTCAGTTTTGGACGGCGCAACCGAATTAGGCAAATACATTCACCCCGTAAAAATTCAACTACAACTGCCCAATCGTTTGCCCGCCGTCGATTTAACGCAACCGCTCAGCGGGAAATTCGACGTTGAAATTTTTAAGCGCAAGTTTGTAGAAAATAACGGCGTTATCTTTTTCATGTTGCGCGGTATCAAGCCGAGAAGTTCCGGACTGGAGCAATCATCTTTCCGCCGCGCAAAAATGTTTCGCAAATATTTTGGCTTTGAAGTCTACCTAATAACGAACGAATACCAAAATGACATTTTAGATCAGCGCGACAATTACAATATGGACGTTCGCGTTTTGAACATGTACGATTATTTTCAAGGCATTAACCGCAATAAGGAAAAGCCGCGCAGAACTTTTATCGCGCCCATGAAAGACGGCTGGTTAATTGAGCGTTTGGAAAGAGATTTGCGCGTTTATGATTCAAAGGGCGTTTTAGTTATGTACTGCGTCTACATGCTTAAAGATAACAAGTTGAGTTATATAAATTACTTCGCGGAAGACGGGCGCAGGAAAATCCGCCGCGATTGGTATGACGCGCTGGGCTTTTTGAGTCGCCGACAAGAATTGAATCCGGATAATGGATACTCGACTGAAATTTTTTATTATCGTCCAGACGGTTCAGTTGCAATTCGCGAGACTTATGAACTTGTAGACAACAAAAACACGTTAAAGCGCATGGAACTTGTTGACAGGAGCGGCAACGTCACGAATACTTTTGGATTTGTCGAGACGGCGCACGCCTTTTTCCTGCGACAACTTTTGAAGGACAAAAATAGAACTTTCTTCCTGATTGGCGACCGCACGCCCGATTGGCACAGAGCTTATGCCGAAATTCAAGCGTTAGGTATGGAAAATGTTCACGTTTTCCACCAGTTGCACAACGTCCATTATCTTGCGCCGTTCGACCCTGCCACGTCTAAGATTAAAAATCGTTACAGGTATATAGAAAATCCTGCGATTAAAACGGACGCGATAATTTCGCTGACGAACAGGCAACAGCGCGACATTGTCAACCGGTTCAAGCTTAAAAATGTTGTCGTTCTGCCGCACTCTTTAACCGCTGTGCCGCGTGTGACGGACGTTAAATTTGATCCGTACAGAATTATTCAAGTTGGGCGCATTGTCGAGGAAAAAGGACACGCAAAATCAATCGAAGCGATGAAAAAAGTTTTGGCAAAAGTTCCGCAAGCGACTTTGCATTTTTACGGGCAAGGTTCCATGCGACCTAAACTGCAAAAGATTATCGACGAAAATAATTTGAGCGACAGCATAAAATTTGAAGGCTTTAGCGAAAATATGCCAGCGGAGTTCGCGTCTTCGGCGATGTCAATCCTGCCGAGCACGTTTGAAGGTTTTCCGCTGGTAATTCAAGAGAGCTTGCAGCAAGGTTGTCCTGTTGTGGCGTTTGATTGTAATTACGGACCCGAAGACGGCATAACGAACGGCGTGAACGGCTACTTAGTTCCCGTTGACGATATAGACGCTTTAGCGGACAGGATTATAAAAATTTTAAGCGACCCCGAATTGCGCGAAAGACTTTCGGCGAATAGCATAAAGAGCGTAGAAAAATTTTATCCCGAAGTTGTTTCGAGAAAATGGGCGGAGCTTTTCTGTAAATTCATGAAGTGATTGATTGAAAGGAGCAAAATATTTTGTTGGTTCACGAGATAATAAATAACGGGCGCGAAAATGATATTGCGATTGTCGACGAGGGGCGCAAGGTGACTTACGCCGAACTTAAGCAGAACATAAAAAAATATCGCAACCGCATGTATAAAATTGGGATTAGGCGCGGCGACCGCGTAGGGATTTTTTCACGCAACAGCGCGGAATTTGTTTACACTTATTTTGCGGCGAGTTCGCTGGGCGCGATTAACGTCCCGATAAATTTTCAGCTTAGCACGCGCGAGACAGCTTACATTTTAAAAAATGCGGGCGTTGAACACTTGATGACTTACGAGCCGCTAAATTTTGAAGAAAAAATTTCCGTCACTCAACACGACATTGCGACTTTTGGCGATAAAATTTCTCCAGAAGCTCCAGCCCTGCCCGAAGACTTCAGCGAAAATAATCCCTGCGTTATAATCTACACGTCCGGCACAACCGGCAACCCTAAGGGCGCGGTGCTGTCGCATAAAAATCTTGTCTGCAATACGCAACAGTGCGAAGTTTTCAAATGTCGCCGCGAATGCAAAGCTATTTGCGTCCTGCCGATGTATCATTGCTTTGGTTGGACGTGTACCGTATTAAATACTTTTTATCGTGGCGCGGAACTTCATGTCGTGCGCGTTTTCAAGCCCAAAGATATGGTTGATATGATTCGCGAAAACGAATTGACGGATATTATTATTGTCCCGTCAATTTTTAAATTGGTTACGGCTCTTGCTAAGCCCGAAGATTTTAAGACGGTGCGTTTTTTTATGAGCGGCGGCACAACTTTACCCGATAAAATCGTTGACGAGTTCAAAGCTAAATTTGATCGCCCCATTGCGGAAGGTTACGGCTTATCGGAAGCATCGCCAGCAGTTTTCCTTACCACGCACGGCGAAGAGCGGCAAGGTTCCTGCGGCAGACTGCTTAGAGGCGAGGAAGTGCGGCTTGTTGATGAGGACGGGCAAGACGTTGCGCCTGGTGAGGTCGGCGAAGTTTTGGTACGCGGCGGAAATGTCATGCTGGGCTATTGGAACAATCCCGAAGCGACAGCGGCGGCTCTCGATAAAGACGGTTGGCTACATACCGGCGACGTTGGCAAGGTCGACGCGGACGGTTATTATTATATCGTCAGCCGAATCAAGGAAATGATTATCAGCATGGGCGAAAATATTTATCCCCGCGAAGTTGAAGAGGTCGTTTATCAATTCAAGGGCATAAAGGACGCGGCGGTTATCGGAATTGATGATAAACTGCGCGGGCAGGTCGGCGCGTGTTTTTATGACGTTCAGGACGGCGCAAAAGTTGACGTTCGCGAGCTAAAAAAATTCTTACATAAAAATCTTGCACTGTACAAGGTGCCGCGTGAATTTCACAGGTTAAAAGAATTGCCGCGCACTTCGACGGGCAAAATTGCTAAGCGGAAAATTTTGGAAGATTATTTAGCGGTTAAAGAGGCTAAAGTTTAAAAATTTTCGTCGCTCAATAAAAAAATCCCCTCCGATTTTGGAGGGGTCAGACTGTAGACAAAAAGCACTTTTCAAGTAAAATAAGCTTGGGAGGTGTATTTTTATGTACAGGAAAAAGAATCGAGAAAAACAAGTGGAGGAAGTCAAAAT
>Ga0247609_10004547_pt1 | contig 13764 bp, 10 predicted proteins | sample 172DNAGHGlowgp2_FD_193487 | JGI IMG/M metagenome (GOLD analysis project Ga0247609, IMG submission 193487) | Sheep rumen microbial communities from Palmerston North, Manawatu-Wanganui, New Zealand - 1728 DNA GHGlow gp2 | ecosystem: Host-associated > Mammals > Digestive system > Stomach > Rumen ...
CTGCCTGAGCGGTGATTATCGCGATATGGCGTTGGCTCGTCTCACTGAGGCTGTCATTGAGAGGGACCCCTTGCAGGTGCCCTCAAGTAAAAGCACGGTCATGGTGTCTGACATGAACGACCTGGTGGCTTGGATCAAGACTGCCACCATAGACACGATTCTGTTTAACATCGGCACGGTCCACAATGCACGTGGCGAGGCCAACCGCGTGTTCCTGGATGTGTTCTGGAATGAGTTCAATGCCTTCCGCGGTTATAATAAGCAGAATCTGGCTCTAGCCCAATATTTTGAGAAAACGCTGAACAACCGTGGTGTGTTCGACCAGTTCAAGGCTTCCGTCAAGGAAGACGGATTTGACTGGGACACTCAAGCTGTTGAACTCGCGACTACCGAGCTTGACTATATCCTTGAGAAGGGTAAGGAATTGGTTCCGACCATGTCCATCGACATTATTCGCCGGAAGATTGAGCAGGACAGCATCACGCTGAGCGTAGAAACCTTTATGGCCGAACTGAAGGAGTATCTGGCTGACAAGGGTGACAACTACCGCCTTATCTTTATGGCCGATGAGGTGAGTCAGTTCATCGACAAGCGCAAGGGTTTGTTGCTCCAGTTACAGGAGATTGTGACTAACATGCACAATACTACCGAGGACAAAATTTGGTTGGCTTGCACTGCCCAGCAGGATCTGAGCGAAGTGGTACAGAGTTGTGATATCAACGAGGCCAGCGAGGACTATGGCAAGATTATGGGCCGTTTCCAGGTCAAGATATCCCTCAAGGGTACCAACACCGAATATATCACGCAAAAGCGTATTCTCGACAAGAACGGCAGTGGCGAGGTGACGTTGGGCGAACTGTATGACAGCAAAAAGGATGCCCTTAACACCCAATTTAACCTGCCTGCTGGCTATCATAAATTTGAGAATCAACGGCAGTTCATCGACTACTACCCATTCGTTCCCTATCAGTTCACGCTAATGACCAAGGTGTTTGACGCCTTCGTGACCCAGGATTATGTGGATCGTGAAGTATCCGGCAGCGAACGCAGCATCATCAAGGTTACCCATAGCACCGCTAAGGACACCAAGGATCAGGCCGTGGGTGACCTCGTCTCGTTTGACCAATTCTTTAACGGCATGTTCCAGGGCAGTCTCAAGACCAAGGCATTAAAGACCATCGAGGTCGCTACCAAGGTCATTGAGGAATACTCCGGCGACAAAGAATTCGCCATGCGCGTGCTCAACATCCTGTTCATGATCTGTAACATGGCCGAGGAGGACAAGGTGGTGTTCGCTGCTAACGTGGACAATATCTCGTGCCTGCTCATGCGCGACATCGATACCAACAAACTTGCGCTCAAGAATAAGGTTCAGTTGATTCTGAATTACTTGTGCGATAGCAACATCATCCGCATCGAGACGAGCAGGAACGGTGTGGAATCCTACAATTTCTACAGCGAGGACGAGCGCAAGGTAGCAGACGCCATTAAGGGCGAAAGCATTGACCGCGATACCATGGCAACCCAGCTCGCGGGCATCATCAAGATACCGTGAGTCGATGTTGGCGCTTGAGGCGCAGAATACACACACGTTTCCTCTCATCTCTCGTTTCATGGCCGCAAAGGTACAAAAAAATCAATTAGTCCCCGTCAAAAACACAGCATGACGTATGGCTCCAGACATCTCAGGCCATTCAGTTGCTGATATAAAATGTTGTTTTTAAAACCAAGAGCGCGGATGCCTTTACCCGTTCATTTCAATGGGCCCAGGTGTCGAGTTGCTGGCGGTACTTGTCGCGCAGTTGTCGGCAGTGGGTGAGGATGTCCTGGTCGGCAGTGCCGGTGATGAGCTCTTCGGTAGAGTTGGCCCATTGCTGCTGGAATTTATCGGTCGCGGCACCAAAGGCGGTTTCGTCGAAGTCCTTGCCTGAAATCACAGCAACAGTGACCTGGCGGATGTAGTTTTCCCAGCGCTTGGCGTAGTAGTCCCACATCAGCCCATTCCAATTGCGGCACGCATAGTCATTGAGGCTGCCACCCCAAGTGGTGATCAGGCGCCGGGCGTTCATCTCGTAATAGTCTTTGATCTTGGGGCTGTTGCCCAGATTGCGAGCCTCTGTCAGCCATTGGCCCAGGGTGGCGTGCTGGTGGTGGCTGTTGAGGTTGTCCAGGTCGGACAGTAACTCAAACAAGAGGTCACTATGTCTGAAAAATGCCTGCTTGTCTCGCTGCTGATAGGCCTTGTCAAATGCCTGTTTCTCGACAAGGAACAGGTCGCCCAGCAGCTGGCGGCCCACCCACAGCAGGTCGATGGTCATCGCGTCGGTGTTGACTTGGTCTTGTTGCAGTAGCAGGTCCCACACGGCGAGCAGGTCGCGCGGGTTGTACTTGACGGGACGGTTCTCCTTGCCCAGAGTGGGGTAGGAGCATGGCAGCGGTGCGGCAAAGTTCCCAGGCGTGATGTCCAGCACGCTGTCATAGAGCAGTTTCCAGGCTTCACGCACGGGTTGGCTCTCGCAACCCGCATGGCGGTCGGCGAGTTCGTTGATCACTTGCTCGTCGGTCTTGCCATAGTCCCAGGCTTTCTCCAGGATATACTCGTAGGGGAACTGCTGCACATCCAGACCCTCGAGCGTGGAGCCGATGCCTACCAGGTTGCCGCCGCACTCCTGCAGTGCGCGCTCGATGCGCTCGCCTGCCTCGCGGACGCGGCCCTGCACATTAGTGTTGCCGCCAAAGTTGCCCAGGTAGCACCAGATGAACGGTTGACCGTAGAATCCCTCGTGCTCACGCCACATCTCCTTGTACTCGCAGTAGTAGTCAAGCATCGTCATCTTGCCCTGGGGCACGCCCGTGAGCATGGCGCGGGTGCGCTCGGGGGTGTAGTCCTTGCGCTGGTAGTAGAGGAACCAGGCCATCTGCAGCCACTCGGCATCGGGGTCAACAGCGGTGAGACTCTCATAGATGTGCTGCGACACCTTGTTGAGGTACTCAGGCTCAAAACTGGGGGGATCCACCTCGTTGAACGGGTCGATGCCGTAGATGTGGTCGGTGCCAAACAGGCGCGTCTGCTCCTCGAGGAACATGCGCTGGATGCGGCTGTAGAGCGGGTCCTCGCTGTTGAGGAAGTAGGTGCGGTATTGGTTATCAAAGCCAGCCCAACCGCCCAGGGCCTGTATGTCGGCCTTGGGGAACAAGTCGCGCAATGCTCCCGGCACATGACCGGCAAAGGCGGGTAGCACGGGGCGCATGTTCAGCGCGCGCTCGCGTTCCACGATGCGCCGTTGCAGAGCCTTCTGGCTTTCCAGCCACTCCATCGGCAGCGGGCCGCACCAGCCATCGATGTTGGCCATGCGGTGCCAGGGCAGGTAGGCCGGTCCCGTGAAGTAACGCCGCACCTGCTCGTCGCTCATGCCCAGGCTGGTCCACACGTTATACCACACCGCCTCCTGCCCCGTGATGGCCAGCGGCAGATTCACGCCGTTCAACGCCATCCAGTCGATGAAGTGTTCCCACTGCTGCCATCCCCAGAAAGGCATCGTGTAGCCCCAGGTGCAGTAATTCAGGAAGAAACGCTGTGGTACCCTGGCCGTCACCCGCTCGGGAGCGGGCACATCGGGCAACACCTTGGGCAGATGTAACGGCGCGTCGCTGTACCACGACACTGTGGTTTTGCAATACCGGTTCAGATACCGGTTCAGCCCCACAGCCATCGAATTGGCACTATTGCCGCCAATCACGACCTTGCCCCCACGGCTCTCGAGCGTGAACACGTCCTTGCCGCCATCGGCCATGATGCTCTTGAACTCCACCTTGCTTGCCACCGCTGGCGACAACCGCGCTGCCAGTGCACGCGCCTGTTCCACTCCTTGGTCGGTCTCGCCACTGGCGGCAAGTGAGGCAAAGCACAGGATTAAAACGCAAATAACAGTATGTAGTCTTTTAATCATCATAGGCCACAAATTTAAATAATAAATCCTGATTGATAAGCCAGTCGATATAAAAAACTTCTTTTAGTTACAAGGAGAGTAAGTCAAACCAAGCCAGACGTACAAGATTTTTATCAACTACACTGGGGGGCTATATAGCTATTCAAAGCGCACAATATCGTTGTGTTTAATTGATCTATTTTGCTCATGTCAATTGAGTTGAGATAGATTTTGGTTGTCTTAACAGATGTGTGACCCATAGCGTAACTAATGAGTTCGAGCGGGTAGTTTAGCGTGTTAGCGGCATTTGCCCAAGAATGGCGGGCAACATACATGGTCAGATTTTTACTTATTCCACAGCGTTTAGCAAGTCCTTTCAATGCCTTGTTCACCTTGCCCTGGACGCCGCGGTATTGGTTACGCTCCTTGCCATTGGCCTTCTGGATAATGGGGAGCAAATAAGTAGAGCACTGTCCCTGATATCGATTGACAATTTCCATCATGCATTGTTCCCACTTCACTGTTATGCTCTGGCCTGTTTTGTGACGCTTGTAATGCAGGCACCCCGACTTGATATTTGCGGGTTTCAGATAGGCCATATCCACAAACGACATTCCACGAGTATAAAAACTGAACATGAACATGTCGCGTGCAAATAGCTCATCGCGGTCGGTTGTATGGCACCATTTTATTTTTTTGATGTCATCAATAGACAGTGCACGCTTGTCGGTTTGGGCGATTCCTGTGTAAACATTTTTAAAGGGGCGGTTGTCGGTCAGATGAAATTTCTCGATAGCCTTATTATAACAGGACCGCAGCACCCTCATGTTAAACGACACGGTATTTAACGACAAGTCACGCGAGCGCAAGTGAGCCTCGTATCGTTCCATCACCTCGGCTGTCACATTATCGATTGCGATATCCTGGCCATCACGCCACTGCATGAATTGTTTCAAGACATATTTGCGGATTTCGGAACTGCGAATGCGGTGATTCTTTGCAAGGAGCTCTACTTCTTGGTTGATAAAAGCACCAAAACCCACCGAAGGGTCTTGGGTTGGCATAATCTTTCCGTTACCTTTTGAGTTCAGGGCGTGTCCATTAATTGTCACAACCACATCGTGCATTGAAACATCAATGCCATTAATCTTCAAATCAAGTACAATTGTGTTCATAGTATTTTAATTGATCTGTGTTACTTATCTCTAATCAACATATATGCAAAAAAACTTAAATTATAAAGTCTACACTAATTTTAGCCGCTTTTTTGTAAAAAAAAGTGGCAACTCTATTGTCTGTGGTTATGATAGGCACTTTTCCAGAGCGAATACTATTCATACCCTTCAGCGTTGTACACCTAACTGTATTAACAACCTTTAGTGAGAAGGCACCATAGCCACAGCAGAAGAAGCCACCATGGACATTGGTACAGAGGTTCATCTAGAAGGAACAGAACAAGTTAGCAAGCAATGAGAATACTTTTATATAATGCTATCATAACAGTGTTAAGATATCTCATCAATCTGCTCAAATTCATATCCAACACCAAATCATTGATATCATAATAAGGTGAATAATCATGTGAAGCGAATTGATAACTATGATAAACCCAAAACGAAGTATTCTCCTCTAACACCGTAGTGTTAATAGGACCAGAGTAGAAGTCCAATAATTGTTTACTTGAATTTGGCAGACATGAAGAAAGATAATAATTATTTCCTTTATTGACCTGTGGGCATAGCTCCACCTTCTCTCTCATTCATCACAACCGGCCACCCATGCGCCGGTAGAGTGTGATGGTTCGCTTGAAGTTCTCACATTGCCTTGGGCTCAACGGCATCACATGGGCCATTTCCTTGCCTTGCAGTCTCACGGTCACTTCATCGCCAGTGAGCAGGGCATCAATCAGGGCTCGGTCGTCCTCGCGCAACTCGGTATCGCTCGTCTCATAGAAATAGCGGCGTTTTACCCGCTTGAGTATGGGGCGGTTGGTAGCGAAACGGTACTCACCGTCATTGGCACGGAACGATATCGCCACATACTCCAACGGGTCATCGGCACAATACTGCACGTGCAACAGCAGTTGTGTCGGGGTGCCTGTGCTGTCGATCATGAAATAGAGATAGTACTCACACTCCAGTACCCCGATGTGGACATCGCGTGGAGTATAACACCCATTCACCACGGTGAACTGCTGGTTCAAATCCTCGTTCATCTCCCGCTCATTGTCGGCAAGCGCAACATTAATAGTACCAAGTAGCAGGACGATGAGCAGATTCCTTAGTGAAAACATCATGTGACATCCTTTAGAAATCAAGGAATCCATGAGGGCATGCTGACCAACAGCATGCCCTCGTGAGCTATTTCTTGTTGTGTTGTTGCACATCATTCTCGCTTAAGTTCGATGGCGGGGTTGCCAGTTTCCATGGCTTCCTTGCTGCGATATAGTTTGCCGTGACTCATGTAGTAATAGGCAGTGTCACCATTATAACCGATGGAAACATAAGAAGTATCGCCACGGTCACCATCATACCAACGTGTCTCGTTGACCTTGTCTTGGCCATCGAACTGAATAGTGGCGGTATGGTCTTCACGCAACTCGAATTTGTTGCCAAACTCGTCAACATACTCGCCTGTCACAGTGCCGTCATCTGCACTCTTATTGCCGCATGACATGACAGCGACAGCAATACCTGCAATCAACAGGGTCTTGAATATTCTTTTAGCCATTTGTTTCTCTATGTTTAGAAAAAGATTGGCACCGCACACATCTTGAAAAAGAGCGACGGTGCCAATCATCAAAGAACTATTGTGCTATTAATGCTATGAAAAAATTGTATTAGTTCGTTCAGTGTCACACATTAGGGGGCAGGAGTGTTCTTGGTCGACTGAACCAGAATCTCAACACCCTCGATGGTGTAAGTACCCCAACCATAGTTGATGTCAAGATCAACCTTGATGTAGAAGTCCTCATCCACGTTGGCACCATTGTTCAGGTAGGTCAGCCAGCCGAAACGGTTATTCATGCCATGCCAGGGGCTGGGCTCATACCTGAAGTCGATGGTTGAAGGTATGGGCTTCCAAGCATTATTGCCCTCAACCTTCAGGTTGCAAACGGCAGAATTGGTGTGGAAGTTGCAGCTGAACGGACCATAGTACTCCCAGAAGGTGGGATGGTTAGCGAAGTCACGGTCGCGCCAGTCAACAAGTCTGTTGAGGAACTTGTCACAATCAACATAGGAGTGAGCCTCACCATAGTCAACACCATCGATGAAGTAGTCATCGGTCTTGTTGTTGCCTGCGAGAGTTACGGGACGAAGAACCTTAGCAACGAAGTGGTCGGCGCCACGGAAGGTGATGTTAACCTCATACTTACCGCAGAACAAGCCCTTGGCACCAATGTAAACCTTCATGTCACCAGTATTGAGCAGCTGCTTTGCAACATTGTCATTCTTGTTATAGGTGAACTTGTTGTTAACAGTGGGATTCTCAAGCCAAGCAATCTTGTGATTACCATACCAGAGCTCAGTTCCATTATTGTTAACGGAGAACGAGTAGTTCTTACCACCAATAGTCATCGAGGTGTGAGCGCCACAGAAGAAGTAATGGATACCCGTCATGGTGAACTCGTTCTTGGTATTAATCTTGATTGCACCGTTGGCGGTCTCAAACAGGGTGTTCATGTCAACATCAAAGATACACTTGGTGTTGTCGGTGGTGTTCTCGGGATTGGGAACATTTACGTTGAACTTGGTGTAAGCATAGTTATCGAACCAGAAGTTGTCGACATACTTACCATTACCATTCACGTTAACGTCATAGGTCTTCTGGATATCATTGATCTTTGCACTCAAGATAATGTCAAAGAAGTAGTCCTCGCCGGCAGTCATGTAACGATACCTGTTGGTAACGGTCTTGCCAGCATACTTCCAGAGGTCATCATTGCTGATGGTCCACTCAAGTACATGGGTACCTTCCTCGGTCTGGTCGAGCCAATCAATTTTCTCAACTACAGTACCTACATCGCCAGTCCAGTTGATGTCATAGCTCTTGGGATAGATCGTATGGAACTCGTCCTTACTCATCTTGTGCTTGGCAAGAACCTGGATACTGAAGTCCTTGTAGTCATACTTCACAGTGTAGCCGTCCTGATTGCAGTGGAATGCAAATGCATCACCAAATACGAAGGTCTCCTCAAGGTTGATCATGGGCTCGGCCATGCGGGCAATCTTAACCTTAATGTAAGCAACCTTAACAACGGTGTTGCCGTCAAGGACAGTCACGCGGATCACGGGAGTGCGGTCAATAGCCGACGTTCCATACTTATCCTTAACAGTAAGCAGGGTGGTCTCCTCATCGAAATCAACATACTCTGCCTGGTCAGTTCCGTTACTACCGATAATGAAGTTCTTTACCAATTCAAACTTCCAGGTAAAGCCCAGCATCTCAGTGATTTCGGACATTTGAGCACCATCACAATTATTGCCATACCAGTGAGCCATCACGTAATCCTTAACCTTGAAGTTCTTGTCATCCCACTTCATGGTGATATCGCAAGACTCACCATCCTGATCCTCGTTGTAATAAACAGGATGCTCGTTGCCTGTCTTGGGGCAGTTGTCCTGGGAGAAGATTACACGGCGGAAGTGGTAGTCATTTCTTGGGTTGGCATTCCAACGGGCCCTGTCAGCAATGTGGAAATCAGCAATGTTACCATCCTTGTAAACGGTAGCATAGTCCGAAGTTACATTCTCACCATCCTCACGAGTGGTTTGCAGAGCGATGACAGAAATCTTCTCGTCGGTTGCGGGCAGACCGTGAACGAGAACTTCAACCTTCATGATACCCGTCTTGTTGTCGAAGCTAACGAACTTGGCCTCTGCATCAAAGTCGGAAGTTGCATTACCCCTCTTGGGTGCACGAGTGCGATAGTAGGGATCATTGGCTTGAACGACAAACCTAAGGTTCTGCAGATCCTCAACATTAGCATTGCTGGGGTTCACATGATAAGTTACAATGGTCTTCTTGTTCTTGTGCTTAGTATCGGTTGAAGTGCTGTACTCCTCAATCTTCTTGGTGATGTCCTGCTTGAAGTTCTTGTTCTTCTCAATCATGGGATGGTATTCATACGACTGAATGAGAATTGCGGGAACTCCATCCACATAATTCTTAGCCTCAAACACGAAGCCACGCAAAACGTTGCTCAGGGCTACAGAGAAGTTCTCATAACCGTTGCTCGTCCTTACGTTGAACAACTTCAGCTCAGCACCGTCCTTAACAGCGGTAATCTCGTTGGTAGCGGCCCTCCAGGAAATATTGGTGCTCTCCTTGAGGGTGCCGTCGCCATTGTAGATGTCCCAGCAGCCGGTCTCGGGATTGGGCACATAATAAATGCCGTCCTTACCGTCCTTACCATTAATGCCGTTGGCGCCATCCTTGCCGATAGCATAATAGTTGGTCTTTTCACCATCCTTGTACCAGTAACCATCATCACCGATGGTCCATACAGTAGCATTTGTACCATTGGTGATGGTGTAGATCTTACCGTTTGCCATTACGACTTCGATGCCGTCAGCAACCTTCCTCACGTCAGAAATAACACTGCCGTCGGTCACCAGACTGTTGATCTGATCGATGGCCTTGGCGTTCTTGTCAATCTGCTCTTGCAAATTCTTGATGTCATCATCATAGTCTTTACAAGAAGTAAACATGCTTGCAGCTCCCACAAAGAACAGGAGCACCAGCATTGAACTCAAAAAACGTTTAATCATAATAAAAACAGTTTAATAAAATTGGTTAATTATACATTATTTATATAGAAATAGTCATTCTTAACTTTGTAACTCCTGTGCAGAGTTACATTTGTCGTGCAAATATAGATACAATTTTTCTTTTGTGCAAATATCCTGATTGTTTTTTTATATATGAGTTTGAAATCTAATAGACACAGGCAAAAAACAAAACATGAACTTTAGTCTGTGCCATTATCCTCTTCTCTTGTTCCTTTAACAACACACCCTTTCATATAAAACCAGACATAGTCCTCTGGCTTTGTGTTGGTTTTTAATAAAACCGACTGCAAGAACCCCCCAAGATGAGATTGGATATGGTATGTCATCTTTATCTCAACTGAATCGCCAGGCTCGATAATATCTTTATTATAAGTTGCTACAGTGCATGGGCAAGAGGTTGTACTTGAAACAATAATCAATGGAACATTGCCTACACTCTTTAGCCTAAACGACGAGCTCACACAACCAGTATTATTAGATATATTCCCAAAATCGCACAAACGCTCTCCTAATATCTCAAACCTTGCACATGAATCCACTGCAATAGCTTCCTCTGCCCGAGAATTGAGACAGAAACAACAGATCATTGTTAAAGCCAAACAAATGATTCTCATAAATGTATAGAAAAGCTTCATAATGTGAATATTTATAGCACCTCTCATTTCTTAATTAATCTCGTAATACATTGGAATTGTGTATTTTATTATTTTGTAACTCTGCACAGGAGTTACATTTTTTTAATCCACAATGAATCATCAGGTGTGGAATGAAAGCCTTTTTAGCTCACCCCAGCACCTGATGTTATCATTTTACAAGGCGAGACGCATTCCTATGGAATAATGTTTAAATTCAGGCTTGTTGTTATAACGGTAAGAGTTTCGGCAGAATCTTGCTTCCACATTCCATGAACCACCACGAATGACATGATAAGAGCCATAGCTGGGTCCTTTGGGATCAATGTCCACATATCCATGATAAGCATCATTATCTATCGCACTCTTGTATCGATGATTAATTCTGAAACTCATCTGAGTACTATCTTGACTCACTTTTTGTGCGACAACAGTAATGCTTTGATCGGGCAAGCCAGTGCTGCTAATAGTAATGGTTCCTGAAACAGGCTCAGTGCTAGTTCCTGAATAGGTAACAGCCACCAAAGCTCCTTCAATCCTTCCATTGATAGGATTAATGACACTCGGATTTAGGCTGAAATCATCCCTATCAATGCTCAGGACTACATCATCCAACAGATGATTGCCATTAAGCATAATTGAACCACCGACAATTGTATCACCATTGATTACTTCATTGTGCAAAAACAGTGGGTCATCAACAAATACTTCCAGTTCTGGCCAATGGTAACTAGCATTTATCATCACATCATCGGCGCCTTTACTGCTCACGGTAATTGTTGCACTTGCTGGGTCTGCATTGGGGCCTGAATAGGACACACTGACACGAACATCATGATTGTTAGCATCACTCACATCAATCACTTGAGGATTAACGCTAAACCCATCACCTTCAATTGTAATATGCACATCGTCTGTCAAATGATATCCGCTGATAGTCAACGTGCCTGAGGTCTCATTTCCTCCAGCAGGAATGTCTTCAAGAAAAAGCGCCCTTGGACTAACATACAACATCGGTTTGGGATAGCCAGAGTACCAGTCGTTGCACCACTCAAATACATTTCCACTCATATCATAGAGGCCCAACTCATTTGGAGCTAACTGAGCCACAGGCTGAGTGGTATAATTCACATTATTGCCGCCCTTTTCAAAACCCCACCAACCAACTTCGTTGATGTTGTTACTACCGGCATACAGATATCCATTGCTCTTATTGCCACCACGAGCAGCAAATTCCCATTCGGCCTCGGTGGGCAAGCGGAACTGCTCTCCTGTGATGCTATTTAAACGGCGGATGAATTCCTTGCAGTCTTCCCAAGAAACTCGTTCCACAGGCTTTTTATTACCAGAGAAAGCACTGGGCTGCTCTCCCATAACGGCTTCCCATAGCTCTTGAGTCACTTCGGTCTCACCAATATAATAATCCGACACCATAACCCTGCGTGAGGGACGCTCGTCGGGCCTTGCCTCGGTATCGCCATCGGCTGCACCCATGGTGAACATGCCGCCTTTTACTTTGACCATCTTGAAAGAAACACCATTGGCCATGAAAGTCTTATCCTCATTTTCTTGAGGGGGATTTACAGCTAAACCAAGAATAACGTCAATGACGGCATTGACATCGCTGAGGGTGACTTCACCGTCGCGGTTGACATCGGCAAAGTGGTAATCGTCGGCTTGACTGCAAATGGGAGTCATCAGCATCGATGCCGTGGGCAACAATGCTGCAAGCGTTTTAAATAAAGCGTTCTTCATACTAATGAATACTCAATAATAGTTCGTTACAGTTCAAGCACAATAGTTCCTAGCACTGCAAAATTAGATATAATTTTTAAAATAGTCACTTTATCTGACAAAAAAAATCAAAAACCACCCATGAATTGCATCTTTGTGACTTTTTGTATGTATTTTTGTGATTCTATTCAAAAAAACCATTTTCATGATAGGGACGATTGTGAACACTTGCACCATTGTGACGGGGACACTCATCGGGGTGGCCTTGCACAAGGGCATCAAGGAGAAATACAAGAATGTGCTGTATGACGCGCTGGGCCTGGCATGCTTTGCCATCGGCCTGAATGCCGTGGTGACCAACCTGCCCAAGAGCCAGTATCCTGTGTTGTTTATCGCGGCGATGGCAGTGGGCAGCATTGTGGGCGTCGCACTCGACATCGACGGCAGGTTTCATCGCCTGGTGGAGCGCAAGAGCAAGTCGGGCGGCGGCGGGAACACGTCGGGCTCTCGGCTGGCTGACGGCCTGGCGACGGCGACGCTGGTCTATTGCATTGGCCCGCTGTCGATGCTGGGACCTGTCATCAGTGCGCTGCAGGGTGATCACACCTTCCTGTTCACCAATGCCACGCTCGACCTGGTCACGGCCACCATCTTTGGCTCGACCTACGGCATCGGCATGCTGCTGGCGGCGCCTGTGCTATTCCTGTGGCAGGGCATGTTCTACTGTGTGGCCCTGATGTCGAGCACGGCGGTCAGCGATGCGCTATAAGGTGATTTGTTAGTATTTTGTGGCATAACTATAACTGCTGTTGATGAGATCGCGGCGGTCAACATCGAGCACGGCAGCAATCTCGGTTAGTGTGTACAAGTCGGGCTGCGCATGGTTACAGCACCATTTTGAAACAGTAGATGGGTTCATTCCCAGCTGCTCGGCCAACCATTTATTGGTCTTTTTCTTCTCGGCTAGTACTACTTTGATTCGGTTTATGTCTTTCATTCTCTACTAATAAAATTTATTTTGGACGCAAATTTAATGATTATTGACGTGGATTACAAAACCAAAGGTAACATTTTGTAATTTTTAATACAAACTGGCACACAGCATCATAATACGAAACTTGAAGATGATTCTAGCGCTAAAGCCTGAAACGTGAAAAACGCGCGCTATTCCCTACCCAAGCCTTATTCTTGAAAATGAGAAAACGGCGGTCAGCTCTCCTGGTCGCCCTATAACTGAAAAAGAATAGAATATGTTTCAACTTTTACAGGCTATGTTCTCGTCAATGGCGGAGACATGGCATGGGCCGACGATGGATGTGCGCGCAGCCATTCCTGAGGCTCAAAAGGAAAAAAGTATTAATAGCGCGCCGTCGGTGAAGGGTGATCCCTACGCTGACGATATACACAGGCTTGAGGATGCACTTAACGAAGGTCGTCCTCTTGATAATGGTCGCTGCATCGAGATTACCCTGCAGGACCTGTTACAGATTATCCCGCGAAAGAGAAGGCGCATCGACGCTTACCGCGGGTTAGTGAGTAGGCTCAACAAGATGGGCGTAACACTCACGATTAACTCTCAAAAATCCAGAAAATTATGATTCAAAATCTTGTAACTGGTGAAATCTATGGCAACCGCAGGGAAGCCAAAAACAAACTCGGCGGGCTTGGTGCCTATAA
>Ga0247609_10004549_pt1 | contig 13757 bp, 12 predicted proteins | sample 172DNAGHGlowgp2_FD_193487 | JGI IMG/M metagenome (GOLD analysis project Ga0247609, IMG submission 193487) | Sheep rumen microbial communities from Palmerston North, Manawatu-Wanganui, New Zealand - 1728 DNA GHGlow gp2 | ecosystem: Host-associated > Mammals > Digestive system > Stomach > Rumen ...
CTTCTCCTATAGTAGGGTCATATTTTAATATATGCTCAGCCATTTCTTCTATTTTTTCTTCTTTTACTCCGACTTCTACTAAATGCATAGGTATACCTATAGATTCAAAGAATTTATAGAATGCATCTATTACAAGATATGCATCATTTAATTCTTTCACATCGATATTAAATAATTCTTTTCCAAGTACTTTAAATCTATTAAATGTTCTTTCGCTTAATATTTCTTTCATCCATCTAGGAGTTATAATTGCAAGTCCTGCTCCATGTGTAATATCAAAATATGCACTTAAAGCATGTTCTATTGAGTGCATTGGCCAACCAGATGAGCCTGCACCATTAGCAAGTATTCCGTTACATCCCCATGAACATACATACATTAGTTCTGCTCTTGCATCATAATTAGTAGGATCATTAATTGCTATTTTTACATTTGTCATTAATGATTTTAAAGCACTTATCATTATTCCATCATTAAATATAGAATTTGAATCTGTAAAGAATTGTTCTAAGACATGATTAATTGCATCTGCTGTACCACATGCTGTTTGCCATTTAGATACTGTATAAGTATATGTTGGATCTAAGAAAGAGAATGCTGGATATAATAATGTATCTAAATATCCTCTCTTATCATTTATAGCTGTATTAGATATAACACAACCCATATCATATTCTGATCCAGTTGCAGCTAAAGTTAAAATATCAACAATAGGAATAGCAGCATTTGCTTTAACTTTACCACTTATTAAATCCCATCCTTCACCATCATATTTTGCACATACTGCAATAGCTTTAGAACAGTCAAGAACTGATCCACCACCTACTGCAAGTATAACATCAATATCATTTTCTTTGCATAATTTAGCTCCTGTAGTAACAGATGGATTATATTTAGGATTAGGCTCAATTCCTGATAATTCAACAATATTGAAATCTTTTAATAGTTTATGTACTTCATCATATAAACCTATTTTTTTAATTGAACCACCACCATAAGTTAGTAAGACATTTTTTCCAAACATTCGTAAAATATCTGGTAGTTGTTTGATTACACCTCTTCCAAAAATAAGTTCTGTAGGTGTACTATAATTAAAGTTTTTTATCATATTAAATTCCTCCTAATATAGCGTATTCTATTATTATTTTATCATATTCTTATTTATGAATGTAATAAGATATAAAAAGGTCTAGCAATGCTAGGCCTTCTATTTCTTTTTTACACCTTTACTCTTTAAGAATTCTACTAGACCTTCTTGCTTAGTAAAAGGTACAGCAAGAACTCTATTTATGTATAGCAATACATAATTTTTAACTTCTTTAAAATATAATGCATCTTTATAGAAGTGTTTAACATCTTCTATTTGAACATCACCATTAAAACTAATTATATTAACGTAATCATCATAGAATGTTGCATCAGATTCTATTGTTTTAGTATCGAATTCTTTTGTGTTCTTTCTAATTGTCATTAAAATTGAAATTCCTAATAGCCACATAAAAGAGAATATAAAATATAGAGCTACAAATAATAACAACATATTAAATTCATTCAATACATTAATAATAAAGGTAATAATAGTACTGATAGCTCCTACAATTATACCAACAATAGCTAATATTTTCTTTGATTTAAATATTTCATTACATAATTCTTTATTTATAGTTGTATGAATAGAATCCATAATCATTCCTCCTATAACTTCGATATTATTATATCATAATATAAAAAAAATATAGCAATTAATGCTATATTTCAGATTAAGAAAAGTGGTGCGGGTGACAGGAGTCGAACCTGCATGCCTAAGGCGCTAGATCCTAAGTCTAGTGCGTCTGCCAATTTCGCCACACCCGCATATAATTGATAAAGTAAACAAAAGTGGCAGGGCCAGCTGGATTCGAACCAACGATGAAGGAGTCAAAGTCCTTTGCCTTACCGCTTGGCTATGGCCCTATAGTGTCTTTTGTTTACCGCACTATCAATTATACATTTTTTAATATAGTTTTTCAACTATTATTTTTTATTTTTTTACTAAGGCAAAATAATATATTAAAAATGATGCTGCAAGAACTACTATTATAGTAGACAATGCTGAACCTCTTCTAATACTTCTGCCTATTCTTTCATTCTTTTTCTTAATAAAATATCCAATTATTACGCCTATTATAGGTAAGAAGAAACCTAGAACAGACCACCATATACTAAGCTTCAAGGTATTCTTCAACCTCCTTTGCGCACTTAATGCCATCTTTAATAGCAAAAGCTGTAATTCCATTATTAATTAATGCTTCACCACAGATAAAGACATTCTTACTATTTTTATGATGATTTTCATCAACTAATTTATTAACAATATCTATATCAAAGTAATTGATTAAATCTTCTTCAAATCCAATATTACCAATAGATACTATTACTACATCAATAGGGAAAATTTGATCATGTTCCATTAATACAGGTTTATTATCTACCCATTTAACTTGGCATATTTTAACAGAATCAACACTAACCTCTCCATTTATTTCTCTAATAGTCATATTAAAACTTCTAGGATCCATTCCCATTTTACTTCTAGCATCTAATACAGCTTCATTATTATTTATAGAATCATCTGGCATTGGCCAAGATGTTGTTCTTTTAAGTGGTGGCATATTTTTATGATCTACTGTTGCTACCATTTTTGCATTCTCTCTAATAGCATAACTTATAACATCATCAGTGGTATCACCACTACCTAAAATTAATACACTCTTATTTTCTAATATATTAGATTTTCCCGTAGTTAAGATATTATTTGTTACTTTCTTAAGGTAATCAGTAGCATACATTACATTCTTTAAGCCCATACCTTTACATACAAATCTTCTTTTAACTACACCACTAGCAATAACTAAAGCATCACTTTCTTTTAAGACATCCATAGGAGAAATTACTCTTGTTACTTCTGTATCAAGTAAGAAATTCACTCCTTTTTTCTTTAAGATTTCTATTCTCTTATTTACGATTTTCTTATCTAATCTCATATTAGATATACCATAAAATAAAGTTCCACCAGCTTCTTTTTCTTTTTCATATACTGTAACATTATAACCTTTATCAATTAGATAATTAGCGCATGCTAAACCTGAAGCACCACTACCTATGATACTAACCTTTTTATTACTTCTAAAGCTTGGTTTTTCTATTTCATATTTATCTAATCCGTAATCAGCTAATGTTCTAAGGATATTTTTAATCTCTATAGGATTATTCTCTTTACTATTTATGCAAGAATATTCACAATATCCCTTACATATTCTTTCCGTAATTTCAGGAAAAGGATTATTCTTAATTAATTCTTTATAAGCCTCATCAACTAAATCATATTTAAGTAAAGATATGATTTTATTAATATCTACTTCTAGAGGGCATCCTATAAAGCTATTATTAACATACATATTTTTACTACAAAATGATTCACTACAATTAATACATTTACCTAATAATGGTTTTAATTCATCAATACTTAGAGGTGTATATATTTCATCAAAATCTTTAATTCTATCAATTGGTCTTCTCAATGTTAATCACCTCTTTAACGGCTTCATTAAAGCTTAATCCGCTTCTTTCTTTGCTTCTTACTCTCTTAAGCATTGCTCCATAATTCTTTGGAACGACCTTAAAGAATAAATCTGTATTTATGTATTTAGATAAGGCAAAGCCCTTCTTTGATTTAGTAAGTTCAGTTAATTTAGAAATTTGATTTGATAGATATAATAAATCATCGCCATCAATCTTCATTATATCTACTAATTTCTTATCAACTTTGCTTTCTAAATTCCTCTTCTCATCATAGATATAGGCAATACCACCAGTCATATTATAAGCAAAATTATCTCCAATCTCACCTAAACATATAACTACTCCATTAGTCATAAAGCTACAACCATAATCATCCATGCCTAAAACAACTGCTGTTGCTCCATTATTCGCAAAAGCAAAATAGCTTGATGCATAACCATCAATATATACTTCTCCACCATTTGCTTTATATAATGCATTCTTGCCTACTAAATAATTCTTTTCATCATTAAGTTCATTTATAGAATTGTTGAAAATGCAAATAGTTCCACCATTTAAGCACTTGCCTAAATATTTTTGGCAAGTTCCATCTAATGTTAAATTAACATTACTATTAATGTATGAACCAAAATTATAACCAACATTTCCATTAATTCTAACAAATAACTTCTTATCTATTTTGTTTAATGCTGTACCTATATTATCAACTAATAAAGCATTACAACTCATATCTGTAATTCCTGATTTAGCATTCTTTAAAATCATATCTTTAACATTTGATTCATAATGAACATATGATTCATGGTTATTATTAAATCCATTAAATCCAATTAAAGATGATACTACATGTGTTTCATAACTTAAGAATTCAATAAATCTATTTAGATAAATATCATTACCATAATATTTTAAATTTCCAAATAAGCCATTTGGACATTTATAACACTTATTATAATTTACACATCCTAAAGGTATTAGGATAGATTTTTTAAAGAAGAATCTATTGGATCCATTAATTGCGGCATTGATAATATCATATGCATTGTTATAATCATATTCTAATGATAATAAAATGTATTGTCTTAAATTAAGTTCTTTTAATTTTAAATCTGCTTCTTTTAATAAATTGATATTATCAATTATTAATTCATCAATTCCTGATGTGACATAATCAACTATATTTTTAACACTACTAACCTTTACCATTATAAAGGCATCTTTATTTATTTCTTTTAATTCTAATACTAATGCTTTAAGATCTCTAAAAGAATAAATATCAAAATAATTCTTTAAGCCTACAAATGGAGTATTAGGCATAATTTTATGCATATTAAACATCTTTTCATCTGTTAGACTTATATTAAATGAATCATCATAAAAATTGATTAATATTTCATTAGTAAAGTTAGTTTGAATGAATCTCTTATCTAATGTTGTAATATCCATATTAAAGGCTTGGTTAAGGTATTTTCTAACATCTTTAGATACTGGTAAAATACATCTAAACAAGCTTTTAATATAATCTTTACTACAAGATTTATCTACAGAAATTTCCTTCTTATAATTAAATGAATTAGCTAGATATTTTGAATAATCTAGATATTTATTATATTCATTTGTCTTTAAGGCTTCTTCTAATTTTATTAAAGCCATCTTATCTATTTTTTTATTAATAGTCTTTTCAAATAGGGATGATCCTATAAATGATTTAATATAATGCATTCCATATGAAGCCATAAGCTTTGATAGGTTATTTTTAAGGTATCTATTAAATAAACTAATACCATCTTCTTTTAAAATGTTCTTTGATTCTAAACCTTTTAAAACCATATAAGCTTTATATGGATAAATCAAACTAACTCCACAAGATAAATAATATGCGAAGTCTTCAAAATGATAATTTTCTGAGACAATAATAAAGCAAACCTTCTTCGCATAAAGGCTTATGACATCACTATATAAATCAAATTCCTTATCGTTAATAATAATGATATCCATATTTTCTTTAACTAAATATTCTAGATCATTATTATTTAATTCGCATATTTTAAATTCATTCTTTAGCTTTAAGATGTTTTCATATTCAGTTAGAGATAAAAATACATTCTTAAAATAAATAGATTTTGTTAGATTAATGTTTGTGTAGAACATATCTAATCTTGTTTTTCTAACAGATGGATATAATCCATTTAAGAATGTTCTATAACTTACATTATCCTTACATATTTCTATTAATTCTTCATTAAGTTCAAATAATTCTTCATAGTTAGATACTCCATCTTCTACTACAAATATTTCATTTTCTCTTTTCTTGAAATTAGGTAATACTTCATTTAATCTCTTAATTGTTTTAGTGTTTAAATCTATTTCTAAGAAGTTCTTAACACTATAAAATTTATTAACATTAAATAGATTTAAATTACTGTTTGAAATATATATGTTTTTATCATTAAAACCGATATAAACATCAAAAGCATTATCTTTTGAGATAACACAGTTAAGTTTTTCTCCATCAGTAGTAAGCATATATAATGGACCTTCAAATAATGTATGAACTCTATTATAGTAATCATTAAAATCATTCTTATAGAATTCAGGTAATATTTGTAAGACTATTTCAGATATATCTTTATCAAAATTACTATTTAAATAATCTATTACATCTGCATAATAATTAGCATTAAAATATGCATCGTTATATAGCCTTAAGAATCCTAATTTTGCAGAATTAACATTCGAAATATCGCCTAAATATGCGCTATTTTTGTCTAACGAATAATTCTTTCCACTATTAATTATGATAAAGTTAGATAAATAATTATTATTTATTAAATCAGTGTTATTTAGATCAGCTGCTTCATAGATAATAATCTTACTAGAGATACTTAAAACTAAAATATTATCTAATTCTTTTCTTATTTTATAGATAGTTTTTTTATCTATTTTTTCGATAAATATTTGGCTAAATTCTAATGTTACTCTACTACCATAATATTTGATATTATATTTCTTTAAAACTTCTCTTATTGTATTAATATCTATTTCTCTTTTAAATTCGTTAATAGATGATTTTATGTTGATTACTGTATAAGAATCAACGTTGCTTAAAAAATCTAAATTTTTAAAGATTAGATAAGGTATATCAGTTAATACTTTGGCATTACTAATATTATTAACTTTTAAATAATTAAGTGCATCATTTATTATTTCATGATTTGCATCATTTTTAGAAATAATAGTTGCTAGTATGCCATCGTAAAACATAATATCCCCCCTAATCGTTAAACTTTATACTTATATTTGCAGTTTCTGAATTTACAGAGTTAATTGTTATTTCAACATTTAATAATAATTTATTAACATATTCACTACAATCAATTGGAATGAATGTATCACCTTGTTGGAATAGTGATCTATTACATGCTGTTTCTGATGAATCAACAAAATCAGTTTGTCCTTTTTCGTTATATTCAGCACTTATTAATGTTAGATAAGCATGTTCAGTATAACTATTATCATATTTGAATAGAGACCAATAATCATAATCATGAACTACTCTTGCGTTAACATGATATATTCTTATTCCTGATTTAGTATATCCTCTATTATCAAATATGTTTTGTTTTGCTAAACCATCATAATCATAATATTCTATTATGAAGTATTCGCTTAGATTCTTTGATTCCATATCGAATGATGGAGCTACTATAATAGCATCTCCTGTTGTAGAGAATTTATTAAGCTCTATTTGTGTATCTGTTGTTACTACATATGGCGTAATCCAGCCAAAATTCATTTTTGAGTTAGCACAATGATCTCCGATATTTCCATCCATCATATCAAATGAACCAGCACCTAAATTACAGCCATCTCCTTCAGTAGTCACTTTTCTACCGAAGATAGACTCACTATATTCATTTGGTGAATAATCATAATAATCATCAGAACCCATCATATGTCCTGTTTCATGTATGAATGTTATAGCATTAACATTACTTCCTGAAACATCTTTATAGAAGTCATCCTTATACATAAAGCATACATTTGACCACATCATTTGATATACTTTATAACCATTTACAGTCTTATTACCACCATAATATGTTACCCAAGACCAATATAGCGAATTATATTTTTGTTGCATCTTGTTACATACTAGATAAACTCCATCAAGTATTCCATCTTTATCATAATCATATTCACTTAAATCTATATCACTAGCTACAGCATCTAATGCTTCAACAGCAAGTGATCCTAAATTAGTAGTAACTAGCTTTCTACTATTAGAATAAATATTTTCATAATATGATGCAGAATTCTTTGGTGTATACCAATCAAGTACTGTACCAGTGATATTTAATTTTCCATATGAACTCTTTTCATAATAAGTTTTTAAAGATTCATAACCAGTATCTGTGCCAAAGAATGTTCTCTCTAAATCAGTATGATATTTTTGTAGGTTTGTTTTTGATGTATATATATCACTAAACTTAATTGGAATAACTAATACTTTAATATTTCCAACTGATGGCATATATCCATCAGTTCCATAAATTAATTTATGAACATCTTTATATGAATATGCACTATCAAAGGAATCAATATTTCCTACAGTAGATCTTTCATATGATTCTTGTGGTATTTTTGATGTTGTAGTTTTTGTCTTATATGGGAATGGAAGCTTAAAACTACAACCACTTAAAACAACCATCGATAACACAAAAATGGCTAAATATAAAGTTTTTATGCTGCTTTTCTTCATAAAAACACCTCCTAGAATCCACCAATTAGTCCAAAGAATATTATTCCTAATACTCCTGATACTAATACAATTAATATAGGATTTTCTGTCTTTTTAAATCTTAGTAAAACAATTGAAATTATAAATATAATAATTGATGCGAAGCTAATATCACTTACTGCTTTAATGCTAAATCCATTAGGTAGGAATACAGCATATATTAAGCTAATAGCAACAGCAAATATTAGTCCACATACAACAGGTCTAACGCCCTTCATTGCATAATTAACATATTTGTTGTTTAAGAATTTTGATATTATCTTGCATACTATTATGATGATAATAAATGATGGTAAAACTACTCCTAGGGTTGCTAAAAAAGCTCCTAAGAAGTTTCCTCTAACATAACCTATGAATGTTGCCATATTAATAGCAAATGGTCCAGGTGTTGATTCACTAATTGCTAAGAAGTTTGTAAAATCATCTTCAGAAATCCATCCTTGACCTATTACTTCATCTTGAATCATTGGAATCATGGCATAACCACCACCAATAGTAAATAGACCAATCTTAAAGAAAGTTAAGAATAACATTAGATATTTCATATGTTATCACCTTCTTGGTTGATCTCTTCTATTTGTTCTTCTTTTGGTTCTTCCTCTACTTTTTCTTCCTTTTTCTTATCGAAGTGATATAGAAGAGAATAGAAAATAACTCCTACTACTAAACCAAAGATAATAACAAACACAGTATGAATTGAAGTGAATAATGCAATCTCTATTGCGAGTAACATAATCGAAAAAGAGAATAAACTATGTTCAGTTTTCTTTAATATTTTGATACCTGCATTAAGTATTAGAGCAGCAACACCTGCTTTAATTCCTAAGAAAGCCCATTTGATTACTTTAATTTCAATGAACTTTTCATAGAATATAGATATCAAACAAATAATAATAAACGATGGTAATACAACACCTAATGTAGAACAGATAGCTCCTTTAATCTTACCAACCTTATATCCTACAAAGGTTGCACAGTTTATTGCTATTGGTCCAGGTGTTGATTCACTAATAGCTAGCATATCAACCATTTCATCATCAGTCATCCATTTGTTCTTTTCAACGACTGATTTTTCAATAAATGGTAGCATAGATAATCCACCACCAAATGTAAAAAGTCCTATTTTGAAAAATTCGAAAAATAATTTTAAATATTTCATCATAAGGCCTCCTATCATTACATTGTTAATTATATCACATCTATAAAAAAAATAATATTAAACATAATATTATTTCACATATTTTTCAAATAAATATCACATTTTATTAAACAAAAAAAGGCTTTATAAAGCCTTATATTTGTGCAGTCTCTGTTTCTGTAGAGTTCTCTAATGCAATATGACTATTAATTTCCTTAAAGAAGGAAAAAGCAAATGGAATACATATTATAAATGTTAAAATATCAGCTATCATTAGTGATAATTCTACACCTGTTACACCTATAAAAATAGGTAATACTATGATAAATGGTATATAGCAAATTCCTTGTCTTAAACATGATACTAAGATTGCTCTTGCTTTCTTTCCAAGTGATTGGAAACTCATATTACATGCTACTCCAAGTGGACAGAATACAAGTCCTATACACTGGAATAATAATGTGTTAACACCTATCTTTACCCCTGCTTCATCATGTACTAACATATTAATCATTGGTCTACTTGCTATGGCTAAAGCCGTTGATCCAACTATCATAACTATACTTGACATAATAACCATAAACCAGAATGCTTGTTTAACTCTATCATATTTTTTAGCACTATAATTATAACCTACTACTGGTTGATATCCTTGACCAATTCCTAGCATAATCATAAATACTATTTGTGTTATCTTAGCTACTACTCCCATAGCAGCTGTACCAGGATCTCCTCCATATATATCTGCTTGATTGTTTAATATTATTGTTGCTATGCTTGCTAAACCTTGACGTAGTAATGAAGGTAGACCAATTACAAATATTAAACCATAATCATTAAACTTAAAGCTTATAGACTTAAATCCTAACTTAACTACCGTTTTATTTGCTAAATAGAAACTTAATAATATAACAAAGCCTACAACCATACTAATAGCTGTAGCTATTGATGCTCCTTTAATTCCCATATTTAATCCAAAGATAAATAAGGGATCTAATAAAACATTTAAACATACACCAGTAACAAGTCCTACTGTTGATAATTTTGCCTTACCTTCTGCTCTTAAACCATTATTTAAAACATATGAACCCATCATTATAGGCGCAGCTAATATAATATAGAATGCATATTCTTTCGCATATGGTTTAACCGTATCAGATGCACGTATGACTACCATGAGCGGATCTATGAAAATTAAACCAAAAATCATTATAAGCGTTCCAAGCAAAATAGCGCAGAACAAAGCGCTTGACGCGACTTTGTTAGCTTCATCAACTAAGTGTTTTCCAAGGAGTCGGGCAATGATACTTCCAGCCCCCATTCCTATCATAAAACCTATTGCTTGAATGATAGTCATTAAAGGGAATACAACATTTGCTGCAGCAGTTATAGAATCATTTTTTAATAGAGTGATAAAGTAAGTATCACTAAAGTTATATAACGCTGTAACAAGCATGGAAATAACTGTTGGAATTGCCAGTAATGTTATTAACTTTGGAATCTTTGTTTCAGTCATATAAATATACTGTTTTTCTTCTCTAGTCATTCCCTCACTCCCTTTCCAATTAATTTTAACATAATATTAAATATTATGATATAATAAAAATGAGGTGAAAAATATGAAAGTGTTATTATTAAATGGTAGTCCCGATGCAAAAGGATGTATAAATGAAGGTTTAAAAGTAATGAGCGAAGAATTCGCTAAAGAAAATATAGATTTTGAAATCATTCAAATAGGTAAAAATCCTATTGCTGGATGTATTGGATGTGCTTCTTGTGTAAAAACAGGAGAATGCTTTAGAAAAGATTTAGCTAATGAAGTAGCTATGAAATTAAAAGAAGCTGATGGAATTGTTATAGGTTCACCTGTATATTATTCTTCTCCTAATGGTAGTTTATTATCATTACTTGATAGAGTATTTTATCAATCAAGAGGCTTACAATTTAAAGTAGGTGCTTCTATTGTAAGTTGTAGAAGAGGTGGAGCTAGTTCTACTTTTGATATGTTAAATAAGTACTTCTTAATATCTAATATGCCTATTGCTTCATCTAATTATTGGAATATGATTCATGGATCTAAAGGCGAAGATATTTATAAGGATGAAGAAGGAATTCAAACACTTAGAATTCTTGCTAAGAATATGATCTTCTTAATGAAATCTATTGCCTTAGGAAAAGAAAAAAATCTTGCTCCAGATATTGAAGCAAAGATAAAAACAAACTATATAAGATAAATAAAAAATCCCTTGTTTAAGGGATTTTTATTTGTTCTAGAATGAATCAATATCAATCTTGATTCTTTTTCCTTCTTTGGAAGCACCAGCGTAAGCAATAGTTCTAATAGCTTGTGCAATTTTACCATTTTTTCCTATTACTCTACCTAAGTCTTCTTTATTTACAAGTACTTGTATTGTAAGTAGTTCTTCATCCTCGTCTAATGTCTTAACTGTTACATCATTAGGATAAACCACTAACGGTGCTACCATATTCTTGATAAGCTCTTCGAAGTTAATGGTCATAAACTACACCACCCTACTTCTTAGCATTAAACTTAGCAATAATTCCTTGCTTAGATAAAATGTTCTTTACAGTATCAGTAGGTTGTGCACCATTGTTTAACCAAGCTAATGCTTTTTCTTCATCAACTTTTACTTCTGCAGGATTAGTTAGAGGATTGTATGTTCCAATGATTTCGATGAAACGACCATCTCTTGGGTTTCCTGATTCAGTAGCAATAATTCTATAAAATGGACTTTTCTTTGATCCATATCTTTGTAATCTTAATTTTACCATGATAATTATCTCCTTTTTTCATTAATTCCTTTGATATTATATCATACTTTATTTAGTTGTCAAGTATTTTTACTTAACAATCTAATAATTAATAAAAAATGGTTTGAAACCAAACCGTTATAATACTTGTGTATTTTGTAAAAGATCGAATTGTTCAAGCTCAAATTGTGAATCAATGATATCCTTAATGCCTTTGGCATTCATTAATTTCTTTTTTATTTCATAAACCTTCTTTTCATCCACATATACAACTACATATTTATATTTATTAGATTTATGAACTACTCTAATACTTTCATCTAGAGCTTGTAATGCACTTTCTTGTTTATAATATATAATTAATGATCTTCTTCTTATTTTTCTTTTTGGAACTTCTTTAGTTTCTTTTACTTCCATATTTTCTTCCATTAGATCTCACCTCTAACTGCTTTAACCATATCTTTTTTTAGGTTATCTAAATATTTATTTATTAAACTCTCATATTTATGGTATTCTTTTACTAATTCTTCATTTTCTAATTGTATTCTTAGATTACTTAATCTATTACATAACTCTTTATAATTATTAGAATATTTATTAGTTTCTTTTTCTAATAAATCTTTAGTAGTATTAAAATCTTTTATTAAATCTTTTAATTCAACTTTTATTTTTTCATTTAATTCTACTAACTTTTTATATTCATCTAAATTCTTTATTTTATCTATTTCTTCATATGTTGCGTCTAATAATTCAATAGTCATATAACCACCATAAGATATTTTAACACATTAAACTATCTATTTCAATTTCTTTGTATTCTCCTAATTTTAAATTAGGATCTAAAGTAATATTACCTATTCTTATTCTCTTTAAATATGTGACCTTACAATTAATCTTTTCAAACATTCTTTTAACTTGATGGAACTTTCCTTCTGATATAGTAATGTAACATGAATTATCGTTAATTATTTCAACTTTTGAACCCTTTGTTGTATATAATTCATTATTACCATCTAAAAGCTCTAAAGGGCTTTCTAGAGCGCTTTTATTGATGTTTCCACTGTATTCTACATAATATGTTTTATCAATGTTACTATTTGGTGATATTATTTTATGCATTAGCTTACCGCTATTAGTAATTAATACTAATCCTTCTGTATCAATATCTAGTCTACCGCATATATTTAGATCATATCTATTATATGGTTCATTGATTAATTCTATTACAGTTTTATTTATATTGTCTTTATTTGCACATACATAGCCTTTAGGCTTATTAAGCATTAATAAAAACAATTCTTTATGAAATACTACTTCTTCATCAAAAAGAATTTCATCTTTTTCAAATACTTGTCTAGATGAATCAATTATTATATTTCCATTAACCATAACTCTTTTATTCTTACAAGCATCTTTTATATCATTTCTAGAGCCATAGTTTAAATTAGATAAAACTCTATCTAGTCTCATAAATATCACCAAATA